>Ga0208648_1000414_pt1 | contig 44702 bp, 40 predicted proteins | sample AntAceMetag02UKL_FD_184772 | JGI IMG/M metagenome (GOLD analysis project Ga0208648, IMG submission 184772) | Saline lake microbial communities from Ace Lake, Antarctica - Antarctic Ace Lake Metagenome 02UKL (SPAdes) (version 2) | ecosystem: Environmental > Aquatic > Non-marine Saline and...
GTAATACGTCAATGTTTTGAGCAATTTGTCCATTACTCCAATGAAAAGTATAACCGGGTGTTCCTCCTGTTGCTGCAGCATTTAAGCTTGCTGTTTCTCCAATACATATCCACATATCTGCATTGGTACTTGCCATTACTCTGTCGGGTTCAGTAACTGTCATACTTGTTGTAAAACTACACCCATTATCATCGGTAAATATTACAATATAAGTACCTGCTGAGATATTTACAGCACTAGATCCTACATCGCCATTGTTCCATAAATATGTATATGGAGGTGTTCCGTTTGCAACATTTACTGTAGCAACACCATCTGATCCTTCAAAACAAGTTACAGGTGTTGTTGATGTTGTATAAGTTAGCTGTATAGGTTCATTAATTGTAATACAATCAGAAATTGTGCAACCTAACGCATCTGTAACCGTAACACAATAATTCCCAACTGGAAGATAGCTAATGTCTTCAGTGATTTGACCTGAATCCCAATTAAAACTATAAGGTTGAGTACCTCCGGTAACAGTAAGGTCGATAGTTCCATCAGAACCTCCAAAACAAAGGACATCTGTTTTACCAAGTACTATTGCTAAAGGTTCTAAAGGCTCTGTAACAGTTGCTGTTGCTGAAACTGTACAGTTATTTATATCAGTAATTAATACACTATATTGTCCTGCGCATAAATCAATAGCTATTTGAGTTACTTGTGTATTTGTATCATCCCATTGATAGGAATAAGGCGATGTTCCATTTGAAACAGTTGCTGATAATGAGCCATTACATAATCCAAAACAAGGGATATCGGTTACAGAAATTATAATAGTAGGTTCATCAAAAATTTCAATTGTATATGAAAAAACATCATTACAACCTCCATGTATTACTGTTTGGGTAATTAAATATTGACCAGGTGTATTCCATGTAATACCCGTAGGGTCTTCATCTGTTGAAGATAATGGATTACCATTTTGAAATGACCATATCCATGATAATGAATCTCCTACACTGCCTGTATTTGTAAAGTCGAATGAATGTCCTATAAAACATTGGTCAGGACTTGCAGTAAAGCCTGATGTAACATTACCTATTCCATTAACTGCCACAATTTCAACGAATGTACAACTATTATCATCAGTAATAGTAACAAGATACGCACCTGCTATAAGTCCGGTAAAATTCCCTGTTGTATTAGAACCTGAACCATAATCATATTCAAGGGTTCCTGTCCCTCCTGATCCTGTAACACTTATAGTCCCATTCGATTGTCCACAAATTTCACCAGTAGAAGATGATACAGCTGATATCGCCGGTGGGTCTGTAAGTATTATACTGGAAGTTCCTACACAACCTAAGCTATCAGTTACTGATACAGTATAAGTTCCTGCATTAAGACCTAGAATATCTTGTGTAAGATCTGTTGTTGACCATTCATAAGAATACGGTCCTGTACCCGTAACATTTGTAACTCCACCGGTACCATCAAAACTGCCATAACATAAAGGATTAGTAAATATAGAATCAATAACTAATTCTGGTAGTACTGTTACAGTAGTTGGAAATCGACAACTTACAGGCATCCATCCACATGATAAGCCAGGATTAACTATATCAACTGTTGATGTTTGGCAAATCCAGTCAATTTCTGTATTAGTATCTGTATTCCCTATTCTTTGTAAACTTGTATTTACTCCAGAACAAGGTAAAATGGCACCATTACCAATCCACTCTGGTCCTATTGTAATATTAAAACCATTAATTGTGGTATTCATACTGGCTATTTCCGCAGCAGACCATCCCCAAACACAAAAATCTACAACATTACCAACATCATCAATAATAATTGACCAACTTTGACTTGTTCCATTCCAAAAAATATTATTTCCCCAGTAATTAGCTGGATATCCAGAATCATCACATCTCCAAACAACTGAACATGCAGTAAATGAAGAAGGTAGTTGCCAAAGTATTGAGTTTACAGAATTTATATCAGAATAAGAATCGCTAACTGCAGCAACCCAACCTGTAGTATTAATAGTTGTAGAATATAAATTAGAAATTTCAAGATAATCTTCACTACCAGAACCTCCCATAAATCCTTCTAATCCAGATTCTGTGATTAGTATTGTACCAACTGTAGATGTTTGTCCTGTGGTTTGTGTCCAATATGTTGTAGTTGTTGTTAATGGAGGTGTTGTATAAACACCTGTTGTATCTAAAAGATTACCACCAATTTGGTCACTCCACCATTCATAATTTCCTAAAAGACCAGTTGCTGTAAGTGTGGTAAAATCGCCTGCACAAAGAGTTGTATTTCCAGTAATAGTAGGTGCTGGAATTACTTCAATTAAAAATGTATCTGAAACAATAATTACTGGACAAACATCACATCTAACTTCGACAGTAAAAGTGGTAGTAGTTGGAGGAGAAGCATAATAAACGGATGTTGTACTCCATGCTTGAATTATAGTTGCTCCATCTAAAATTTGATATTCATAATTGCCTGTACAACCACCATTAATGGTAAAATTAATTGTATCTTGACCGCCACCACAATTCATTATTACTTGTGGGTCTGGAGTAACAGAAGTTGGTCCACATGGGGGAGGTGGACAGTTTGCGATAACATTATTAATATTTGCACTAACACTACCACTGCCAACTAGAGTCCCCTGATTATCAGTTAATGTAAAATGACATTCTGAGGTCCATGAACCAATAGGGTTAAATATTATATCTATATCATCTCCAAGATTAACAGGAACATCATAACAGATAGGTCCTGACCCAGTAGTAAAAGCAGGGCCGTAAGTTGCAACTAATGCCCCATTTACAAAAACATCGATTGTGTTACCATTCCAGCCATCACCATAGTCATCTGTTAGACAAACCTCATAAATGCACTGGCTGTTAACAATCAGTGTGCTAACAAATAATATTGTAATTAATAATATTGTTTTCATTGCTATGTTATTTTTGTGTGTGTTTAGAATTTATTAGATTATTGTATTTTTCAGGGTTTTGCTTTATCCAATCATTTTTTGCTTTTTTATAATTCTCATTATCAAGTTCAGGGTTGCCTGTATCAACAAAAACCGGAAGACCATAAAATCTTATTAAAATTTGTTTTTCTACAGTAGTAGGATCAGCAACCATTATATCTAGCAATTCAATAATTTCTAATTCGCTTAATGAAGTTTCTTCAATTAATTTATCAATAATTAATTTTGCTTTTTTGTAAGTTGGCAAATCAACATGATAAGATTTTTGTTCTAAAATTTTTTCCTGTGAGATATTTTTATCTGATTTATTGTTTTCCTGGGCTATTAATGCATTAACACTAAAAAAAGAAAAGAATATCAAACATAAAATTAATTTATTACTCATAATATTATATTTTATTAAGGAATTCGTGAATACTTCGTATTTCATAACTATTTAATTTTTTCGCAAATTACAAATAATTTAATTCTGCAACAAGTTGTTTATCATATAAGACGTGAAATTCATCAAATAGTTGCCTTTTTTAGTAGAAATTTTATAAAAACTCTCTATTTTTAATTAGGAATGCGAATCAGATAAAAAAAACCTACATATCAAATCTATGTAGGTTTAATTTATATATTGGTTTAAAATTATCTGATTATTGTAACTGCACCCGTTTCTGCATGTTCGGATCCTTGTATATCTTTAAAAATTGCAAGCCATGTGTAAGTCCCTAAATCACATATTTTACTTTTACCCTGAACTTTGCCATCCCATTTTGCATTAGGGTCATTACTTTGGAAAATTATCTCGCCCCAACGGTTGTATATTATTAATTCAAAATTTCTTTCGTCAATTCCATGTCCAACTACAAAAAATTCATCATTTGTCAAATCACCATCAGGTGAAAATGCTGTAGGAGCATAGAAAGTATATTCATCTTTTATTCTAACCTCCGTATATATAATATCTTGACATCCTTTATCACTTTCCACCTTCAATTCAACAATATATGTTTGCTCATTAGGAGCATAAATATGATATGGGTTTTCTGCTAATGATGAATCCCCATCTCCAAAGAACCAATGGTAGTCTATAGCACCAATTGTTAAATTATTAAAATAAATAACAGGCTTGATCACGCTCGCTATTTCAGGATCGGGTTCAAATTTTGCAACTGGTTTTGGATGAACAGTTATTAAATCTTCAATAACATCTACATTTATGCATCCATTAGTGTCGGTTACTGTTAATGTAATATTATAAACACCTGCATATTCAAATATATGACTTGGATTTTTATTACTTGATGCATTGTATGAATTTTCATCATCAAAATTCCAACTATAAGTTTGTCCCATATCCGGACTGCTTTCAATAAATCGCACTGTAAATGGCTGGCAACCTGCTGTTATATCCGGGGCAAAGCTATTTGGTGGCATTGGTAAAACAGTAATACTTACTGTTCCAAAATCTGTTGGAGAACCACAATCATCACTTGTTGTAACAGTATATGATAAGCTTTGTATAGGATAATCAGTATATGGTGGATTTATTGGATTTGAATTATTCAATATATAAATATAATTACCATTTCCTCCTGTAGAAACAACTGAAATTGTTACAGGTTCGCCGGGACAAATTTTATCAACATCGGAAGTAACGACAGTACTAATTGGCAAATAAACATTTACGTTTACGCAATAATTTGCACTAATACAGCCGCTTATGTCTTCGGCATACACACAATACTGAGTTGTTGTCACAGGTGATACATCAATGCTTTGAGCATTTTGTCCATTACTCCAATGAAAAATATATCCGGGTGTTCCTCCTGTTGCAGCAGCATTTAGCGTTACTGTTTCACCAATACATATCCACATATCCGCATTAGTACTTGCCATAACTCTATCGGGTTCTGTAACTGTCATACTTGTTGTAAAACTACATCCATTGTCATCGGTAACTATTACCGTATAAACTCCTGCTGAAATATTTACAGCACTAAAGCCTATATCACCATTGTTCCACAAGTATGTATATGGAGTTGTTCCATTTGCAACATTTACTGTAGCCACACCATCCGAGCCTTCAAAACAAGTTGTTGGAGAAGTTGAAGTTGTATAAGTTAATAGTGTTGGTTCATTAATTGTAATACAGTCAGAAATTGTGCATAAATTTGCATCGGTAACTGTAACACAATAAGTTTCTGCAGGAATATTGTTTAAATCCTCTGTTATATAAGTTGGATTCCACAAGAAATTATATGAAGGAGTACCTCCGGCAACTGTTAAATCAACAGTACCATCAGAACTGCCAAAACAAAGAGCATCGGTTTTAGTTAATGTAACAGACAGAGGACTTGCCGGTTCAGAAACAATTACAGTAGATATTGATGTACATCCATTATCATCATTAACTGTTACGCTGTATGTTCCTGCAATTAAATTGACAGCTGTTTGAGTTGCTTGACCTGTAGGATCCCACTGATAATAATAATTACCGGTTCCTCCTTGAGCATTAACTGTTGCAGAGCCATTATTGCCTCCAAAACATAAAACGTCAACAAATGAAGTAGTTGTAGTTAATTGTGTTGGTTCGCCAATAGATACACATTCAGAAATTGTACACAAATTAGCATCAGTTATAACAACACAATATGTTCCTGCCGAAAGATTTACAGCAGTATCATTAAGTTGATTTCCTGCATTTGAATCCCATAGAAATGTGTAATTTGGTGTTCCTCCGCTTGGGACAACATTAACATATCCGTCTGTTCCATTATAACATAATGGATCAACACCACCTGAAATTGTAATTAATTGTGTAGGCTCAGTAATTGTTGCTGAATTTGTTGAAGTACAAAAATGAACATTTGTTACAATAACATTAAAAGTTCCAGCACATAGATTATTTGCTGTCTGACCTGTTTGATTTCCTGTATTTGCATCCCACAAATATGTATAAGGCAAATCTGTTGTTCCTAATGGATTTACAGTAATTTCACCCTGACAAACATTATTGCATATAAGATCAACAGGAGTAAAATCAAATTGAGGATTGGGATAAAAACTTATTATTACAGAATCACCTAAATTACAGGATGTTCCATTGCTTTCAAGCCAATAGAAAACATAATCACCATATTGATCAACAGTTACACTGGCAGTAGCACTATTATTGGGATTAAATGTTGCATTACCCGGACCTGAAGATATTGACCACAACCCACTCGTAGCAGAAGCAATTGCCTGCAAATCATAAGTCAAGCTACATATACCATCATCAGAACCGGCATTAGGAGTTGGTAATACACAACAATTAGGATGTCCCATTGGTAAAACAATAATAGATACTGTTGTTAATAAAGAAGTACATCCAAACTCAGTTACAGTTAATGTAACATCGTATGTTCCTGCTGTTGTCCAATAAACCTCATAGGGTCCTTGTCCTGTTCCCGAAGAAATTATACCTCCTGCAAAATTCCAATTATATGTTCCTGCAGCCGTCCCTGTACCTGTATAAGTAATTATTGTATTTGAGTTTACACAAACTGAATCTATTAAAGTAAATGTAGATGTAGGTGCTAGTATAACCTCTGTAGTTTGCGTTGTTGTAAAATCACATAAAGTATCTGTAATATTAAGAGTTCCGTCACAAACTACTCTGAAATCATCAATATTCCAGCCTTTATATGTAACACTACCATCAGTTGTTCCTATCCCAAAACGAATCTGAAAATTGGGATTGTTATCAGCCTGTGCACTTACACTTATGTTCCAATTAGTCCAAACGGTTTCACTTAAAGAAGCTGCATTAGTATATACATTTTGCCAAGTTGCGCCGTCATATGCATCAATGTTTAAATGATCCCATGAAGGAGATTCAACGCCTGAATGGCTATAAAAATCAATAAAACATGAATTCATTCCTGAACAATCAACAGTTGGAGAAGTTAACCAGTATTGTGCCATACTATTAGTATAGCTTGTATTTATATAAGTTCCTATTAAATAATTATCTGCTGTTGTAGTATAGTCTTCAGTTGGATTAGCTGCTCCTGACGAAGGAAGACCACCAGATGTTGCATTAGAACGCTCCCAACCACCTGCACCATATCCTGTCCAACCCAAATCTGTTGCAAAATCATCTTCAAATATTGTAATATTTCCAGTAATGGTATAAGCGGCAATATGATATAGATGATATACTATATCGTGTATTCCAACTCCTGCGGTTGCAGGGTCAAATGAATTTCCCGCAACAATTCCCGGTCCTGAAAAATCTCCTCCTGTAGGACTGCCAGTTAAAGTTACTGCACTTGCACTTAAGCAGTAGGCAGTATTTAAATTATTAATTGTAAGTATTGGGGTCGGGAAAACATTCACTACAGTTTGATCTGTTGCACTACTACCTATGCTATCATCAACATGAGCTATATATGTAGTTGTGACTGCTGGACAGACATTTGTAGTAAATCCGGTATCTACTAAAGCTCCGGTGCCTGCATCTGTCCACCATTCCATTTGCTGAGGTGGTGGGCAAAATATCTGAACATTATCAAGTCCCCAATGATCAAATGTATTTCCACTTGTCTGATCCTGCCACCATTGAAATTGCACATTACCATTTATAGGAATATCTTCGCAGTAATTATTCCACGATGTCATAGTTGGATCGTATCCACCAAGTGGATCCCAGTAATTAATGTCAATCCATGAAACGCCTCCATTTATTGAGTATTGCAAATGAACTCCCTCATCTGGTTGATCAGGGCCTTCACATGGTGAAGCGGCACTCTGAGTAGCATAAGCCATATCAAAACAAATTCTACAAGCAGTAGTTACAGTATAAGGAACTGTAGTTAATGAACGAGGAAAAGTTGATGCATCTCCAATCCACAAATAAGTATTTCCACCAACAACTGGAGGTAGACATGGATTATTAAACATAGGAGAAGCTGTAGATGACCATCCTGCCCCAACAGTTCCATTATTAAAATCATTATTCATCATATATGTTGGACAACCACCTGTTGAAATAAGGTCAACACAATCTCCTTCACAAATCCATAATGTGTCATCCTGAGTTGTTAAATTACATTGCCCAAAAACAATAGATTCAGAGCCAAATAATAACAACAAAATAATTATATATTTTACTTTTTTTAACATTTTACACTATTATTATTTTATTCAACTTCTATGTTAACTAATTCATATTTTGTTAATTCAGATTTATCACGATAATTTAAAAATCTTCTGAATATTTTTAATTTTTGATTATTTATATCACAACTACCTTCTATGCTTTCATTTGCTGAAATTAACAAGGTGTAATTATATTCATCTGAATTTATATCACATGTACGACATATATCGTTATACCATAAATTAGGCTTCCAGCTTATTTGTACTTCAGACTGTGTTGTATTGACAAATTTTAACAAATAATACTCTTTATGAGTATCATATTTAATATTATGACACTCTTGTATTTTGGTGTATATTTCAACACCTTGAATTTCTTTGTATAATTCCCAATCATATTTTTCATTTGTAGTTTGTTGTGCAATGATAATGTTAATAGACATTGCAAATAATAATAAAAATAAGATTCTTAGGTTTGATAATTTCATTATTCAATTTTTTAAATTTTTCACTTTTATATTAGACGTAACAATTTTATAAAGGTTGCTACAATTTTAAAATATTTTACTTTTTTTGATAAATAGTTCCATTTTTAATAAATTTTTCAGAAATAGAACCCAGAATACTTTCATGTAAACCAATAACAAGATAAGCTCCTTCTTTTAAACTATTATAAAACATTTCAAAAATTCTATCCTGAAGACGCGTATTAAAATATATCAAAACATTCCTACAAATTATAAAATCAAACTTAGTGTTAAAAATATTATCTTCTTTTACTAAGTCATGTTTTGAAAATTCAGGTTTTTCAGTTAAAAAAGGGAGAATAGATATTTTGTCTTGTATTTTATTTATATTCATATATTTAGAATACGGGATATCTCTGTATTCGTCTAAGTTAAAGGGGTTTTCACGAATTATTTTATTGAAATTATCCAGATAATCAAGATTGAAACGATATTTGTAAACACCTTTTTTGGCATCTTCAATAATATCTGTGTTTATATCAGTTCCATAAACTGTTGCCTTATCAAACATATCAAGCTCATTTAAAAGCATTAGCATAGAATACACTTCTTGCCCCGCAGAACATCCCGCATGCCAAATAGATAAGGATTTTTTCTCTTTAAATTTCGGTAAAATATTATAGCGTAAAATATGCCAAATTTTCGGGTCACGAAAAAGTTCAGTAGTATTTACAGTAATGTCTCTAATAATTTTTTCTAAAAACATACTGTCTTTATTTATCCTGTCAATCAATGACTTAATATCAAGCCCATTATCGCTAACAACCTTTTCAATTCTCCTAGTTATTGATTTATCAGAATAATCTGTAAAATCATAATTTGAAATTTCATTTAAAGTTTTAACAAACAGCAGTACATCTTCACTTGATACCGGCATACTATAAAAATTATCATTATAAATACAAAAATAGTCAATTTAACTGTAACTTTTATAAAGACTAATACGTTTTACCAACAATTTTAATTAATTAATCAAAATAATTAAAAATATATTACTGATTATCATATATATTTTCATTTATATTATAATAATTGTTAATAATATTGTTTTTTTTTAATTACTTTGTATTCTCAAATTTTATAAAATTATAATAATAATATATAAAACAAATAATTATGACAAAGAGAGTATTTGTATTCTTCATTAGTATTTTCCTGATTTTCAATATTCAATCAAGAGCAGATGAAGGAATGTGGCTTTTAACAATGATGAAAAAACTTAATCTGAATGAAAAAGGCCTTGAATTAACACAAGAAGAAATTTATAGTATTAACAATTCGAGTTTAAAAGATGCAATTGTTGGATTAGGAAATGAAAGAATGCCTTTTGGTTTTTTCTGCACAGGAGAAATAATTTCCGACCAAGGATTAATGCTTACTAATCATCACTGTGGTTATGGTTCTATTCAAGATCATAGCTCTCCTGAACATGATTATTTACAATATGGATTTTGGGCAAAAACAAAAACTGATGAATTATTAAATGAAGGCACAGTTGCAACGATAATGGTTCGCATGGAAGACGTTACTGATTCTGTATTAATAAATGTTACTTCTGAAATGACCGAAAGTGAAAGAGAATCAGCTATTAACAACAGAATTAAAAAAATTAAAAAAGCTGCAACAAAAGATACTCATTATGGTTCATCTGTAAAAAGTATGTTTGAAGGAAATAGATATTACTTATTTGTTTATGAAACTTTCTTAGATGTTAGATTAGTTGGTGCTCCACCTTCATCAATAGGAAAATTTGGTGGTGATACCGATAACTGGATGTGGCCAAGACACACAGGAGATTTTTCAATGTTTAGAATATATACCGGAACTGATGGAGAACCAGCTAAATTTTCAAAAGAAAACATTCCTTTAAAACCAAAACATCATTTGCCAATATCTTTAAAAGGTACAAAAAAAGGTGATTTTGCTATGATATTAGGGTTTCCGGGAACTACTAACAGATATTTGAATTCATGGGGAATTCAAGAAGCATTAGATATTTCAAACCCTTCTGCAATTAAAATTAGAACTAAAAAATTAGAATTAATGAAAGAAGATATGAATACTTCTGATAAGATAAGAATTCAATATGCTTCAAAATATGCACAAACAGCCAATTACTGGAAATATTTTATTGGTCAAAGCAAAGGCTTAAAAAAACTAAAAATTTATGACAAGAAAAAAGCTTTGGAAGATGAATTCACAAAATGGGTAAATTCTGACAATACAAGAAAAGAAAAATATAGTGAAGCTTTAACATATATTGAAAAATATTATACAGATAACAAAGAACAAGAAAAAGCCAATACATATTTAATGGAAGCTCTTTTACAGGGTGGCGAAATCATTATGTTTCCTGCTCAAATGTATCAACTACATGGAGTTCTGTCAAATTCAGCCGATAATAAAGAACTTATTGCTGATATGACCAAAGAAATTAAAGAAACCGCTAAAGATCACTGGAAAGATTATAATGCACCAACCGATAAAAAAATAATGGCTGCATTATTAGAAATGTATTACAATGATGTTCCTGAAAAATATCATTTACCCATATTTGCTGAGATCAATAAAAAATTCAAAGGTGATTTTAACAGTTTTGCAGATTATCTTTTTAGTAAATCAATATTTGCTGATGAAGACAGATTTAATGCATTTCTTGATAAGCCTTCTGCAAAAATATTAGATAAAGATTATGCATTTAAGTTAATGCAAGAAGTTATTCAGCAGTATTATTCAATGCAAAGTGGTTCTTCCGAAGATTTTGGAAAAGGGAAACGCTTATTTCTTGCAGGATTACAAGAAATGAACTCTAATAAAATTTATTACCCCGATGCAAACTCAACTATTAGATTAACTTATGGATCTGTTGGAGATTATGAGCCAGCAGATGCAGTTTATTACAACTATTTCACAACTATTAAGGGAATTATGGAAAAAGAAGATCCAAGTGTTGATGAATTTATTGTGTTTGACAAATTAAAAGAATTATACAAAGATAAGGATTACGGAAGATACGCTGATGCAGATGGAGATATGCATGTTTGTTTTACAACTAATAATGATATTACTGGTGGAAATTCAGGAAGTCCGGTAATTAATGGAAAAGGTGAATTAATAGGAACTGCCTTTGACGGCAATTGGGAAGCAATGAGCGGAGATATTGCCTTTGAAGATGAATTGCAAAAATGTATTAATGTTGATATTAGATACACTTTATTTATTATTGATAAGTTTGCAGGCGCAAAACATCTGATTGATGAAATGACAATTATTGAATAAAAATTAAAATAATGAGCTAATTTTAAAAGCCCATTTAAATGGGCTTTTTTTTTGACTAATTGTCTTGATTTACTTGAAATTAAAATAAACTAAAATGAAAACAATAATTATTGATATACTAAGTGTTTTTATGGTTTTGTTTGCTGTAATTGATATTATTGGTTCAGTTCCAATTATTATTGAGATTAAAAGCAAACATGGGAAAATTAAAACATTACAAGCAACTTTGGTTGCATTTGGTATAATGCTGTTATTCCTTTTTACTGGAGAACAATTACTTGCTTTATTTGGTGTTGATCTACCATCGTTTGCTATTGCCGGTTCTTTTGTTATATTTTTTCTTGCTCTTGAAATGGTATTGGGTATAGAATTATTCAAACCCGATACAGTGGGAGGTTCTTCAATTGTTCCCATTGCTTTTCCGTTAATTGCAGGAGCAGGATCAATTACAACTTTATTATCATTACGTTCAGAATACACAATTTGGGTTGTAATTATTGCCCTTGCAATGAATATGATAGTTGTTTATTTTGTAATACGTTCAACAGCATTATTTGAAAAAATACTTGGAAAAGGTGGAATTCATATTTTAAGAAAAGTTTTTGGAATAATTTTACTGGCAATAGCAATTAAACTATTTTTGTCGAACACAGGAATTCAAATAATAAATGGCAACTAAAATTATAATTTATACCGATGGTGCATGCAGGGGTAATCCAGGTCCTGGTGGATACGGGGTTGTACTAATGTCGGGAAAATTCAGGAAAGAATTATCGAGAGGGTATAAAGAAACAACAAACAACAGAATGGAGTTGTTGGCTGTGATTGCTGGCTTAGAGCAATTAAAAAACGAAAACAGCGATGTAACAATATATACCGATTCAAAATATGTAGCCGATGCCGTTGAAAAAAAATGGGTTTTTGGATGGGAACAGAAAAATTTTAAAAAGAAAAAGAACAGTGATCTTTGGAAAAGATTTTTAAAAATATATAGAAAACACAATGTAAATTTTGTTTGGGTTAAAGGACATTCCAATAATATTGAAAATAACCGATGCGATAAACTGGCAGTAGATGCATCGCTTGAGCACGATCTGATAGAAGACGAGGGTTATAAAAATAACGACAATGAGCAAGTTATCCTACAATTTTAACAACTTTCCATTTTTAAATACAGGAATAATATTTGTTTTGTTGAAAGTATGACAATAAGGAATAACATTATCGTATCCCATCTTTTTTAAACGATTATATTGAGCTGCTTTTTCAATAAAACCAAGAATATCGTTTTCTGCCAGTTTCCACAATTCAATAGAAATTTGCACAGAATCACAAATAGAATCAAAAGAATTATTTTTCAATAACTTTTCGGCAATAGCACCGCAATAAATTGTATCTTCAATATTAAATTTATCTTTCCATCCGGCACAAAGTAAAAGAACATTTTCATTTTGTTTAATTAGATAATCGACAACTGCTTGGAAATTTAAAAATGAGCCAATTATTATTTGTTTTGAATTTTGTCCTATTGTAATTGCATTTGTTCCGTTAGTAGTGCTATAAACCAATAATTTATTTTTCACTATTTTTTCTGTGAAAAAGAATGGAGAATTGCCAAAATCGGCAAAATCTAATTTTTTACCATCACGTTCTGCAACAACTATATATCCTTCGTTCTTTAATCTTTTTGCTTCATCAATATCTCTTACAGGAATAACTTCTTTTACTCCGTTCATAAACATTGTACATATAACCGAAGTTGCCCTTAATATGTCAACTACCACTACAATACTATTGTTTGTATCATATAAATTATATAATGCTGGCGAAAAACATACTTCTACTTTTTTTCCCATTTTTTTGTTTCGATTAAAGTTTAAAATTTATCGTTTGTCGTTTATTTCTGCAATACTACAAAATAAACAGTTACAGAAGCATCATATCCATCCTTTTAATTTATAATATGCTATTGCAAAATATTCTCTGTAAACAATTATCTGATATTTAAAATGATTCCAAAATTGATATCTTAGTTGTATATTACTTCCTATATCGGGAACAATATCTCTACCACCAAGCTCATCATCATCAAAATAAAGGAGTGATCCAATAGCTTTTTCAAAGGCAGGTTCGCCGCCTGTATTAATTAATCCGGTTTTTTTAAATGCTAAAACAGACCTGTACATATGTTCAGGTGAAGTAATTAAAAGTATGTTGGAATTATTATCAAGCAATTTCTTTATTTCAAGTGCTTGCGAACGGGTATTTGTTCCTTTGGGTTCAAAAAATATTCTATCGCTATCAACTCCTCGCATCACAATTTCTTTTTTCATAAGATATGTTGCATCTAAAGTATCAGCAATATCGCCCGGCAATGCAATAATTAGTTTTGCATCAGGATATTTATTTGCAGCTTTTGAAGCAAAATAAGTTCTCATAAGTCCTGTTTCGCTTGGCATTCCGCCGCCGCCCATTACTACAATATAATCGGGATTAGTTTTTAATGCATTGTGTGATACTCCCAAATAATAATACATCCAAAAAGGAGCAGTTGTAAAACTCAATATTATCATTATAAAAAATATAATTCCAAAGGAAATTGCCAGCCACTTAAACAGCTTTTTAATATAGGATAATATTTTTTTTATTTTATTCACTTTTCTACATTTACCTGTATTACCGCTTTAAGCGGACTAAGGCTTATGTAATAAAACACAAAGTTAAGGAATAAAAAACCCACAAACTAATGTTAATTTGCGGGTAATTATTTTTTATTTGAAACCCCTAACGGTGCAATAAGTTTTAAAAGTACGAGCTGCAAAAGCTTGCACTAGCGGAGCTAACGTTTGGCTAAAATGCGTTTTATTGCTGTTTAGCTTTTGTTACCAATCGTTTTTATTGGTTTATTAATTTACGTGTTATTGTTTGTTTATCTGTAGTTACTTTTATTATATAGATGCCTTTTGGCTGTGAACCCAAGTTAATATCATGCCCGGCTTGATTGGGCATCCATTTTTCTGGATTCCCGTTTTCACGGGAATGTTTAATAATGGTTTTTCCTGTAATATCCAAAACCTCTATGCCTAAAACCTTCTCTGCCTGTACTGTTATTTTTCCTATTGTGGGGTTGGGGTAAATATTACATTTAAAATTACTTTCGTATTCTTGTATTCCAGTATTGATTCCTTGATACCTTGCAATTATAAAATCAAAGTCAGAACCATCATATGTATCACCTACTACTACAATTTTATCGTCATTTTGTATAACAACCGCATAAGCATCTTCGCTGTCGTTAGCTATATCTGTTATAGCTATGCCATTTGTCCCGAATGTAGAATCGATTGAACCATCCAAATTATGTCTTGTAATAACAAAATCTCTATTTGTGCCATTCCAATGATATCCAACTATAATGATTTTATCATCTGATTGAAATGCTACATCTCTTATTAATGTAATATTAGCACTGGTAAAATCTGTAGTAATTATACCATTTGTACCATAACTATTATCTAATGTGCCATCAGGGTTCAATTTAACAAATACATAATCTGCCCCATTGATATAACCAACAATAAAAAGTTTATTATCAGTTTGGATATTTACAAATATACTTCCAATGTTATCGGCTGAATCAGGTGTTGCAATACCATTTACACCAAATGTATTATCTAATGTACCATCGGTATTGTATCTAGCAACTGCTAAATCCATAAATGGGTTTGGATTTTCAAAACTGCCAGCTACTACTATTTTTCCATTCTGTTGTATTGCAACATGAGAAGCATTATCATGTGTGCTACCAATTGCTGTTATTACAATGCCATTTGTTCCAAATGTATTATCTAATGTGCCATCGGTATTATATCTTACTACAATAAAATCGCAATAAGAACCTATAAAAGCACTACCTGCAACAATTATTTTATTGTCATCCTGCAATGCAATTGAATTACCATAATCATAGGTGCCACCTATATCAGTTAATACAATACCGTTTGTACCAAAATTTGTATCAATACTACCATTAGTATTATATCTTATAAGTGCAATATCTTTATATGAACCTACATAGCTTGTGCCAACGGCAATAATTTTACCATCGGTTTGTATTATAATATCGCGTATCTCATCATCTAAACTATCAATATTGGTTATTACAATGCCATTGTTGCCAAAACCTGTATCTAAATTTCCATCGGTATTATATCTTATAAGTGCAAAATCGTAATCGTTACCATTATAAATATATCCGGCAGAAATTATTTTTTCATCAGATTGTATTGCAACAGCTCTACCATAATCACTAAACCCACCAATATCTGTTATAGCAACTCCCCCGTTTCCAAAGGTATTGTCGAGTGTGCCTGCTGTTTGAGCAGTTATTGTTATATTGTAGAATATTAAACCAATTATTACATAATATTTTAAATGATAAAAATTTATATTTGCTTGTTTCATATCAAGTAGTTTTAATTATTCAAATGTAAAAAAATAACATTCAAAAAAAAATCTGAATGTTATTTTCTAATATTTATTATAATTTATTTGTTTGTATTGAAATATATGAACCGTCTTCAAACTCAAATCGGTTAATTAACATTCCCTCGGGAATACCGCCTTGTGGTTTAATCTGATAATCTCTTTCGTGGTTTTTTTGTATTACAAAATTTTTACTATATATTTCATTAGCATTTTCGTCAAATAATCTGTAAATAAATTTTAGCTTTGCTGAGGCTTTTAAATTTATATCAAATTTATCTTCTGTAACGGGTACAGGATAAATTGTTGGAATTAAAAAATTAGATAATTCATAAGTATTATCTATAGGCTCTTTGTAATTTCTTATTACAGGAAAAAACGAATTATCGATAAAGCGGTAAAATACATTATATAATCCTGCCTGCATTTTAAACGAAGGGCCAATAAATTCGCCATTAGGTGCAAACAAATCGGTTTCGGTAACTGTAATTGATTCGCCTTCAAAATTTAATGGTGTAATAGTAATATCCAGAACATTAGGATCCCAATCAATTGCACTACCACTGGTTCCTCCTCCAGAACAATTAGTATAAATCCATTCATAAAAATCATACATATCATCACCGGGTTCGGGATCATAAAGTAATAATCCTTCATCGCAATCAGCCAGAGTTAATGCAGCTATACTTGTTGACGGTTGTGGACCCGGAGGAGTAGGCCAAACAATATTGTGACAAACTAATTCAGGTAAAGATGGGTCTGATAGTATACTTCTATAATTATTTATCAGTTGTATTGCATAATCTCCTGAACCAGAAGCAGGGTCACAATTAAGAGGTCCAACTAATAGATTATTGGATATAAAAAGACCTCCATTCCAGTATCCTTTTGTTTTTCCTACACCATATACATGACCATGTATAGGAACTCCATTTTTATCTTGATGATCATTATCCCAAACATTTGTTAAATGTACAATTAAAAGTTGATTAGTGGCGTACTGGTCACAACCAAAAGGTATTAAATAATGTTTTTTCAACCATTCCTCATTTTGGCATAAAGTAAAATATTCTGTTTCACCCATCCATTCATAGTGTGGAATAGGAATCTGTGATTGTTGATCAAAATAATAATTATAAAGGGAAAAATAAGAATTGCCACTACTTGTGTTTACAAATTGATTTATTTGCCAGGCATAAGTAGCACCATTACACGTAAAAGCACAATGAAAATCATAACTACTACCTGGACCGTTTGGTGGTCTGGGTGGTGTTAAATGGAACGGGTCTTGTGAAACAACAATTTTTCCGTCTTTAGCCAAGCCTTCAATTATTAAAACATAGCATGTTTCAATAGATGTGTAGTACTCTCTGTCTAACTTAAAATAGTTAACATCCATCATATCAAATTCACTAATAATTTTATCATCAAAGCCACCATCATGGAGATACTCTCTTTGATTTATTTGTACACGCCAAAAAGATACTTTATCCAATGTATCTGCTTTTTCGTTAATAACTATATAGCCCTGCGAAATTTCAGGGTCATATTTTATTAGTTGTGCATAAAAAATTGCACTTACTAGCAACAGTGCAAATAATAAACTTAATTTTTTCATAATTCATAGATTTTAAAATTAATAATTCATCAAATATATATAAGATCATTAAAAAAGGAGATAACTCTCCTTTTAATTTTACATTTTATATTTCTTCCTCTACTCCGTTTCTTTAATTTCTACATTTCGGCGATTGCCTTTTCCTTTAAATATTTCTATTTCTAGGGTAATGGTATCAAAACCAAATTTTTCGAAAGTAATAATCCATATTCCGGGTTCGAGTTTTGAAAATTGATAATTACCTTTTGAGCTTGTCATTTTTACTTTAGTGGCAATATCGGTGCCGGCTTTAAAGCGTGCTGTAACTTTTACATCTTCTTCGGTTTTGTTGGTCTTTTTGTTTTTAGCGGTACCGTATAAAGAACGATTATGTGATGGATTATCGTAAATGTTTCGGGCTTCTAAATACTGAGTGTAGAATTCTTTTTGTGTAATCTGATATTGTATCATTTCGTTGTCTAACTCTTTTTTGAAAAATTTACTCATATCAGAAAATATTTCCACAAGTTTTTTGGTGGCTGCACTGCGTATGGCTTTGCCCTCAATTGGCTTGCTTAGGTAGGTTATATATCCGTCGGCTTCTTTGCCATATCGTTCTTTTAGTTTTTCGGTATATCCGTAATCTTTTAGTACATCTTTGTTTTCTTCGGCAAATTTTTGAGTAATGCTTATTATAGTTGGCATTTCATTGTCTAGTATTTTTTTAATACCCGATATTGGCATTTTAAATTTATCGTAAATTGTTTCGCTGCCAGTATTTATGCCAAGGGCACGAAACATACCATAAAGAATATTGGTAGTAATATCTACTAATTTGCGAAATTTGTTTTTATCTTTTGCAAAACCCGAAATGGGTGTTAGCTGCAATTTAAAAGTTTTGTCTATATCAATAATAAAATCGTCTAACTGCCCAACCGAATCGCTAATAAGTTTGTTTTCTTCCCAAATTTCTGTGTTATCGCCAAATAATTCTTTAATTCCTCTTGCTGTAGATAAGCGTGATTCTTGTATTGAATTCATAATTTTTAAGTTTTTGAGATTAGTAATTGTTTTTGATTATATAAAATTAAATCATTAATGATGCGATGTCAATAGCTAATTTTATGTTATAGAACATTAAATTGTCATTGTTTTATTTTCAACAATTTAGGCTTTAAGCTATAACTGGCTTACAATACAGATAATACTGATAATGTATTACTTAATATCAAGTGGGTGTAATAGAACGTCGATTGCATGAGAGGAAATGTAGTTTTCATGAGAGGAAATGTGGTTCTGATGAGAGGAAATGTGGTTCTGATGAGAGCAAATGTGGTTTGCATGAGATACAATGTGGTTCTGATGAGAGCAAATGTGGTTCTGATGAGAGCAAATGTGGTTCTGATGAGATACAATGTGGTTTGCATGAGAGCAAATGTGGTTTGCATGAGATACAATGTGGTTTGCATGAGAGCAAATGTGGTTTGCATGAGATACAATATGGATTGCAGGTGATACAATATGGATTGCAGGTGATGAAATGTGGATTGCTAGTTACTATATCACGAAAGTGTGTAAAAGAAGTTAGAATTCAGAAGTCGGAAGACCGAAGTTAAATAACTTTAGGCATTTAAAGTATTTTTAATTTTAGTCATTCCTTTTCTATATCACGAAAGTGAAAAACTATAAAGTTGTAAATATAAAATAGAGCCTATCCTTTATAAAAAGGCAGTTTAACAACTTTAGCTTTAAGATTTTTGTTTCTAACTTTGATATAAATTTCTGAATCAAATTTTGTATAAGCAGAATTAATATACCCCAGTCCAATTCCTTTTTTAATCATTGTTGACATTGTACCCGATGTTACTTCTCCAATAATTTCTCCTTTGGCATTAACAATTTCGCAATGCTGACGAGGTATTCCTCTTTCAAGCAGTTCAAAACCTCTTAATCGTTTTGTAAGGCCTTTTTCTTTTAGTTCTTCCATATGGTTGCGGTCAATAAAATTATTGCCGTCAACAAATTTTGTAATCCAGCCCAAACCTGCTTCTATTGGCGAAGTGGTATCGTCAATATCATTACCATATAAACAAAATCCCATTTCAAGGCGCAAAGTATCGCGTGCACCAAGTCCAATTGGTTTAATGCCAAATTCTTTTCCTGCTTCAAAAACAGCTTCCCATATTTTATCTGCATCTTTGTTTGCTATATATATTTCACAACCTCCTGAACCGGTATAACCTGTTGTTGAAAAAATAACATCTTTAACTCCTGCAAAATCTATTTTTTTAAAAGTATAATACTCCATGTCCTCAACAGAGCTGTTTGTTAATTTTTGCATTGCTTTTAAAGCAAGAGGACCCTGTATTGCAAGTTGAGCAATTTCATCTGATGCATTATAAATTTCTTTTCCTACTTCCAGTCCCATAGCTTCTGCTTGTTGCGAACACCATGCCCAGTCTTTATCAATATTTGCTGCATTAACAACTAAAAGGTATGTTTCGCAGTCAATCATATAAACCAAAAGGTCGTCAACTATTCCTCCTTTTCCATTAGGAAAACATGAATATTGCACTTTTCCATTATTTAATGCAGCTACATCGTTTGTTGTTACTTTCTGTACAAATTCAAATGCTTTTGATCCTTTTGCCCAAAACTCACCCATGTGAGAGACATCAAATACTCCAACTTTTTCTCTTACTGTAATGTGTTCTGCTATTAAACCTTCGTATTGAACTGGCATATTAAATCCTGCAAAAGGAACCATTTTAGCTCCCAATTGTTCATGAAAATGCGTAAATGCTGTTTGTTTCATTCTATATATATATTTAAGTATTTATATTATTTAGTGAAAAAACAAATATAAGAAAAATATTTGAAAATTTTCTCAATTTGTTTTGAAACATATGAAATACGGTAATTTCCAATTTTGAGGTGCTATGATAAAAATAGTTACATTTGCTTGAAAATAATAATAATAATATAGCCCTGAAAGGGCAAGATCAATAACACAGGGCGGAGTCCTGTGCAAAAATGACAAAGCGTATATAAGCCCTGAAAGGGCGTAATCAAAATAAATATTCGCAGGTCTACACCCTGCGTTGATATATCATACCCTTTTAGGTCTAAAACATTAATAAATTATTTTGCCTTAGCACCTCAAAATAAAATTTAACCTGCAATACCTTAATTCTTGCTTTTTAGAAAATTTCCACCCATATATTCTGAACTCTCAAAAAAATATCAACAATATACATATCAATAAGAAAAGATAAGTTAAGTTTGTAGTAAATAAAACTTATGATAAAATTTGACAGATTTCAGTTAAGCAACGGACTTAAGGTAATTGTTCATAAAGATAAAACAACACCAATACTTGCTTTTAACTTATTATATAATGTTGGAGCAAAAGATGAAAACCCAAATAAAACAGGTTTTGCTCATTTGTTTGAGCATTTAATGTTTGGTGGTTCGGCAAATATTCCATCTTACGATGAGCCTTTGCAAAAAGTTGGAGGTAGCAACAATGCTTTTACCAGCAACGATATTACCAATTATTATATAACTCTGCCAAAAGAAAATATTGAAACAGCTTTTTGGTTAGAATCAGACCGCATGTTAAAACTCGCATTTACTCAAAAAAGTTTGGATGTTCAGCGCAATGTTGTTATAGAGGAATTTAAACAGCGGTATCTTAATCAGCCTTACGGCGATATTATGTTATTATTAAGACCTATTGCCTATAAAAAACATCCATACAAATGGGCAACAATAGGTAAAGAAATATCGCATATCGAAAATGCTAATATGAATGATGTAAAAAGTTTTTTTTATTCGCATTATGCACCTAATAATGCAATATTAAGTATTGCCGGAGATATTGAAACATCAGTAGTTAAAAAGCTTGCAGAAAAATGGTTTTTGCCAATTGAAAAAAGAGATGTTGAAATTCGTAATTTAGAGCAAGAACCAAAACAAACAGAAGCAAGAAGTTTAAGTGTGAAAAAAGATGTTCCTTTTGATGTAATTGTTAAAACATATCATATGTGTTCCAGAACAGATAAGGATTATTATGCAACAGATCTTTTATCTGATATTTTATCTAATGGAAAATCATCACGCTTTAATCAAATATTAGTAAAACAAAAAAGATTATTTAGTTCTGTAGATGCACATATAATGGGAAGCATAGATAATGGCTTGTTTTTAATTGAAGGAACATTAATGAAGGGTATAAAAATGAAAGATGCCGAAAAAGCAATAAATGAAGAATTAAATAAATTGCTGAAAGAAAAAATAGATGAATATGAATTAAATAAAGTAAAAAATAAAGTTATTTCCCGATTAATATTTTCTCAGGTCTCGCCACTAAATAAAGCAATGAGTTTATCTTTTTATGAATTAATTGGTAATGCAGAAAATATTAATAATGAAGCAGGAAATTACCAAAAGGTTACAATTAATCAAATTCAAAAAGTAGCAAACAATGTTCTTTCACCTACAAATTGTTCAAGTATTTATTATTATTCAGGAAACTAATTACAACTATGTTAAACAGGAAACAACAACCAAAATATAAAGAGATAGAAAAAATTAATATCCTTAAAGCAAAGGAACAAAGTTTAGAAAATAATATTCCTCTTTATACAATAAATGCAGGAACCGAAGATATTGTAAGAATTGATTTAATATTTAATGCTGGAATTTTAAGTAATCCAAAACCATTAATAGCCACTATTACAAATTCTTTGATTGAAGCAGGAACCAAAAAGCATACAGCTTTACAAATTGCCGAAAAACTTGATTTTTATGGAGCCTTTTTACATCATAGTGTTAATAAGGATAATGCGAGCATAAGTTTATATTCCCTAAACAAGTATTTGCCCGAAACAATTAAAATATTTGAAGATATTATTAAAAATTCCATATTTCCCGTTAATGAACTTGAAATTTATTTACAAAAGAAAAAACAAGAGTTTATTGTAGAGTCAGAAAAAGTTAATGTATTGTCATCCAGGAAATTTCAATCTGTTTTATTTGGAGATAAACATCCTTATGGTGTAACATTATCAATAAATGATTTTAAAAATGTAGATCAAAAGCAACTTTCTGAACATCATTTACGTCATTATAATGCAAATTCGTGTAAAATTATTGTTTCCGGTAATGTTGACAATAAAACAGTAAATTTAATAAAAGCTTCATTTGGCAAAAATGATTGGATTAATGATAACAATATTTTAACTGATAATAAATATATTATAAAGTCATCCAACAAGAAGCAACATATTATTGAAAAAGAAAAAGCTGTGCAAACTGCGATAAGAGTTGGTAAAGTAACAATAAATAAGCTGCATGATGATTTTATAGGTTTGCAAATTTTAAATACAGTACTTGGCGGATATTTTGGTTCACGATTGATGACAAATATTCGTGAAGATAAGGGGTATACTTATGGTATTGGTTCAGGTTTAGTATCTTTGCAAAATGCAGGGTATTTTACAATAGTTACAGAAATAAATTCTGATTTTACTAAAGATACTATAAAACAGATTTATTTTGAACTAGATAAATTGCGTAATGAACTAATTGAAGATAAAGAGTTAAATACAGTAAGAAATTATATTTTGGGAGAATTACTAAAAGCATTTGATGGACCTTTTGCTTTGGCAGATAGTTTTAGAAGCATTTTAGATTATGGATTAGATTATAATTATTTTGATAAATATGTAAAAACAGTAAAAAATATTAGTTCTGAAGAATTAAATAAACTGGCAAATAAATATTTTAAACCCGAAGAATTAATAGATGTAATAGCAGGTAAATATTGAATAATGTAACAAATAGGCTATTTTAAGAGTAAATATAAATAAATAACGGGTTCAAATTTTTTGAGAAATCTTTTATACATATTATTATTATTTATAACAATTTCACCTATTGTTAAGGCTCAGGATATTACACCTCCCGACACTCCTGAGTTACAGTATGTAACAGTTGACCCGTTTACATATGAAGTTACAATTACATGGAATTTAAGCGATTCTCTTGACACAAAAGGATATCTGATTTTTCGCAAGGAAGCAAATTGGGAATTTATTGATTCTGTTAAAAATCCTTACCTTAACACATATATAGATTATAATGCAGACCCAAATTTACATCCTGAATTATACAGAATTGCTGCTTATGATTCAACAGGGAATCCAAGCCCAATGACAGCTATTACACCAATTGATGAATCTCATAATACCATCTATATTTTTCCACATGATCTAAATGATCAAAATTGTGTTGAAAGCGCAAAAATTGCATTTAATCAATACCAATATTGGTCTGAAGGAATAGGAGGATATAAAATATATAGAACAATTCAAGATTCAAATAATTATGTAATTGTAGATACATTATCAGCAAGTTCTGTAGCGTATTATGATACAGATATTATTAGTGAAGTTTCTTATTGTTATTACATTGAGGCATATAGTAATCTTGGAAAAATATCTAGATCAAATTATACATGCAGAGCTTGGGAATTATCGGATACAATTAAATATATTAATGCCGATTATGCAACTGTTGCAGATTATAATCTTATTGATATTTCATTTACTGTTGATACATCAGGTGAAAATGTAAGTTATTTTAAATTATTTTCTTCATCAGACACAAATGGCACATACTCATTATTAGAAACTTTTAATTATTCTTTATATACAAAAATATTATATTCAGAATATTTGAATATAAATAATGAAGTGAAATATTATAAACTTATTGCTTATAACAAATGTAATCAGGAAGTTTGTGAGTCAAATCTTGCACATAATATATTACTTGAAGTAAACCATGGAGGCGATCTAATTCATAATTTATTGTGGAATGGATACAGTACTTGGCTTGGAGGTGTAGAAAACATTGAAGTTTACAGAATTGATGTAGATAAAACAATTGAATTAATTGCAAATCTACTTTCAAGTTCTACATATACTAATGATATTTCAAATTATCTTGGACAAAAAGCAAGCGGCAATTTTTGCTACTATATTGTAACAAAAGAAGATGACACAAATCCTTATAACATTAAAGGTGAAAGCAGGTCTAATATTGCCTGTATTGAAGAAAAACCAATAGTTTGGATGCCAAATATTTTCACACCTGATAATGATGGATCAAATGATGTTTTTCAACCATTTGTATCCTTTGCTTCACCACTCGATTATGTTTTTCAAATTTATGACAGGTGGGGGAATGTTATTTTTGAAACCAATAATCCTACTGATGGATGGGACGGGAAATCAGGAAATAAATATTCAAAAGAAGGAACATATGTTTATTACATTAAATTTACAACAGCATTAAATAATATTTTTGAGCAAAGAGGCTTATTGACATTGATGATCAAATAAGATTTTATCTTACCTTTGAAAAACTGTTTTTAATTATTACTAAGTTAAGCTAATATTGCAAAATGAAAGTTATATATAAATTCATTATATTATTTGTAATTTGCTTCTTACTATTTTTTACAGATTTATTTTTAGGGTCTGTGTATATTTCTTTCAATGAATTTTTAGATATTTTCTTTAATAGCTCCGAAACAAGTGAGCATTTAAAAACCATTTTTTATAATTTCAGATTACCAAAAGCTATTACAGCAAGCATTGTCGGAATGGCGCTGGCAGTTAGCGGATTACAAATGCAGGTAATATTCCGAAACCCATTAGCCGGTCCCTATGTGCTCGGTATTAGTTCAGGAGCAGGTTTGGGAGTAGCACTGGTAATATTAGGATTATCATCTTTTGTTTCAATAGAAATTTTTTCAGCATTAAGTAATTGGTCAATAATTATTGCAGCATGGATTGGAGCAGGAATAGTATTATTACTTATTCTTGTTATTTCGATAAGAATAAAAGATATTATGACTTTGTTAATACTTGGAATTATGTTTGGTGCAGTAAGTTCTGCTATTGTTAGTATTTTACAATATTTTAGTGAGCAGTCATTATTAAAATCGTATGTAGTTTGGACTATGGGAAGCCTTGGAAATATTACAAGTTCGGAGTTGACTATTATGGCTGCAAGTGTTTTTGTTGGTTTATTAATTGTTGTTTTTCTCTTAAAAAATCTAAATGTTTTATTAATTGGTGAAACTTATGCCAAAAGTTTAGGCGTAAACATTAAAACTACAAGAATATTAATTTTCATAAGCACAAGCATTTTAGCAGGTAGCGTAACCGCTTTTTGCGGACCAATAGCATTTGTTGGCATAGTAATACCACATATTGCCCGTATGTTTTTTAAAACAGCAGATCATAAAATTTTATTTTTAGCAGTTATTTTATTTGGCATAATATTAATGTTAATTAGCGATATAATTGCTCATTTGCCGGGGTCTGATAAAATACTGCCTATTAATTCGGTAACTGCATTGTTGGGAATACCAATAGTTATTTGGATAGTTGTTAAAAATCATAAATTTAAATTGTCGGTGTGATAGGTAAGACAAATAACATATTGCAATTAAAGAATTTATCAATTGGTTATGATAAACCAATTCAAAAGAATATTAATCTGTTTGCCGATAAAACTGAGTTAATTTCTGTAATAGGTAAAAATGGAATAGGTAAAAGTACATTATTACGTACTATTGCCGGATTACAGTTGAAATTATCAGGTGATATTTATTTTGAAGATAAAGAAATTGATTTACTAAATTTAAAAGATAAATCTAAGAAAATAAGCTTTGTTTCAACAGGTGCCCCAAATTACATCAATATAAAAATCAGAGAATTGGTTGCTCTCGGGAGATTTCCCCATACAAATATGTTTGGGAATTTATCTGCAAATGATACGAAAATCATTAATGAAACTATTTGTTTGACAGGGATTGAACATATTGCAGAAAAAAATATTTATGAAGTTAGCGAGGGAGAATTGCAAAGAGCAATGATAGCAAGAGCTTTATCGCAGGATACAGATTTGCTGATTTTTGATGAGCCTACAGCTTTTCTGGATATCCCCAATCGTTATGAAATATTATATTTGCTTAAAAGACTTTCAAGAGAAAGCAATAAAACAATTATTTTTTCTTCTCACGATTTGGATATTGTAATGCAATTATCTGATAAAATATGGTTGATGAAAGAAAATGAAATAATTTTCGGTGCACCCGAAGATTTAGTTTTAAATAATAATTTTGAAGATCTATTTATAAATAAAAACTTAAAATTTGTTAAAAATACAGGACAATTTTCTTTTGTAATCGACAAACAGCATCTTGTTAACATTAAGGGTGATGGGTTGATTTTTGAATGGACAAAAAAAGCACTTGACAGGGCAGGTTTTAATTACACATGTAACAAACAACATGATGTAAACGTTACAATATTAAATTCAAATAATTCAATAAAATGGGTTTTTGAAAAAGAAAATAATAAATTTGTATTCGATTCAATTTACCAATTAATAAAAAATATTAATAATTTAATTTAAATCAAATAATTATGGGACAAACTATTAAGCTCGTGTCTTCGTACATTCTTATTGCAATTATTTTAGCTTTAACAATTATTGCATTATTAGCAATCTGGGAAGTAATTGATTATGAAGATGTATTAAGAAAGATTTTATCTTCTTTATTTGTTGTATTTGTAGCATCAGTAGTTGTGTTATTTATTTTCGCTGTTGTTATTAAAGATGGTAATGTAAGTGACAAAAAAAAGCCACCATTGAATAGTTGAAAAATTAGAAATAAGGTTTATCGGTAAATTGCCGATAAACCTTATTTTTTATTCATTATTTTTAAAATCACCATAAATATAAAGAGAGTGGTGTGATGGTTCAAAACCATGCTTTTCGCAAACATTATTAATGATTTCTTGAACTCTTGTGTCGAAAAATTCTACAACTTTCCCTGATTTAACACAGATAAGATGATCGTGTTGCTGGCATCGAAAAACTTTTTCGAATTGAGCCATATTTCTACCAAATTGATGTTTTATTACAAGTTTGCAATTAAGTAATAATTCAATTGTATTATACAAAGTTGCTCTACTAACTCTGTAATTTTTGTTTTTCATACATATATATAGTGACTCAATATCAAAATGTTCTTCGTGAGTATAAATTTCTTCAAGTATAGCAAATCTTTCAGGAGTTTTACGATGTCCTTTTCCTTCAAGGTATTCTGTAAATATATTTCTTACTGAATCTATTGAATCATCACAAACCATAATATTATGAATTTAGTTTATACAAATTTGCAAATATATTTTACTTATTCTAAATAAAAATAAGAAAAAGTGTTTATTTCCTATTTTTATGCTTTCAAAATATCAAAATTACTAAAATCTAAAGGGAGTAACTGTTTAATATTTTCAATAATTTGTATTTTTTTATTACCTGAGAGAATGACTTTTATTGGAGAATTAAAACGGATTTCGGTTTCAAGCATTACTTGTCTGCATGAACCACATGGAGGTACAGGTTCATCAATAAATTTATTGTTCATTAAAGCAGTAATAGCAATTGTTTTTACTTTTACTTCAGGAAATTTTGAATTTGCATAAAATAAAGCAACCCGTTCAGCACATAGCCCCGAAGGATATGCCGCATTTTCCTGATTGCTTCCTTGAATTATTTCGTTATTTTCTAATAAAACAGCAGCACCAACTTTAAATGTAGAATATGGAGAATATGAATTTTTTGCAGCTTCTTTAGCTTTTTCAATTAATAAAATATCATCTTTAGGAAGTTCTTTAATTGAGTTGTATTCAAAAATAGTTGTAATAATTTCCTTTTTTTGCATAAACTTTTTCCTGAAAAATTAACCTTTTAATGATTCTGCACCACTAACAATTTCTAAAATTTCTTTAGTAATTGCATCTTGTCTTGCTTTATTGTATTCTAATTTTAGATTACCGATAATTTCTGTTGCATTATCAGTTGCCTTATGCATTGCTGTCATTCTGGCACCATGTTCTGCTGCATAAGAATCAATAAGTGCTTTGTAAAATTGTATTTTAAGAGATTTTGGAATAAGATCTTTAACTATAAATTCTTTGGAAGGTTCAAAAATATAATCATATTCCTGTTCTTGAAAATCATCTTTTTCCATTTCTATTGGTAAAAACTGTTCAACAGATAATATTTGTACGGCTGCATTCTTAAAACGATTATAAACAATCTCTATAATGTCATATTCTTTGTTCGTAAATTTTTTCATTAAATCTTCAGCAATATTAGCAGCATTACTAAAATCTAAATTATCGAATATTTCATTGTGTTTGCTTGTGATCTTAAATTGTTTTTTAAGAATATCATCTGCTTTTTTACCAATAATAACAAAGTCTAAATTTCCTTTGTCTAATTGTTCTTTATATTTATCCTTAGCAAGATTGTTAGCTTTTTTTATAATATTTGAATTAAATCCTCCACATAATCCTCTATTGGAGGAAACGACTACAAGTAACACCTTATTTACTTCACGTTGGTCGGCGTAGATATTACCTTCTTTAACATCCATACTTGAAGCCAGATGGGTTAGTATTTCGTGTAGTTTATTTGCATAAGGTCGAATTTTAACAATGGCGTTCTGTGCTTTACGTAAACGTGAAGCAGACACCATTTTCATGGCATTTGTAATTTGTCTTGTCGATATAATCGACGATATTCTTGTTCTTAATTCTTTCAGGTTTGCCATTGAAAAAATTATTTATTTATAAAATTTGAAGAAATATAACTTACTGTTTCTTCTAAAACTTTAATAGCATCATCTGTAAGTTTTCCTGATTTTAAAGTGTTAAGAGTATCCGGATGTTCTTGTTCAAGATATTCAATAAATTTTATTTCAAATTCTTTTACTTTTTCTACAGGTATATCTTTAAGTAATCCTTTTGTTCCACAGTATATTATTGCAACTTGTTTTTCGACAGTTACAGGAGCATATTGCGCTTGTTTAAGTATTTCAACATTTTTTCTTCCTTTATCAAGCACAGCCATAGTTACTGCATCAAGGTCTGATCCAAATTTAGAAAATGCTTCTAATTCACGAAATTGAGCCTGATCAAGCTTTAATGTGCCAGCAACTTTTTTCATAGCTTTTATCTGAGCATTACCACCAACTCGCGAAACTGAAATACCGACATTAATTGCAGGTCTTACACCTGAATTAAAAAGGTCTGACTCAAGAAATATTTGACCATCTGTAATTGAAATTACGTTAGTAGGGATATATGCCGAAACATCACCTGCCTGTGTCTCAATAATTGGTAATGCAGTTAGAGAGCCACCACCTTTTACCAGATGCTTAATTGAATCAGGAATATTATTCATTTGTTGTGCTATTTCATCAGACTCTATAATTTTTGCAGCACGTTCTAATAATCTTGAATGTAAATAAAAAACATCGCCCGGATATGCTTCACGTCCCGGTGGTCGTCTAAGCAATAGTGAAACTTCTCGATACGAAACTGCTTGTTTTGAAAGATCGTCAAAAATAATTAATGCATCTCTGCCAGTATCACGGAAAAATTCTCCAATAGCTGCTCCTGCAAAGGGTGCATAAAATTGAATTGCTGCAGGATCGGAAGCTGTTGCTGTAACAATAACAGTATAATCCATTGCTCCATATTCTCTAAGAGTTTTTTCAATATTTGCAACAGTTGAACCTTTTTGCCCAATTGCAACATATATGCAATAAACAGGATTCCCTTGTTCAAAAAATCCTTTTTGATTAATTATAGCATCAATTGCAATAGCTGTTTTTCCTGTTTGGCGGTCGCCAATTATTAATTCTCGCTGACCTCTGCCAATTGGTATCATTGCATCAATTGCTTTTATCCCTGTTTGAAGTGGTGTTTTTACAGGTTGACGATAAATTACTCCTGGAGCAATTCTTTCAAGAGGCATTTCATAAGTTTCACCTTGTATTGGTCCTTTGCCATCTATCGGTTCGCCAATAGTATTAATTACTCTTCCCAATAAGCCTTCACCAACATTAATAGATGTAATAATTTTTAATCTTTTAACACTATCTCCTTCTTTAATTCCCTCGGAACCACCTAATAGTACAACTCCAACATTGTCTTCTTCAAGATTAAGGACAATACCTTTTACTTCGTTCTCAAATTCAACCATTTCATTCGATTGCACTTTTGATAATCCATAAATACGTGCAATACCATCTCCAACTTGTAATACTGTCCCAACTTCTTCAAGTTCTTTCTCGGATTTGAACCCTTCTAATTGTTTTTTTAAAATTTCAGAAACTTCAGCAGGTTTAATATCAGCCATATTTTAATTTTTTATAATTAACCTAAAATTTTATATTCAAATGTTGTATTAATAAACTCTCGGTTTATTTCTTTTAATTTATTTGAAACACTTGCATCAAGCTGCTTGTCATCAACTTGCAAGACAAATCCTCCAATAATATCTTTATTTGTAATCGATGTTAAATCAACTTTAGCATTATATATTTGCTTAATAATTGAAATAATATCGTTTTTAATTTTATCATCAATATTAATAGCAGTTGTAAGTGTTACTGCTTTTATTCCTTTTTCTTTTCTGTATAGATCAATAAAATTTCTTGTTATATCAGAAATAAAAATTTCACGATTGTTTTTAGCTACAAGATTTATAAATGATATAGTCAGGTCATTAACTTTACCACGAAATATACTTGCTAGTATCTTTTGCTTTTGAGAAGTTTGAATAATTTTACTTTCAAGTAATCGTCTGAAATCTTCAGTTTCTTTATAAACTTTCTGTATAAGCAACATATCATCTTTTATAACATCAAGCAGTCCTTTCTCTTTCGATAATAAGAGTAATGCTTTTGAATATCGTAATGCTATTTTGCTATAGTTCATTTTATATAATTAGTTTACATTAACATCTTTAAGCAAGGCATTAATTAACTGTTCTTGTTTATCTTTATTAGCTAATTCATCTTTTAATATTTTTTCTGCAATATCAACCGATAATTTTGCTACTGTATTTTTTAATTGTGTTTCTGCAGCTGCAATTTCGTTTTGAATACTTAATTTTCCTTCTTCAAATATTTTATTTTGCTCGGCAATTGCTTTTTCTCTTGCTTCGTTAATAATTTTATCTTTCATTTCGCGAGCTTCTTTTAACAACTTATCTTTTTCCATTCTTGCTTCGTTCAATATTACTTCATTATCGGCTTTAAGCTGTGCCATTTCTTCTTTGGCTTTTTCGGCAGATTTGAGAGCATCTTCAATTGAATTTTCCCTGTTTTTTACAGCTGCTAAAATTGGTTTCCAGGCAAATTTCCTTAACAATATCAACAATATGAAAAATATGATTGATGTCCAAAAAATTAAGCCTATTCCTGGGGTTGTTAAATCCATAATTTATTTTATTTTATTTTCATAATACGTTAATAGCAATTTGATATAATTTACTTATTCCTATCAATATAACTAATTAATTTGAAATCATTTCCCGTAACCAACCGTTACGGGAAATGAATGTTTTACTTAAGCTACTAATAATGAAACAACAACTCCAAATAATGCAACTCCTTCAATAAGTGCACAAGAGATAATCATTGCTGTTTGAATTTTTGATGCAGCTTCCGGTTGTCGAGCTACTGCGTCCATTGCAGATCCGCCAATTTTACCAATACCATACGAGGCACCAATAACAACTAATCCTACACCAATCGCAGCAAGCGAAATTCCAGCCATAATTTTAAAATATTTAGTTAATAAAAAATAAACAATTAATTAATGTTGCTCCTGTACTGCCATACCTATAAACAATCCCGAAAGCAATGTGAAAATATATGCTTGCAGAAATGCAACAAGTATTTCAAGACAATACATAAATAATACGAATAGTATTGAAACAGGAGACATCCAAACAGTTTTAAATATAAATATTAATGAGATTAAACTTAATACAACAATGTGTCCGGCAGTAATATTTGCAAATAAACGAATCATTAAAGCAAATGCTTTTGCTATAATCCCTATTAATTCAACCGGTATCATAATAGGTAATAACCATATTGGTACACCGGGGGTTGCAAAAACGTGTCCCCAATATCGTTTATTTCCGCTAATATTTGTAATAATAAGAGTAATAAAAGCCAATGTTAAAGTAACAGCTATATTTCCCGTAACATTAGCTCCTCCCGGAATAAAAGGGACTAAACCAAGTAAGTTGTTAAATAAAATGAAGAAGAATACTGTTAAAAGATAGGGTGCAAATTTTTTGTATTTTTTTTCACCAATGTTCGGGATCGCTATATCATCCCTGATGAATATTATTAATGGCTCCATAAAAGATTGTAAACCTTTTGGTCTTCCCGGTCTCTTTTTATAACTTTTTGCAACACTAATAAATATAAACAGAATTAAAAGTGATGCAAACATCATTGCTGCAACATTTTTAGTAATTGAAAAATCCATTGGCATTATATTAGTTACATTCTGTTCTTCATCAAAATCAAGAGTGTTCTGTTTGTTTGCCATGTATATTTTTTCGTGATGTATAATGTAAACTCTATCATCTTTTACAACAGCTTTTTCTCCATGATGAAATTTACTGGATAAAAAGATGTCTATATTTCCGTTGTAATAAAGAATTATTGGTAAAGGAATTGTGATATGATGTTCTTCTCCTGTTTCTTTATCGGTTATTGTCCATAAATGCCAATCGTGCACATCGGCAATATGATGCATAATTACTTCTGTAGCATTAAATTCTTCTTCATGATTATTATTTTCAGTTTCATTATTTTCATTATGTTGCGAAAATAAATTGAACGAAAATATTATAATAAAGACAAATACAATGTAATATTTCATATATTTAATACACTTTCAATATTAAAATAATCACTCTGTTAAAAAAAAATAAATTTATATAATTTTTACATTAAAAACAATAAATAAAATAAGAATTTTATTTGCTGTTTTTATCTTCCTCATCAAACCCATCTCTAATCTGCTTTATAACAAAAGAATAATCGAGGCTGTGCTATTGTTTATTTATTAAATATTATTTTTTTGTTGTAACTTAATTTTTCAACTTCTCAATAATATTACTTGTAGAACAACCTTCAATAAAATCAATAGTTTCAATACTTCCTCCTTTTGAAAGAACAACATCGGCACCAACAATATCTTCTTTTTTATAATCGGCTCCTTTTACCAAAATATCAGGTTGAATCTTTTTAATAAGGTCAAGGGGTGTATCTTCATCAAAAAACACAATATTTGTAATAAAGTGTAATGAAGCAATAATTAAAGCTCTTGAGTTTTCATCTTGTACGGGGCGAGAGTTCCCTTTTATTTTTCTCACAGAATTATCGGTATTTAAACCAAGTATGAGAATATCGCCTAGATCTGCTGCTTTTGTTAAATATTCAATATGTCCTCTATGTAAAATATCAAAACAACCATTTGTAAAAACTATTTTTTTATCTTTAAATTTCCAAAAACTTAATAGTATATCTAATTGATTATGGTCAATTATTTTGGATTGTATTACTTCGAATTTTGTCATAAAATTATTTTTTATTAATTATAGGCAAAGCTATTAATGAAAGAAAACCTACAACTACCAACATAAGTGTTTGAACTCCATGAACGATTAAAGCAAAGGCACTTGCATTAGTTTCTGATATGCCGTATATTATTAAAACTCCGATAACCATAAAATGCCATGCACCAATACCTCCTTGCACCGGAGCCACCATTCCAAAACTACCAAATACAAACACAGTAAGTGCTGTGATTAAAGTTAGGTTTGATGTAAAATCGAAAGCATAATATGTTACATAAAGCATTAAAAAATACATAAACCATATAAAAACAGTATGAGCAAGGAAAATTGGAAGATTTTTAATGTTTTTTATAGATCTTATTCCATCCATAAATTCTTTTAAAAGTTCTTTAAATTTAATATAAATAAACGTCTTTTTAATCTTGCTTTTAAATATGTAAAATAAGATTATAAGCAAAACTATAATTGATAATAAAATAATGATTAAATTACCTGAAAAACTAAAATTTTGAAATTTATCACCAACAGAAGGATTGTCTTTTACAAATTCAGCAACAACTTTAAATTGAGTTACAATAACAATAATTGCTAACAAAAATAGTGAAATCAGGTCAATAATTCTTTCTATAACAACTGTCCCAAACGACTCAGAAAAAGGGATTTTTTCGTATCTTTTAATAATAGCAGCTCTGGAAACTTCTCCCATACGCGGAAATGCTAAATTTGCAAGATATCCAACCATAATTGCTAAAAAAGCTGTTAAAACAGAAGGTTTATAGCCTAATGATTGACCTAGCATTTTCCAACGCATTGCTCTGCTTATATGACTTAAAATGCCTAAAAATAAAGATAAGCCTAACCAAAAATAATTAACGGTTTTAAGTTCTTTTAATAATTCCTTAATGTCCTGATCTTTATATACAAACCAAAAAAGAAATGCCCCTACTCCAAGAAATATTAAAAATTTTAAGACATTTAGGATTTTTTTTTTCAAACCTATTCAATTAATTGATTTGTGGAAGTATCGGGAAAAACAAATTGTGGTTTAAAGGTTTTCGCTTCTTCAAATTCCATTGTTGCATAAGAGATAATTATTATAACATCGCCAAGTTGTACTTTTCTGGCAGCAGGTCCGTTAAGGCATATTACCCCGGAACCTCTTTCTCCCTTAATAACATAAGTTTCCAATCGTTCACCGTTATTTATATTAACGATTTGAACTTTTTCATTCTCAATAATATTTGCAGCATTCATTAAATCTTCATCAATTGTAATACTGCCAACATATTGCAAATTAGCTTCTGTAATGCTAACCTTATGTATCTTTGATTTTACTACTTCAATGTTCATTTTTGAAATGGAAAATAGTTTTACTGTGCAAAGTTATAAATTATATTTAATTATATATATCAATTAAGAGTTGATTTTATTATAATAATCATCATGGAACCAAATAATCGCCTGTATTATTGTTAGTTACTTGTTTCTATTTTTTTTAACAAGCAACTAGTAACCCGCAACAAACATTTCACTCTCATGATTTTCAGAAATAATTTCTAAGCACTATCAGCAGACAGGATTGACTTACATTATTATACTAAAAATTAACATTATCTATTAATCTTATTTTTTTAACTTTTACTGCAATACATCCTGTTTTTTCACACTTCTCATCCCAACTGGCAATGCTTTTAAGTGTTTCCGAATTAACAATATCAAAATATTCAATCTCAATCAATTTATTTGAATTTATTTGTTCAATAAGCCATTTTTTTAATTCCTCTACATTCAAATCTCCTGTTTTTTTTACAGCTTTATTTAATGTTTTATATATTAATGGAACAATTTCTCTTTGTTCGTTAGTTAATAATTTATTTCTTGAGCTCATAGCTAATCCATCGCTTTCTCTTATTGTTGGGCAAGCAACAATATTTACAGGGTAATTATATTGTTTTACAAGGTTTCTTATTATTGCTAATTGCTGAAAATCTTTTTGTCCAAAATATGCATTATTGGGTATAATAATATCAAAAAGCTTACTAACAATGGTTGCAACTCCATTGAAATGCCCTGAACGATATTTTCCTTCCATTATTTTTTCAAGATACCCAAAATCAAATTTTCTTTTTTCCTGATTGGGATACATTTCTTCAACATTCGGAATAAATACGATATCGCAATTAGCTTTTTCAAGTTTTTCTATATCTGCATCAAGAGTTCTCGGATAATTTTCAAGATCGTTTGGGTCGTTAAATTGTGTAGGATTAACAAAAATACTTGCTATTGTAAAATCATTTTTTTGCATCGAAGCTTTTATTAAAGAAATGTGTCCCTTATGTAATGCACCCATTGTAGGAACAAATCCTATGATTTTTTCTTCTCTTTTTAAAGCGGAAATTCTTTCAATAATAGTATTTGTTTTTTTATAAATTTCCATAGATTAAAAATGACTTAAATAAATTAAAATTCAAAATACTTAAGATTTTTATGCCTATATATGTTCAAATGTATAATTTCAATAAGCTTTCCCGAATTTTTCGGAATTGAAATTATTTTAAATTTTGATCATTTTAGCTCACTTTAGGCATTTTGTCCCGAGTATTCAAAAGTAAACGGATACATTTATTATTACCAAATTGTTCTGATTATCTCGTCATTAACATATTTACATATAGCAGCATTATTTAAAATATTTTTGTTAACCAATTTTTGTTTGTAATGCTTTGCTTCCTCCTCACTTTCAAAAAATCCAATTGTATATTTATACCATAATTTTCCGTTGATCTCAACTCTATCCCATTTAATATCTGAAACTTTATATTTATTTTCTAATTGTTTAAGTTGACTATCACTTAGCTTTTTGTGATGAGCTTCAATTTGTATAGCATAAAATTTATTATTAATTATTGTTTTAGGTTTTGGAATTGTTTTAATTTCATAATTTACTTCTCTTTTTATATCAATATTATTGTTTTCAGCAAAATATACATTTTCAATAATCTCGCTTTCTTTTGATTTTATTTTTACTATATTTTCAATATTATTTTTTACAATATTGTATTGTTTCTCAGATATTTTACCATTGTTTACCAACAATTCAGTATTTTGGTCAGGTGTATAAAACGTATAAGAATTAATTTTTTGATATTTCATAGGAGGGTCAATATTAATAATTTGAGCTTTATGAGTTGTCAATTTGATTATTTCATACTGAAAAGAAACAACATCATATTTTTCCAAGAACTTATAATTTTTCAAATATTTAATTGGATTAATTGTACCTTTTGGATTATTCCATTTTACTTTAGAATTATCGCGTATTTCAAAATGCAGATGAACTCCTTTTCCTCCAATTGTTGAAAAAGTTGTACCGGAATTGCCCATTTCTCCAATTTTTTCGCCTGTAATTACACTGTCTCCTTTTGAAACCGAAAAATGTCTTAAATGACAATAGCAAGTTCTGTAACGTTCATTATGTTTTATTTCAACATATCTGCCATAGCCTGCATTCCACCCAACAAATACAATTTTACCCGATTTGGCAGCGTAAATACTTTCTCCATATTTTCCTGCAATATCAATTCCTCTGTGAAATTTTCGTTCTTTTATTCCAATACTGTTTTTTTGCATACGCCAACCAAACATTGATGCAAGTTTTCCTTTTGTGGGAACATGAAATTCTAATTCGGGAAGTGAATTTTCCTGTTGAGATAAAAGAGTAATACTGCCAAAAAATAATATTATAAGAATAATTATTAACCTCATAAATGAATTAAATTTTTGAAGCGACAAATATAATATAATTCGTAATATCCACACTTATTTACATATTATGATTTTCTCTTGGGAAATTAAAATTTGCGTAAACTTCTGGTATTAACAGGCATTTGTTTATATCTTTTTGTGCGAATGAAAATCGAAGTTTTTTGTATTGGTATATTCGCACTACGATTTTGTTATCGTATAATTAAAACTATAAATTATGCCATACAGACGTCTTCCAAATACAGAAACAGCAAGATATAAAGCTTTAAAAATTGCATTACAAAAAGGCGAGGATCTACCACCATATAAATTGCCTTACAGTCAAAAATCTTTAAGGCAACTAAGAGGGTTTTTACCGGAATATGAAAGACAATTTAAACAATTGCAGGAAGCTAAAAATGTGATAATTGCAAAAAGTAAAAAATATTATGAATTACAGAAAAAGGCAAAAATTTATATTTCTCACTTTATACAAATAATGAATTTCTCAATTATAAGAGGAGAATTAAAGCCAATAGCAAGAACTTTTTATGGTTTAAAAGAAAATGATTGTAAAATTCCAAAAATAAATACGGAAATAGACCTGATTAAATGGGGAGAAATAATGATTAATGGTGAACCCGAAAGAATAGCTCAGGGCGGAAATCCTGTAACAAATCCCACTATTGCCGTTGTTAAAGTAAGATACGATCAGTTTATTGATGCATACAGACATCAAAATACTTTAAGGAATAGCTATAAAAGACTTTCTGATAAAATTGCTGATATGCGAAGCGAAGCAGATAGTATAATACTAAATATCTGGAACGAAGTAGAGGTGTTTTACAATGAATTTCCTGATAAAGAAAAAAGAGACAAAACAAAAGAATATGGTATAATTTATTTCTTTAGAAAAAGTGAAAAAAACAGAATTAATAAAACCGGGAATAAAGAAGAAGTAGATGTATTATTAAAAAATAGTACAAAAAAAAAGCGAATAGATTCACAATTTTCGCTTTCCCTTTTTAAAGATTAAATATAGTAAAATACTTACAATAATAATACTTACAATTGCATAAATAATTGTTGAAAAATCCATCCCTACTGTTTCAATATCCTTTGATAAAGATTCAATGTTTATAAAATATGAAACAATTACAGCAAATGCATTATTTGTGAAATGTGCCGCAATTGGCAACCATATAGAGCCCGACCAAACAAATAAATATCCAAACAGTAAACCCATTAAAAATCTTGGTAAAAAACCATAAAACTGCATATGAATAGCACTAAAAAGAATAGCTGAAAATATTACCCCAAAATGAATATTTTTAGACCAATTTATAAATATTTTTTGGAAAACACCCCTAAAAACTAATTCTTCACCAATTGCTGGAATTATTGCTATTATAATAATATTTATTAAAAGACCGTTAGTTGTATCTACTTTTAAAAATGCTTCAGTAGTTTTCATCGCAACTTCTTCCATATTTTTCATCCAGTTATTTGGAGAAAAGATATAATCAAGAGCTCTAGCATTTATTTCAGCAAACAAATTAATTACAGGAATAGCGCAGATCATTAATATAACAACTGCTATAATTAAAGATGTTTGTGGTTTAATATTTAATTTAAGATATGAAAAACTATTACGGTTAAACAAATATCCAATCAAAAAGGGTGGTATTATAAACAAGCCAACAGATTGAACAATTTGCAGATATTTAAGAAATGAAATATTTTGATTATCGCTAATGTTTAGAATATCCTGAAGACCAATGTTGAATAAGGTTTTTGCCAGCAAAATTCCTATTATACTGAAAAACAAAAAACTAAATCCAACAATTAATAACACAATCGTTAATTTGACGAAATGTGGTAAATCTTTAAATATTGCTCGTTTTTGTATGTTCAATTTTATTAATTTTGCAGCAAAAGTAAATATTTTTTTTGTTGAAGATAGGAAACATATCATTTAAAAAATATCCAATTTTTTTGGCACCTATGGAAGATGTTACAGATACCTCATTCAGGTATATGTGCAAGAAATTTGGTGTAGATTTTATGTTTACTGAATTTATTTCTTCTGATGGTCTTATCAGAGGGGGAAAAAAGGGATTAAAAAAGCTTGAATTATTTGATTATGAAAGACCTATTGGGATACAATTATATGGTCATTTGATAGAATCTATGGTGGAGGCAGCCAAAATTGTTGAACAAGCAAAACCTGATGTAATTGATTTAAATTTTGGTTGTCCTGTTAAAAAAATAAGTAACAGGGGAGCAGGAGCAGGAATGATGAAAGATGTTCCTAAAATGGTAGAAATGACAAAAAAGATTGTTGAAGCTGTTAAAATTCCTGTTACTGCAAAAACAAGGCTGGGTTGGGATACAAATTCTCAGAATGTTGAAGAAATTGCTGAGAAATTACAAGATGTTGGAATAAAAGCATTAACAATTCATGGTAGAACACGAACACAGGTTTATAAAGGAGAAGCTGATTGGACATTAATAGGAAAAGTGAAAAATAATCCGAGAATTCATATTCCTATAATTGGAAACGGAGATATTAACTCTGCTGAAAATGCAAAAGAAATGTTTGATAATTATGGCGTTGATGCTATTATGATCGGCAGGGCAAGTATAGGACGTCCCTGGCTTTTTAAAGAAGTAAAACATTATTTAGATACAGGAAAACTGTTAAACCCATTAAGTATTAAAGAAAAAGTTGAAATTGCAAAAGAACATCTTAAAAAATCAATTGAATGGAAAGGTGATTATGGCGGTGTAATTACAATGCGACGACATTTTGCAAACTATTTTAAAGGTTTATCTCATTTTAGGGAAACACGTATTCGTTTGTTAATAGCTAAAACACAAGATGAAGTAATTGATATTTTAAATGAAATTGCTGATAAATTTGAATAATGATTAAAAAAATCATCATATTTCCTTTTATAATTTTAATCAAGTTCTACAGACTTACAATTTCTCCAATTTTACCTTCAAGTTGCAGACATATTCCAACATGTTCGCAATATTCAATTGAAGCTTTTCAACAACATGGATTATTTAAAGGCTTTTGGCTTTCGCTTAGAAGGATTTCTAAATGTCATCCATGGGGCACTCATGGATTTGACCCTGTTCCGGAAATTTATCCCAAAAAAAAGAATGAAAATAAATTTAATTAAAATTATATCTTTGTAAATTATATTGGGGGATTAGCTCAGTTGGCTAGAGCGTTTGACTGGCAGTCAAGAGGTCAGCGGTTCGATTCCGCTATTCTCCACAATGAAAATTAAAGAGTTGTAATAATTAATTATTGTGACTTTTTTGTTTTATACACACATTCATCCAAAATACTTTTATAAGAATTGTTATTGGGTTTTTAAAATTTATTTTTACTTTTACATTGTTCAGTTTATTAATTTAACTGTATAGAGAAGAAAAATCACATACTATTTTAAAAAATGAGATCATTAAAGTACATCCTTATTTTCATATTGCTTATATTTATTGTAACAGAAATAAATGCTCAAAGAAAAACCAAAAAGAAAAAAGAGATGGTAAAATCTATTGGTGGAGGATTTAGCGGGGGAGATTTTGGCGGAATAGGAGCCTATGGCGGATGCTTTATGTATGACTTTAGAAAACCATTAACAAAAGGCAAAGCATTTAATGTATCGTTTGATAATCATATTGCAATTTTTGCCGGAGCTGTTGAGTTATCAAACAAAACTTCATTTACGATACTACCTACAATTGCCACTTCTGTAAATATTAATGCAGGTGCAGGTACAACTAGAAAAGCTACCAGTCCTGTTGGAGGGTTTTTTGGTGTTGGAATAATGGCTATGCCAAGCCCACCACGTTCAGCTTCATCAGGAAATGTTTCTGTTACAGTTAGCGGTGATTTTGGTCCTTATTTTAATATAGGATTCAGGATTAAACGAAAAAAAACATCATATATTGGAGTAAAATTCTTTGGAGGATATACAGTATTTTATGAAGCTGGATATGGTGGTGTATGTGTGCTATTTCCCAGAGGTTTGGCAAAAAAGAAAAAGAGATTTTGAAAAAAATTAAGTACTTATTATTTTCTACTCCTATAAATAAACTTAATAATACCTCCAATTATTATAAGCATACCAATAATAAATACATACCAGTTAAAATTTTGTGGAACATATTTATTTGCCAGTTCAATTGAATCTTTTGTCCATTCCCATGTAAATATTTCGTTATAGGTATAATATTCATTCAAGAAAGCAGCATAATCCATAGTAAATGAAACTATAACAACTATACTTCCAATAATCAGACTTAGCCATTCTAATAATTTTATTTTAACATTATCATATTTTCCTTGTAAATAAATTATTGAAAATGCAAGAAAAATCATTGCAACAGAACAGATTACGGGCGCAATTACAGGACCTACCCAGGTTACTGGAATTAAAAACAGGATATCCCATGTTAAAAATGATTCAGGCCAATCCAATAGAAATTTCAAGAAAACATAATAGAAAATATCCCAAACAGCAAAGGAATAAATGAAGTATGAAAATTTTTGCAACTTAGTTTTTGCTGCAATAAATCCAATTGATACTAACATTATTAATGTGGCAAATTCTCTTAAAAACTCTGTCATACCAATATCTAAATCTATTGGTTGTAATGGGAAGTTGAATCCTTTTGGATAATACAATGCTCGCAAATAAACTACTACAGAACTTTCGATAAATGCCATTCCAATACTAAATATTGTTACCCAAATTATTATTTTTATTGTTTCTTTTTTCATCTGTTTAAATTTTGCTATTTCCTTGATATTTTTACCTAATATGTTCTCTTTTTTTCTTAATCCCCGACTTAAAAGTCAGGGCTATTATATTTTGCCCAATTGGGACTTGCTTAACACAAACAATCGTTAGAAATAAAAAATAAATTTCTATTGCATATTTTTTATTTTTTTAATTTCATTTTCAAGATACTTTCTGTTTTCACAACTAACATTTATTAATCTAAATGCATTTTCTCCTTTAATTGTTCTCCATCTCCAATCCCATTGATCAATTGTTTGATAATCGCCGTTATCATACCACCATGAAGTATAGAGCTTATCTGTCTCATTTATCAGCAAAGCAGTATAAACTTTCATCTTGTCTATTGTTTCAATATTTATATTTTCAAAACTGTAGCCACTTCCTTTCCAGCAAATATAAGGATTGTGGTCGCTCCCATAAAATTGAGTAGGGGGCTTTATGTATATTAAAGCATTATCATTATAAAGTTTCGTAACGTTATGTTCTGCAATCTCTATATTATAAGCCTGATAATTTGCCGTATTAGTATCAATATTAGATATACTGTTTGGCTGATAAACAATATTATAATAAATCAAAGCAATTGTTATTGGTAAAAGCAATAATGGAATATATTTTCTATTATCTTTTGAAAATCTATTTGATCGTTTCATCTTTTTACCCAAAAATGCAATTACAAATGGTGTAATAAAATACAAAGGCACTATTGCATATAGAAATATGCTAAAAATACCTATTATTTCATGAGAAAATGTTCCGGGTTCTGACCTAAACAAGATCAATGCAATTATCCTTGCCAAATTACTGATCATAATTAAAACCGCAGTTATAATAACCTGAAAAATAATTCCGTAAATTGAAAGAACTTGTCGATTCCTTCTCTCAAAAATACTAGTAAATAGCAACATCATAAGAAATCCGGTTACAACCATTTTTAATCCTATACATTCAGGGTCGACTGAAAAAGAATAACCTGCATGAGAAATAATATTTCCGCTAACAGTATTTTCATATCCAATAAAATTCAACATTTTTCCTGATAGAGAACTTAATTCTAATCTAATTGAAAAACTAAAGATATTTACAAAATATCGTGTAATTGACCCGAGAATAAAAATCAGGACCAGTATTGCATTATTAATTTTCCCAAACAGATTTTCAACAATAAATATGAGTGCAAAACAAAATGCGAAATAATATATGGTAAGAACAGGTACAAAGTAATACAGAACGAGCATTACCAAACTGTAAAACCCATAACGTAATGAATAAATATTTTTATCTTTTACATAAATAATCATGGGAAACATCAATAATCCAAAATATAAGTTAAAATCTGAAATAAGATATCTCGACAACATTGAAAAACCGGCAACAACAATAAGTATTACAGAACCCAAAGCAAAGATTGCTTGTCGCTCAGTGTAGAAGCGAATAAAATAATGAGACCTTTGCAAAACAACCACTATTTTGTTTTTGTCTAAAAATTTCATTTTATTTTGTGATTTTTTGTAAATTTCATCATATTTTTTGTTTTTCATGTCTCATAATCCCTTTTTTATAGGGATTTC
>Ga0208648_1000416_pt1 | contig 44633 bp, 25 predicted proteins | sample AntAceMetag02UKL_FD_184772 | JGI IMG/M metagenome (GOLD analysis project Ga0208648, IMG submission 184772) | Saline lake microbial communities from Ace Lake, Antarctica - Antarctic Ace Lake Metagenome 02UKL (SPAdes) (version 2) | ecosystem: Environmental > Aquatic > Non-marine Saline and...
AAACAACCATTAGCATCTTCTACTGTTACAGTAATTGGATTATCAGCAGTAGTTACTGCTTCAGTTTGTGTATTACCACCACTTGACCAGTTGTAAGTTGAATATCCTGCACCTGCATCTAAAGTTGTATTATTTCCCGCACAGTATGATAATGTACCTGTAATAGTTGGTGTTGGAAGTGCATTTTCTGTAACATTTACAGCCGGACTTGTTCCTATACAACCATTAGCATCTACCACAGTAACAGTAATTGGATTATCAGCTATGGTTACATTATCTGTTTGTGTATTTCCTACACTTGACCAGTTATAAGTTGAATATCCTGCACCCGCATCTAAGCTTGTACTACTTCCCGCACAGTATGATAATGTACCTGTAATAGTTGGTGTTGGAAGTGCATTTTCTGTAACATTTACAGCCGGACTTGTTCCTATACAACCATTAGCATCTTCTACTGTTACAGTAATTGGATTATTTGCAATAGTTACTGCTTCAGTTTGTGTATTACCACCACTTGACCAGTTATAAGTTGAATATCCCGTACCCGCATCTAAGCTTGTACTACTTCCGGCACAGTATGATAATGTACCTGTAATAGTTGGTGTTGGAAGTGCATTTTCTGTAACATTTACAGCTGGACTTGTTCCTATACAACCATTAGCATCTACCACATTAACAGTAATTGGATTATTTGCAATAGTTACTGCTTCAGTTTGTGTATTACCAACACTTGACCAGTTATAAGTTGAATATCCTGCACCTGCATCTAAAGTTGCAGTATTTCCAGCACAGTATGTTAATGTTCCTGTAATTGTTGGTGTTGGAAGAGCATTCTCTGTTACATTCACAGCCGGGCTTGTTCCAAAACAACCATTAGCATCTTCTACTGTTACAGTAATTGGATTATTTGCAATAGTTACTGCTTCAGTTTGTGTATTACCACCACTTGACCAGTTATAAGTTGAATATCCCGTACCCGCATCTAAGCTTGTACTACTTCCGGCACAGTATGATAATGTACCTGTAATAGTTGGTGTTGGAAGTGCATTTTCTGTAACATTTACAGCCGGACTTGTTCCTATACAACCATTAGCATCTACCACAGAAACAGTAATTGGATTATCAGCTATGGTTACTGCTTCAGTTTGAGCATTACCTACACTTGACCAGTTATAAGTTGAATATCCTGCACCTGCATCTAAAGTTGCATTACTTCCAGTACAGTATGATAATGTTCCTGTAATAGTTGGTGTTGGAAGCGCATTCTCTGTAGCATTTACAGCTGGACTTGTTCCAAAACAACCATTAGCATCTTCTACTGTTACAGTAATTGGATTATCAGCAGTAGTTACTGCTTCAGTTTGTGTATTACCACCACTTGACCAGTTGTAAGTTGAATATCCTGCACCTGCATCTAAAGTTGCATTACTTCCAGTACAGTATGATAATGTACCTGTAATAGTTGGTGTTGGAAGTGCATTTTCTGTAACATTTACAGCCGGACTTGTTCCAAAACAACCATTAGCATCTTCCACAGTTACAGTAATTGGATTATCTCCAATAGTTACTGCTTCCGTTTGTGTATTACCACCACTTGACCAGTTGTAAGTTGAATATCCAGCACCTGCATCTAAGCTTGTACTACTTCCAGTACAGTATGATAATGTACCTGTAATAGTTGGTGTTGGAAGTGCATTTTCTGTAACATTTACAGCCGGACTTGTTCCTATACAACCATTAGCATCTACCACAGTAACAGTAATTGGATTATCAGCTATGGTTACATTATCTGTTTGTGCATTACCAACACTTGACCAGTTATAAGTTGAATATCCTGCACCCGCATCTAAGCTTGTACTACTTCCCGTACAGTATGATAATGTTCCTGTAATAGTTGGTGTTGGAAGCGCATTCTCTGTAGCATTTACAGCTGGACTTGTTCCTATACAACCATTAGCATCTACCACAGTAACAGTAATTGGATTATCTGTTATGCTTACATTATCTGTTTGTGCATTACCACCACTTGACCAATTATATATTGAATATCCTGCACCTGCATCTAAAGTTGCAGTATTTCCTACGCAGTATGATAATGTACCTGTAATAGTTGGTGTTGGAAGCGCATTCTCTGTAACATTTACAGCCGGACTTGTTCCTATACAACCATTAGCATCTACCACAGTAACAGTAATTGGATTATCTGTTATGCTTACATTATCTGTTTGTGTATTTCCTACACTTGACCAGTTATAAGTTGAATATCCAGCACCTGCATCTAAGCTTGCGCTGTTTCCTACACAGTATGATAATGTACCTGTAATAGTTGGTGTTGGAAGTGCATTCTCTGTAACATTTACAGCCGGACTTGTACCAAAACAACCATTAGCATCTACCACATTAACAGTAATTGGATTATTTGCAATAGTTACTGCTTCCGTTTGTGTATTACCACCACTTGACCAGTTATAAGTTGAATATCCTGCACCTGCATCTAAGCTTGCGCTGTTTCCTACACAGTATGATAATGTACCTGTAATAGTTGGTGTTGGAAGCGCATTCTCTGTAACATTTACAGCCGGACTTGTTCCTATACAACCATTAGCATCTGTTACTGTCACAGTAATTGGATTATCTGTTATGCTTACATTATCTGTTTGTGTATTACCACCACTTGACCAATTATATATTGAATATCCTGCACCTGCATCTAAAGTTGCAGTATTTCCTACGCAGTATGATAATGTACCTGTAATAGTTGGTGTTGGAAGCGCATTCTCTGTAACATTTACAGCCGGACTTGTTCCTATACAACCATTAGCATCTACCACAGTAACAGTAATTGGATTATCTGTTATGCTTACATTATCTGTTTGTGTATTTCCTACACTTGACCAGTTATAAGTTGAATATCCAGCACCTGCATCTAAGCTTGCGCTGTTTCCTACACAGTATGATAATGTACCTGTAATAGTTGGTGTTGGAAGTGCATTCTCTGTAACATTTACAGCCGGACTTGTACCAAAACAACCATTAGCATCTACCACATTAACAGTAATTGGATTATTTGCAATAGTTACTGCTTCCGTTTGTGTATTACCACCACTTGACCAGTTATAAGTTGAATATCCTGCACCCGCATCTAAGCTTGTACTACTTCCCGCACAGTATGATAATGTACCTGTAATAGTTGGTGTTGGAAGTGCATTTTCTGTAACATTTACAGCCGGACTTGTTCTTATACAACCATTAGCATCTACCACAGTTACAGTAATTGGATTATCTCCAATAGTTACTGCTTCAGTTTGTGTATTACCACCACTTGACCAGTTATAGCTTGAATATCCTGCGCCTGCATCTAAACTTGTACTATTTCCCGCACAGTATGATAATGTTCCTGTAATTATTGGTGTTGGAAGTGCATTAACAGTAATATAAGATGTTTTAGTTTCTGTGTCTGGCCCACTTCCATTGTCTGCAGTTAATTCTACAGTATATGTTCCGGCTGTATTATAAGTTACGGAAGGGTTCTGTGCATTGCTTGTTGCTGGAGTTCCTCCAGTAAATGTCCAAGACCATGAGGTTGGTGTGTTTGAAGATAAATCAGTAAAGTTTACTGTTTCACCTTCACAAGGAGTTAAATTATCTCCAATAAAATCAGCAATTACAAAAATAGAAACATTAACAGTTACTGCATAATAATATGATTCTTCACCACTTCCACAAGTATTAGTTCCATGAACAGATATAGTTCCAGATTCTGCTGAACCAGAGAAATTTACTGTTATTGAATTAGTGTTTGCTCCAGATGCAATTGTAGCTCCTATAGGTAAAGTCCAAACATAACCAGTAGCTCCGGGGATTGGTGCAACAGAATATGCTACTCCATTTTGTCCTTGATTAACTACTTGAGTCCCTGCAACTGGACCCCCAGGATCAGGTAATGTATTTACTGTGATTGCATAGTCAGGTGAAACGCTTCCTTCACTGCAACTATTTGCACCATAAACTGAAATAACATCTGAAGTAGCATTATTAGCAAAATTAAGTGTAATAGAGTTTGTGTATGCACCGGATGCAATAGTATACCCACTAGGTTCTGACCAAATATAATGTGTTGCATTTGTAATTGGAGCAACTGTGTAAGTAATCCCTGTTTCGCCCTGGCAAACTGTTGGAGTACCTGTAATTGTGCCGGCAGCACCTGCATTATTACAGGGTGTAGAAATTACCACAATATCATCAATATAAGATCTTCTATTATTTGCTATAACACCTCCACTAATTGAGGTATTTGAAGTCATTATCCATCTAAGATAAATTGATGCTTGATTATTGCATTCTGAAGGTAGCGAGACTTGGTCTAAAGTCCCTAATGCACCGCCATCATTAGCAGCACAAGTAACATCTCCATCAACAACATTAGTCCAAGTTCCTCCTGCACCAAGCTTATATTGAAGTTTAAAGTCTCTTGGAGATGTAGTATTATTACCCCATTGTTTGGAAGAAACTTTAAAATTAGAATAACCAGTTGTCAGAAATTCACATTCCCACCATTTTGTTCCACTGCCATTTTCCCAGGCACTTGCATCTCCTTCGCTTCCCCAATCTTGAAAAGTAGCACCTATAACAGATGTTGTTTTTACATTATTATTACCAACAATCCCATCATCTGCAATATTATTATTATCTGCAAAATCCCAACTTACAATAGTAGCTTGTGAACCTGTAACATTTATATAATTATATTTTGTTAATGTGTCGGAACCATTTCCATTTGTAGCTATTAACTTAACATCATACATTCCTGCAGCAGCATAGGATATACTTGCAGGGTTTTCTCCTGCTGAGATTCCAGGAGCACCACCAAAAAAAGTCCATGCCCAAGCAGTAGGGGGATCTCCACCTGTTGATTGGTCTGTGAAATTAGTAGAACCACCAGGAGACAATTCTGTTTCATCAGCAAAGAAATCAACAGAAGGTACTTCACCTACATTATCAACACAAAATACAGGTTCAATATAAAGAGAAGATTTTATCCCCCATAAATCGGCTATTGGATACCAACTGCCATTATAAGTTGTATAAGCAGTACTTGGATGATTGGCTCTATCGCTTGCCATAAATAAAGCAAATGTGTCAAGACTTGCAACATATTCATATTCAAAGCCTACGAAGAAAGAGCCTGAAACAGAAACAGGTTCAAATTGTAAATTATTTACATAACCTGCATCAAAACTACTAACTAGCATTGGTGTAGAGGAGTATAGAACTACACTTGGAGTATCAGCCACTTCGCTCCAAATTTTAAAAGTTACATGAGTATTGTCCCCAACTATGTCAGTAACTGCAACAGCATAATCTACTGATTTTATTTTTGCACTTAAATTGCCTAAATCATATCTTTCTGCATTGTATTGCATATTATAACTGTTGTGTCCAACAACATAGCCACCACCAGTAGCTCCATAATAAGTTAATCCATCATCATCATGCAAATTTGTAAGAACAGTACAATCATGATGAACAGTAATGTAATCTGTTTTAGTTTCAATTGTAAAACCGTTTGCATTTGAAGATTTAAGACTTACTGTATATGAACCTTGATTGCTATATGTAATAGTTGGAGGATTTTGTAGTGTTGAAGAAGAAGGTATTCCTCCTTCAAATGTCCATTCCCAACTTGTAGCATAAGATGTTTGTTCAAGAAAATCTACTGTTCCACCTTCTGGGATATGTGTATTTGTGGTAGCTGTAAAATCTGTAACAGGTGGAGTAGAGCCAGCAGCAATTCCTTCAATTGAAATATCATCAACCATCCAGGCATAATCACATCCATCTTGACCTAGAGCAGATGGGCTTGAGAATGTAAATCTAATCCATAAAGTGGATTGAAAAGCAGCAGTTGCAGAAATATCAATTTCTACCAAATCAGAGTTTCCTGCACAAAAATCATTATTACCAAGAGCTTCATTTACAGGATATTTGTCCCAGTTTGAATTGTCATTACTTACATAAACAAATGTACTATCAGTATATCTTCTATAATATTGTTCAAATTTTAAAATAACGTTTTCATAAGTAGAAAAATCTGCAACAGAATTAACAGTAGTAAGATGTGCAAGTTGATTCCCACTACAAAGAGCATCAGAATCAAACATTGCAAAATTATTAGCAGCAGTTGTTGATGCAATAGAATTAATTGCAAATGCTCCCGAAGGTCCTGTAGTACCTATTACCCAATCATCACCAGCACCTTCATCTGTCATTGCCCAGTCGCCAGGACTTGAAAAATCGCTCCACCAAACAACAGTTGAAGGACCACCAGGTAGTACTGTAATATAGTCAACTTTTTCTTCGGTATCAGTACCATTATCATTTGTGGCAGTTAAAGAAACATTATAGTCTCCTTGAATATCATATTGTATACTAGTTGGATTTTGAATCGATGAAGTAGCAGGAGCGGCACCATCAAAATTCCATGTCCATGAAACTGGGTTATTTGAAGTTAAATCTGTAAAGTCTACAGCATCTCCCATATAAATTGTTGTATTGTTGGCCGTAAAATTTGGTCTTCCTGTATAAATATCCATCCCACTTAAAACATTAGCGCCAGTGTTTGTTGGGTCTAACCAAGGTTTAAGTCTGTCTGAATCAGAAAGTCCATTTTGGTCCCAGTGGTACCAGAATTTACCATATAAATTATCTCCAGTGGGATTTGCACAACTTGAGTTACCCCCTGATAGTGTCCCAACTATATTTTTATTTTGATTAAAAAAGGGAGAACCTGATGAACCACCTTCAGTAACACCATGTTCAGTAACTGTAGCAACAAAAATAACATTCCAGTGAGCACCAGTAGCACCGGTATTTGTTCCATCCCACCATGTATCTGTTGTGGCAGTGGAAGTAACAGTTGAGATTTTCTTACAATCACCGGCAGGATGGTGAATACCTACACCACTTGTAGATGCAATATTTAATCTATTCCACCCATTATAATAGGGTTCCCACAAAGGATCTATATCATCAGGAGTTGCACTTATTTCAAGAAGTTGCATATCCGATCCGCCATCAATATCTCCTAATGCGCGCATTGTACAACCTGTAACCGTGTTTGCCTCGCTATACGTTCCTGAACCACAATCACTTTTTTGATAATTAAAATAAAAAACCCATTGATCTTTATCAGCCGCAGATGCTACAGCACCACAATGGAAAGCAAGTAAAAAGTAGTTTGTAAAATCCTGAGAAGTATTATTTACTAATGAGCCTGTACACCAATAATAGCTGGCTCCTTCTTTGAACAATAATCTTGCTACACCGCGTTCTTCATCATGCCAATTATCACCTTCAGGGCAATTAATATCAACTTCACAATATTCAGATTCATCAATTTTTAAGGCATCCAAAGGGTGGGCATATCTGTACGCATACCCAACATCAGAAATACTTAAAATGGGATTATTTTTTATATCTGTAGCTTGCAGTGTAATACCTTTTGTTTTAGGAGCAAATGGAGCAACATATTCAATTATTATTTCATCTCCAAAAACTAATTCTGTTGCAAATCTTCCGGTTTCCTTATTATTTATTTCGGTAAAAGCACCTATTACGTGAGATTTGTCTTTAGTATATATAAATAATTTTGATTTTGGCGGTAAATAAAAATCATCAAAATATAAGTTTAATGCTTCAGCGCCAAATGAACTTATTTCTAATCTCCATACTTTTTCTCCATTGGGAAGTTCTGTCCATGTCCCGGAATTCTCCATATTGAATCCGGCTTTTAGTATAACACCTACTCTTGGTGGTAATCCCAAATTATCATTTATTTCATCCTCGACCATAATCTGCTGCAGGTCAGGAGTTGGAAAACTCCTCATGTCTATGGCAGTAGCTTTAGATAAGGTATTTCCATCTAAAACAAAACTTGGAGGAGTTCCTCCTTTACTTATTTGTGCAATTAGTGAACTATTAAACAATAATGAGGCAAATAAAATTGTTAAGGTCACAAGCAATTTTTTCATAGCAGTGAGTTTTTATTGTATTTTTAAAAATAAAAATACAAAGGTACAACATTTTGTTGTCCTTGTCAAGTTAAGACATTGGGTTTGCCTTATATTCTTCTAATATTTTGATAAATGATTATTGCTTTTTTCAAGAAAATAATTAAATTTTTATAAAATAGTTTTATTGAGATGGATAAAGCTTGTGTAATATTTTTTTCAATTTTAGATGCGCTATATTATTTGATAAACGCAGGAAATATGAATATAACCCAAATTGAGCAATTTATTATCATAAATCTGCTAAATCGACAAAGTAATTGTATCCCGAGATTCGGGAACAAATTCCAATACTCTCAATTAGTGAAATTTAACAATTTCTAAGTCGCTTTACTTAGGTATAATAAAAAACCCCGAAAATAATCCGGGGCTTTCTTCTAATTTGTAATAGTGATTTAAAATCTATCAATCACAATTCTTGCATTATAAATCTTATTATTTTGAATAAGTTGTAATTGATATACGCCTTTTGCAAGATTATTTAAATCAATATTAGTGTTAAATTTCATATTGTCCTTTGAATACTCTTGTTCAAATACTTTTTGACCTGTAATATTAATAATCTGAACAATAAAATCATTATTATTAATTGATGAGTATTTTAATTCAAAAGAACCATTATTTGGATTAGGATAAATTAATAAAGCATCAGAAGTAGTATTAATTCCATTAATTCCTGTAATAACATCAACTAAAATAATTATAGTATCATTTCCACAGTTATTTGTTGCTATAAGTTCTACATAATAACTGCCACCTGATGTATAAGTATGACTAGGATTAATATCTGTTGAAGTATTACTATCACCAAAGTCCCAACTATAAGAAGTTGCATTAGAAGACATATTGGTAAAGTCTACAATTAAATTGTTTGCTATATGTGTAAAATCTGCTATTGGAAGCGGATTAACAGTTATTGTTATTGATTCAAAAGCAGTACAACTTGCTGTTGTCCCCACTACTAAATAAGTAATATCAACATAAGGAGTAGAATAAACAGTATCATTAGTAGCAGAATTTAAATATGTAGAAGGAGACCATATATAAGAATCAGCACCAGAAGCTATAATTTGTAATACTTCTCCTTCACATATTGTGTCATTTGCTGCAACAATAGTTACTATTGGTGAACCATCTTGATTAACTGTTGCTAAAACAGAAATCGAACACAAGCCATCATCAACTGTAACCCAATATGCAAAACCACCTGTTAATCCTGTGGCAGTTTGAGTAGTTTGATTTCCTGTATTTATATCCCAAACATAAGTATAACTACCTGTTCCACCTAATGGATTTACTGTAGCAGTTCCATCTGTATTACCACATGTAGCATTTGTTGTATTAGTTGTAGCTGAAAGATCATTCTCTGTAACATTTACAGCCGGGCTTGTTCCAAAACAACCATTAGCATTTTCAACTGTTACAGTAATTGGATTATCAGCTATAGTTACTGCTTCAGTTTGAGCATTGCCACCACTTGACCAGCTATAACTTGAATATCCTGCGCCTGCATCTAATGTTGCGGTATTTCCTGCGCAGTATGTTAATGCACCTGTAATAGTTGGTGTTGGAAGAGGATTCTCTGTTACATTTACAGCCGGACTTGTTCCAAAACAACCATTCACATCTTCCACAGTCACAGTAATTGGATTATCTGCTATTGTTACTGCTTCAGTTTGAGCATTGCCACCACTTGACCAGTTGTAAGTTGAATATCCTGCACCTGCATCTAAGACTGCGTTATTTCCGATACAATATGATAATGTTCCTGTAATAGTTGGTGTTGGGAGCGCATTCTCTGTAACATTTACAGCCGGACTTGTTCCAAAACAACCATTAGCATCTTCCACAGTAACAGTAATTGGATTATTTGCTATAGTTACAGTTTCTGTTTGAGTATTACCACCACTTGACCAGTTGTAAGTTGAATATCCTGCACCTGCATCTAAGACTGTGTTATTTCCTGTACAGTATGATAATGTTCCAGTAATAGTTGGTGTTGGAAGTGCGTTCTCAGTAACATTTACAGCAGGACTTGTTCCAAAACAACCATTAGCATCTTCAACAGTTACAGTAATTGGATTATCTGCAATAGTTACTGCTTCAGTTTGTGTACTACCACCACTTGACCAGTTGTAACTCGAATATCCTATACCTGCATCTAATGTTGCACTATTTCCTTCACAGTATGTTAATGTTCCTGTAATAGTTGGTGTTGGAAGTACATTCTCTGTAACATTTACAGCCGGACTTATTCCAAAACAACCATTAGCGTCTTCTACTGTTACTGTAATTGGATTATCAGTAATCGTTACTGCTTCTGTTTGAGCATTACCACCACTTGACCAGTTGTAAGTTGAATATCCTGCACCTGCATCTAGTGTTGCAGTATTTCCTGCACAGTATGTTAATGTTCCTGTAATTGTTGGTGTTGGAAGTACATTCTCTGTAACATTTACAGCTGGACTTGTTCCAAAACAACCATTAGCATCTTCTACTGTTACATTAATTGGATTATCAGTTATAGTTACAGCTTCTGTCTGAGTATTGCCGCCACTTGACCAGTTGTAAGTTGAATATCCTGCACCTGCATCTAATGTTGCAGTATTTCCTGCACAGTATGTTAATGTTCCTGTAATCGTTGGTGTTGGAAGTGCGTTCTCTGTAACATTTACAGCCGGACTTATTCCAAAACAACCATTAGCATCTTCCACAGTTACAGTAATTGGATTATCAGTAATCGTTACTGCTTCTGTTTGAGTATTACCACCACTTGACCAGTTATAGCTTGAATACCCTGCACCTGCATCTAAGCTTGCGTTGTTTCCTGCACAGTATGCTAATGTGCCTGTAATTGTTGGTGTTGGAAGTGAATTAACTATTACAGTTGTATTAGAAGATGCTGTATTTGAGCCATCATCCACAACAACAGTATAAATAGTTGTTACTGTAGGAGTAACTATTGGGTTTTCAATATTAGGTATTACACTTGCTGGAACAGAAGTCCATGAATATGTATAAGCTAGTGTACCTCCAGAAGCTAATGCATTTAATTGAGAACTTTCTCCATCACATATAGTTGATGGAGTAGCTGATGCAGTAACAGATAAAGATATTCCAGATATATTAACTGTCATTTGATCTTGATTAGTACAACCAGTTACAGCATCTGTTACTGTTAAAGTAAATATTGTTGCTGAAAATAAATTAACAGTTGTAGGATTCTCAATATTTGGATCAACTAATGATGCAGCTGGTTCCCAATGAAATGTATAAGTTCCTGAACCCCCACTTGCACTACCATTTAATAATGTGGATGTACCATTCGGAATCGTCTGATCAATATCTGCATCAGCAATTGGATTTGCATTCTCAGTAACATTTACAGCCGGACTTGTTCCAAAACAACCATTAGCATCTTCTACAGTCACAGTAATTGGATTATCAGTAATAGTTACTGCTTCAGTTTGAGCATTGCCAACACTTGACCAGTTGTAAGCTGAATATCCTGCACCTGCATCTAGTGTTGCAGTATTTCCTGCACAATATGTTAATGTTCCTGTAATAGTTGGTGTTGGAAGTGCGTTCTCTGTAACATTTACAGCAGGACTTGTTCCAAAACAAGCATTAGCATCTTCCACAGTTACAGTAATTGGATTATCAGCAATAGTTACTGCTTCCGTTTGTGTATTACCGCCACTTGACCAGTTGTATGTTGAATATCCTGCACCTGCATCTAGTGTCGCAGTATTTCCTGTACAGTATGATAATGTTCCTGTAATTGTTGGTGTAGGAAGTACATTTTCTATAACATTTACAGCCGGACTCGTTCCAAAACAACCATTAGCATCTTCTACAGTTACAGTAATTGGATTATCAGCTATAGTTACAGTTTCTGTTTGAGTATTCCCGCCACTTGACCAGTTGTAAGTTGAATATCCTGCACCTGCATCTAAAACTGTGTTATTTCCTGCACAGTATGTTAATATTCCTGTAATTGTTGGTGTAGGAAGTACATTTTCTATAACATTTACAGCCGGACTTGTTCCAAAACAACCATTAGCATCTTCTACTGTTACAGTAATTGGATTATCAGTAATAGTTACTGCTTCAGTTTGAGCATTGCCACCACTTGACCAGTTGTAAGTTGAATATCCTGCACCTGCATCTAATGTTGCAGTATTTCCTGCACAGTATGTTAATGTTCCTGTAATAGTTGGTGTTGGAAGTACATTTTCTATAACATTTACAGCCGGACTTGTTCCAAAACAACCATTAGCATCTTCTACAGTCACAGTAATTGGATTATCAGTAATCGTTACTGCTTCTGTTTGAGTATTACCTCCACTTGACCAGTTGTAAGTTGAATATCCAGCACCTGCATCTAGTGTTGCAGTATTTCCTGTACAGTATGTTAATGTACCTGTAATTGTTGGTGTTGGAAGTGCATTCTCTGTAACATTTACAGCCGGACTTATTCCAAAACAACCATTAGCATCTTCTACTGTTACAGTAATTGGATTATCTGCTATAGTTACAGTTTCAGTCTGGACACTACTGCCACTTGACCAGTTGTAAGTTGAATATCCAGCACCTGCATCTAAAGTTGTATTACTTCCAGTACAGTATGATAATGTTCCTGTAATAGTTGGTGTTGGAAGCGCATTCTCTGTAACATTTATAGCCGGACTTGTTCCAAAACAACCATTGGCATCTTCTACTGTTACAGTAATTGGATTATCAGCAATAGTTACAGTTTCCGTTTGAGTATTACCGCCACTTGACCAATTATAGCTTGAATATCCAGCACCTGCATCTAAGCTTGTATTATTTCCTGCACAGTATGTTAATGTTCCTGTAATATTTGGTGTTGGAAGCGCATTCTCTATTACATTCACAGCCGGACTTGTTCCAAAACAACCATTAGCATCTTCTACTGTTACAGTAATTGAATTATCAGCAATAGTTACTGCTTCTGTTTGTGTATTTCCTACACTTGACCAGTTATAAGATGAATATCCTGCACCTGCATCTAAAATTGCAGTATTTCCTGCACAGTATGTTAATGTTCCTGTAATTGTTGGTGTTGGGAGTACATTTACTGTAATATAACTAACTTTGGTTTCGGTATCACTTCCGTAAGCATTAGTAGCGATTAACTCAACAGTATATGTTCCAGCAGTATTATATGTTACGGAAGGGTTTTGAACTGAACTTGTTGCAGGGGTTCCTCCTGAAAATGTCCATGACCATGAAGTTGGAGTATTAGTTGAAGCATCGTTAAAATTAACTGTTTCACCCTCACATAAAGTGGTTGGCGTACCAGAGAAATCTGCAACAGGAGGAGCATTTAATGGCAATCCAACAACTAATATATTGTCCATAAAATTTCTTCTTGTGCTGCTGTTATTGGTCACAGTTGTGCCATCACAACTTGTATTACTAGTCATAATCCATCGAATATATACATTTACCTGATCTTCACAAGCTAAAGGGAGAGGAAAGTCGGTCTGGGTGTTCCATGTATTTTCAACAAGAGTAATATTTACACCTAAATCATTCCAAACAGTTCCATTTAAACTATATTGGATTTTAAAGTCTCTTGGAGAATCAGCATTGTTAGACATTTGGGCATATGATAATTTTAAGGTTCCATATCCTGTTGTTACAAAGCTAATTTGCCATCCTTTTGAATTTGCTCCTAATGCCCAAGTTTCTCCACCAATACATTGGGTTGTTACACCAGCTGCATTATAAAGTATGTCATCTACTCCACCAAATGGTGTTATAGATTTTGTTCCATCATTTACAGGAATTCCACCATCAGATAATGCATTATCAGGATTATTTGGGAAATCCCAGTTTACAATAATATCAGGAGCAACAGATACTGTAATATAACCTGTTTTTACCATTGGGTTACTACCATCAACATTTGAAGCAGTCAATGTTACTGTATAAACACCAGCAGTATTATATTGTACTGAAGGATTCTGGGCGATTGATGTTCCCGGAGTTCCTCCATCGAAAACCCATGACCATGCAGTTGGTCCGCATGTGCTGGCATCTGTAAAGTTAACAAAGTCGGTTTCGTAAATAGAAGTATTATCAGCAACAAAGTCAACCTGTGGAGCGCCTGCATTACATACTGTGGGATAAATGGCATTGGCATAATCAGTGCCTCCCCATCCTGCTTCGGTATAATCATACCAGTTATTAGTATCCCATTGTTCCCAGGCTGAAGAAACTCCACTTAAGCCTAAGCCCCCTTCGGTTAACAAAGCAAGTGAATCACCACCGCCGGTAGGATTAGGAATCATAAAGCCTATAAAGAAATTACCTGGTATAACTATTGCCGGATCGAATTTAATATAAGTTGCTATTCCATTTCCAATATCTGTTTCTATCTGCGTTATTGGAACAGTCACCGAGCCAATAACTGTACCGGGAGAATATGTATGAGCCGCTCCACCAGAAGCTCCTCCTGTATCATCCCATACATTAATAGTAATATTGGTTGCCGTATTGCTTACATAAACATGTCCAAAGTGTATGTATGCAGATTCAAGGTTGGCATAAGGAGCATAATCATCAAAAAATTCACCTTTGGCAAGATCGAAATATTCATTATTTCCTGAAACATAGCCACCTGCAGTTGTAGATAGTCCTGGTGTTCCCGGAACATGATCTAATTCAGCACATGCACAGGTATTTGGGTCCATTACTGTAATATAAGATGTTTTAATTTCTGCATCATTTCCATTAGCATTTGTAGCGGTTAAAGTAGCGTTGTATATTCCTGTAGTATTGTATGTTATGCTTGGATTTTGAGCAGTAGATGAATTTGGTGTTCCACCTGGAAAATCCCATAACCATGATGTTGGAGTTCCACCATAAGATAAATCTGTAAAGTCAACAGTTCCTCCCTCATTTACTGAAGTAGGTACTCCAATAAAATCAGCAATTGGTGCTAATAAAGGATCATAACAAGCAATTGGGAAAATTGCATCCATAAGTGACATTCCCCATGCAGCATAAGTTTCCCAGCTGCCATATAAGCTATATCCTGTATCATCATTTCCATCGGAATCATTATTTGTAACAATTGCTAATGTATCACCTGAAGCAGGTATGCCGGGTATTTCAAAGCCTATAAAGAAAGCTCCGTTTGACAAAATTACATCAGAATCAAAAGTTACATCTGTATATCCGTTTGTTCCAAAATCACTTACTATTGTTGCTAATGGAATTGTTTTTGTTGCAAGTTGAGCTCCGGGTGAACCGGATCCATTGTCTCCCCAAATTACAAATGTTACATCAGGTGATGTTGCATTATCTGCATCAGCCCAATAAAATCTACCACCTGTTACTTTATTATATGGATGAAAATTGTCAAACTTTTCTGCAATAGCACTACAGCCATATTCATTTGTTCCACCTACATATCCATTAGCAGATGTATACATTGTTGGTGTTCCATAAAATTGAATTAATGTATCGCAAGTTTCAATTGTAGGGTCTATGACATGAATCATATCAGTTTTTGTAAGAGAAGCTGGTCCGTTAACATTTGTTGCTTGAAGCGTAACATCATAATCACCGGCAGCATTATAAACAATATTTGTAGGGTTTTGATTTGTTGAAGAGTTTGGTGTTCCACCATTAAATGTCCAGTCCCAAGAGGTTGGAGAGCCCCAAGAATCATCCTGAAAATCTGCACTTTCACCTTCAAGTAAAGGAATTGGATACAACAATGTACTAGGTGAAGTAACTGAAAAATCAACAGTTGGAGGTGCAGCACTAAAAGGATCATAACCATTTAGTGTTGTTTGTCCTGTGGTAGATGGATCTAACCATGGTTCAAGTCGATCAGCATCGGTAGGACCGTTTTGGTCCCAATGATACCAGAATTTACCATAATAGTCAGAACTACTTTGTGCAGTACAATATGAACTTCCTCCTGAAAGTGTCCCAACTTGTCTTCCTACACTATTAAATATTGGAGAACCTGAAGAACCACCTTCAGTTACACCCCAACCATTAACATTTGCAGACCAAGTTACTTGCCATTCTGAGTCTGGGCCTGTTTGACTACCTCCAATATTTGGACTTGAGGAAATAAGCGTAGTTGTAAAAGTTGAAATTTTCTTAATATCTCCGGCAGGATGATGAATACTTGCTCCACTACCTGCAGCAGTATTAGTTCTGTCCCATCCGTTATAGTAGGGTGTATATGGTGCCGGTGGTGCAGTATTGAGTTCAGTTAGGAAAAAGTCTGAACCACCATTAATAGGTCCTACTGCTCGTCTAACACATCCTGTTATAGTATTATAGCCAGGTTCTGTTCCTGGTGTTGTACAATCAACAGCTTCATAATTAAAATAAAATTCCCATACAAGTAAGTCAGCAACTGAAGCATCGGTTCCACCACAATGATCTGCTGTAAGAAAATATGGTGTGCCATCTTCGGCTGTGTTATTTACTAAATCGCCGGAACACCATCCCCATCCTCCTCCAACTCTTAACCATATTTCAGCAACTCCTCTTTTTTGATCTTGCCACGAATCACCAACAGGTGAACAATTTATATTTACTTCGCAAGCATCTGAAGAGCCCCATCCTGTAGTTTTTGCAGGATTATACCTGTTTAAAAACTCAACACTTTTATATGCATATGAAATTTCTGAAATTTGCAATTTTACTTTCCCTGTAACATATTTTGGCTCAATATATTCTAAAGTAACTTCATCGCCTTGAATAAGCTCCGTTGAAAAGATAGTGCGCATTGGATTATTTTTATTTGTGAAAGCTCCAATCACTTGTGTTTTGTGCTTATTATATAAAAATAATTTTGCTCCGTTTGGAATATAAAATTCATCATATATAACACTAATTGCCTGTGCATCTTTACAATGTATTTTCAATTTCCATACTTTGCTTCCATTTCTTAAAGTTGTCCATGTCCCTGCATTTGTAATACCTGCATCAACGGGTAAGGAAACACCAGCACGAAGGAAATCACCATTTTTTTCGCTAGCTTTATCTTGAATAATGATTTGACTCATATCTGGCATTGGTATAGTCAGTATATCAACGTCATCAGGAATTAATTCATTTTCAAAACTTGGAGGAGTTCCTCCTTTACTTATTTGTGCAATTAGTGAACTATTAAACAATAATGAGGCAAATAAAATTGTTAAGATTACAAGCAATTTTTTCATAGCAGTAAGTTTTTATGTATTTTTAAAAATAAAAATACAAAGGTACAACATTTCGTTGCTCTTGTCAAGTTAAGACACTGGATTTGCCTTTTATTTTGACAAACGATTATTGTGTTTTTTTAGAAAAAAATAAATTTTTCATAAAATAGCTTTATTGAGGGGGATAAAGCTTGTGTTAAATTATTTTTTTACTTAAATGTGTTGTATTATTTGATAAACGGTAGCAGTTGGGGTATAAAATAAAAAAGCCCCGAAATATTTCGAGGCTTTTTTGTGAGTATAATAAATTTATTATTCTGTTAATTTAAAAGTTTTGATAAATGATTCGTAAGCTTCTTCTGATGGGTAGCTTCCATCTCTTAAAATAGCGATTTGATATAATCTGTTACTAACCATGTATATTTCATATGAGAAATAATAGCTGTCTGTACTTGCTTTAAAAGTCATTCCGGGGTTTCCGTCTAATTCAACATCTTTTTCTTCCTTAATAATTATTCCGGGTTGTGAGTCGAGAACACCACCTTTTGCACCATTAAGAAGATCTTCTGTGTTACTCATTTCAATAAGTGCAGATGGGTAATCAGAATATGCAACCATATAAAATTCAGTAGTACTTTTTTCATACATAAAAGTAACCATTTCAATGTCCCCAACGTCTGTTGCAACGTTTTGTGATTCAACTGTTGGAGCCCCTGGAAAATTAATTGAGAAACTTCCATCTTCCGAAATATAAGCATCAGTTGATACATCTTCTTCTACAACATCATCAAGAGCTTCGTCAAGGTCAAGATTTTCTAAATTTTCATCTAAGTCATCCAATGCATCTTGTAGGTTTGACACATCAGGTCCGCCGCAGCTTGCAAGGAAAAATAATCCAGCAACAAGTAAACAGCTAAATTTTGTAATAATTTTCATGATTTTTCAATTTTTAATTTAGTTAAACATTCAAAAGTACTTTTTTCATATTAATTTAAAAAAAAACCTGTAAAAAAGTTTTACAGATTTTATAAGTTTGTGGTACCACCTGTACAACAATCTGTTTGCTCTAATTTATCTTAATCTTATTATACTTATTGCTTTTAGCAATATTTGGCAAAATTTCAAAAGTAAATGAAATTAATCAAAAGTAAATGAAATTAAATTAATTCAGCCCCTAATTCAGCCCCCAGTATTTTTTCATTTTAATTAATAACAAATTATACATTTAGAATATTAATTTTAAATTTGTAAAACAATATTTATTATGAAGAAATTATTAATTGATTTTGTGGCTCTGTCTGTAGGAAGTAAAAACCTTACTTTTAAAGTTTACTCCAAAATCACTTTTTTAACTCCAACACCTTTTTCTGTAACTACCTTTACAAAGTAAATACCTTTTGACTGTTTGCTTAAATCAATTAAGGTTTTGTTGCTTTTTGCTTTTATTGTTTCAATTAATTGCCCTTTTGAATTTATTAATTCTATAAAATCAATATTGTTTCCTTCAATATTTATTTTTTTGTTTGTAGGATTGGGATAAATTGAAATATCAAAATCAGAATAGTTTTCTATAATACCAACAGATGTATTTTCAAAAACTCTAACATGACCGGCATCAGCTCCAGCACCATCATTACCAATAGCACCAACAGCTAAAATAGTACCATCTGAACTTAAACTTACTGAATGACCAAATTGGTCTCCAATATCTTCACTATCCATATCACTACCAAGTTGTATCCAGTTACCTCCACTATATTCATAAACTCTAACATGACCAGAATTTCCATGTGCACCAACAGATAAAATAGTACCATCTGAACTTAGACTTACTGAATGACCTAAATAGTCTCCAGAAGCTTCGGCATCTATATCATTCCCTAATTGAACCCAATTTGTACCACTATATTCATAAACTCTTACATGACCGGCATCAGCTCCAGCACCATCATTACAAATAGCACCAACAGCTAAAATAGTACCATCTGAACTTAGACTTACTGAATAACCAAATTGGTCTCCACTATCCTCACTATCTATATCATTTCCAAGTTGTATCCAATTACCTTCACTATACTCAAAAACTCTAACATGACCAGACATACTACCATTTCCGTCATTTGCATAAGCACCAATTGCAACTATTGTACCATCAGAATTTATACTTACTGCTCCTGACCTATCATCAGCAGCTTCACCATCTATATCATTTCCAAGTTGTATCCAATTACCTCCACTATATTCATAAACTCTAACATGACCAGACATACTACCATTTCCGTCATTATATTGAGCACCAATAGCAACAATTAAACCATTTGAACTTAAACTTACTGAAAAACCAGACCTATCATCAGCAGCTTCACCATTAATATCACTACCTATTTTTATCCAATTACTGCCATTATATTCAAACACTCTAACATGACCAGATTCAAGACCATTCCCATCATTATAACGAGCACCAACAGCTAAAATAGTACCATCTGAACTTAGACTTACTGAATAACCAAATTGGTCTACAGAAGCTTCGGCATCTATATCATTCCCTAATTGAACCCAATTTGTACCACTATATTCATAAACTCTTACATGACCGGCATCAGCTCCAGCACCATCATTTCTATAGGCACCAATTGCCACTATTGAGCCATCAGAACTTAAACTTACTGAATAACCTGACTCATCACCCGCAGACTCACCATCAATATCATTTCCTATTTGTGTCCATTGGGCATTAATTGTATTCCCAAAAAGAAAGCTAATTATAACAATAATTAAAGCTGAAATAAAATAAGTTTTCATAATATTTATGTATTTGTTTTCTGTTAGTCCCAAACAGAGTTAATTAAATAGAAATGCGTGGAACTGTAGCTTATCCAAAACAGAGGCATCACCAAACACCCACACATCAAATAAGTTATAGCCCACGCAAACCATGAGCATTAAACTTATTATTCCTGATGTGTTTAAAAATTGGTGATTTTCCTGTTTCAAGAATAAAAGCAAACGCTTTCTTTTATTTTCTAATTGCAAAAATACATATTTTTTGAAAAACACACATTAAATATTAATTAATCCTCCATAAAATTTTTTAAATTTTCAGCATTTTCTTTGCCCTCTTTACAATTACAAGGAAGTATTACTATATTTTTATTTTCTTGAAATGCTTTAAGGCGTGCTTTTAATTCATCAGTTGATAATTTTGATAAATCAATATTTGACTCTTTTTGTTCATCAATTCTTAATTCAAGTCCTTTCGGATAAACATAATTTAGATATTTAGCTAAAATAATTAAGTATCTGTAAGGGCTTTCAGTTCTTACTTTATCAAAACTATCTTTGATGTTATCAACTTCACCGTTCAATATTTCATTAAAAAACTTCTTTGTTTCTAATGTTGTTCTGTTTTGAGTTCCTATTGTTTTGCCTTGTGGGTTTCCGCTTTGTCCTTTTTCAAATTTTGCCATATTCCTGTATTTTATCTGCTATTTGCAGGGATTTATAATTAAAAATAGTGTTCACTTAATATTGGATAACTTGATAATTTTGAAAGGGGACAAAATGACTGTATATTAGAAGTGTCAATTTGTCCCTTTTTTGTTTTTTCGGTTTCAATTTCAAAAACATTTTTCTGAATTGAATAAATTAATAAAAAGGCGGTCAATTTGTCCCTTATTTTATCATCAATAAATAATAATTCATTCCATTTATCTTTTATTTTTTTTGATATTTCAACTTGTAAAGAATTTGCATTGTTAAGTTTTATTAAGTTTTTAAACTTTGCCAACTCTCTGTAATATTTTTTCCTGTCTTTTTTATATTCAGGGTTTTGATTTTTCAACTCATAATCATTTGAATTTGGTTTTAATTTTTCCCAATTAATCGGATTTACACCCATTAATAAAACATCTTTTTGTTTTTCGTTTAATGTGTTTAAATCAATGGAATTATCATAAATAAGCAATTCATTAAAGGTTTTTACAAGCAGGTTTCCCAATTGTTTTATTTTGTCAATATTCAATAAATCTGCAAGGCATTTAATCCCAATTTTTTTTAAATATTCCATTTTTATAACTTTAATTTCAAAACGAAAAATATTATCAGTTCTATTATATTGCAGGCTCTTATCATAAATTTTAACATAATATTGTCTTTTCTCAAACTCTTTTAAATACCCTTTGCCCTTGAATGTGCTAATACTTGCTTGCTGTCCGGCATAACTTATTATATTGTCCTTAATAATCGTTTTTGCTTGCTCTTGTGCCATTACATTAACAGCAAACTCCAAATTGTTTACAGGGAGGTTATAAGGGTTTAAATCAAATTTATTGCATAAATCAATTATAACATTTATAAGGTTGTTAAAAGTGAAATCCTCATAATTGTATTTGCCATTGTTTTTATATTTATGCAGGCTTCCATTCAAATTAACATATCTATTATTTACAATTTCAAATTTCATGTTTTTATATTCTGCAATTTTCCTGTTTTCAAATGTTTCGCCTGTTTTTATATTAAATTTGCTTTCAAAATTTAAATCTTTGTTGTTTAAAAGAATATCAATATCCGTTTTAATATTCATTGATTTTATAAAGTCGATCATAACACAATTAATTTTCAAATAAGCTTAATTGTGCATCGTTATTAAAAAACAAATCTTCATCCGTTGTATAATATCCGGCTCTATATTTGGATATTTCACAATATTGTTTTTTTACTTCTTGAATTTTATTTTGTTTTCGCAATTTATCCACGTATCTGCAAATATTAGCTCTTAATATTCCAGTAGTTTCAGTAACCATTAACATAGTTGCAGGTTTAATTTTAAAAACTTCAAAAACAATTTTCATTTGTGTTTCAAAATGCTTATCTTTGCCGGAGCTTTTAAAATTTAAAGGGCTTTGGCTTTCGGGCTTTTGCCCTTTTCTTTTTTCAGTTCCCATTATACCCTCCCATATTTTAGAGTCTTAATCTCTTTTAGGGAGTTCATAACCTCATCTTTCTTAAATCTCACACGTGTCCCAATACGTAAAGCAGGGATTTTATTTTGTTGAACGAATTTTGTTAAGGTTACAAGCGAAATTCCTAACAGTTCGGATACTTCTTTACGTGTTAGTAGTTCGGTTTCTGTTTTTGGCTTCGGGCTTGTTTGCTCTAATGCTTTTTTAACTGAATTTTCAATTAATGTTTGAAGTTCTGTTAATTCTAAATTTTGAATTTGAATTGTTTCCATACGATAAAATATTTAAAATTTATCGAAGTTAACACCCTTCAAGTCAATTGGTCTTACAGAATTACAGACTCTTACAGGATTGTAATTGATTGTAATAAATTAAGTTAATTTGGGGTTGGAATATTAAATAATTTATCTATTCTTGGCTTTATATTATTGTAAATTTCATCATGATTGTTTAAATAATCTTTTGCTTTATAAAGGGTATTAATTTTATATTCAATTATTCCAAACTCTTTATAAAAAACCTTAAGTTGAGTATTTTGGGCTCCTTTCACAAGTACGTTAATTTCTATTAGAATATAATATATTTTTGCCAAATCATACATTATATTTCCATGTTTCCAATTATTGTCATCATCTGTATAATGTGTAGTTTGTAATAACATTTTAAATTCGTCTGCTTTCTTTTCAACTTTAAATAGGTTTTTGAATATAGGGAGTGCCTTTTTGTCGGTTTTATCTTTTTTAGTTGATGGTTTTTTATTCTCATTTAATTTGTATTCTAATAATTCTTTAAATAAAAAATATTTGCCGTAAACAAAATCACAATAAACACAATTTTTTATATTGTTTTGATTAAAATAACCGTTTTCTAATCTTACATAATCTCTTTTATATCCATTAGCTCTCAAATTATGCGAATAGCAACTAAATGCATCCTGTATATTGATTTTATTAGCATCATTAATAAAATTATTAATTTCTTCTAATTCTTGTTCTATTGCTCTTGTATTCCATGAATAAACGTTATTTAAAAATGCTCCAATAATAATTAATAAGGATGAAAACCCTTTGTGATTTTTAAATTGTTCAAAAGCTTCTTTTGGTATTTCGGGATAAATGGGGTCTTTAAACCCTTTTTCCCCAATTTTAATATTTGAATTTTTTAAATCCATTCTGTCAAAATAGTTTTTATCTATCGTAAAAGGTATTCTATAATGATCTTCATTTTCATTATATTTTATAAAGTAATAGTTTGGATCGATATTGTTAAAATCAACATCAATAACAGGGTGTTTTAATAATTCCATAATATATTTTATTAATTCGCAACCATTGAGCTAAAATAAGGGTGTATAGATAAGTTTTCCGCTGTTTCCTGTTTAGTTACTTTGATATATTTTAAAAATATTTCGGGTGTTTTATGTCCTGTAAATTTCATAATATCAATAGTTGGTATTCCTGCAAGGTACATATTAGTTGCACCGCTTCGCCTTGCTGTATGTGTGGTTATTAGCCTATATTTTGATACGTATTTTTTTACTTCTAAACCGCTTTTTATAGTAATAGTTTCAGTACTTGTATTTATTCCTGCAAGGCTTCCAATTTCTTTAATATACTTATTTACTTTTTGTTCGTATGTTTTTGGTAAATTGTAATTATACTTTTTCAAGATAGTTTTTAGTTCGGGTTTTATTGGTATAACTACTTTTTCGCCTGTTTTAATTTGTGTTAATTCAATATACTCTACATTATCATAAATTTTGATATTGTTTTTATTTATAATACTATAATCTGAATATCTTTGAGCAGTATAACAGCCTACTAAAAATACATCCCTTGCTAAATCTAAATTTGGTTTATCTGAAAGTTCTAAATTTAGAATATCTTTAATTTCACTTTCACTTAAATAAATATTTTCAACATCGGTTTTAATGCTTTTAAATGCTTTCCTGTTAATTTCTGTATTATTGTGTAGTTTTAGTTCCTTAGCATCGTTCATTATTGCTTTTAACAATGTTATGTGCTTACCTATTGAATTGGGGTTAAGGTCTCTTTTGCTCAAATAATTTGTATAGTCATTGTAAAAGTCAATAGTAATATTGTTAAAATCTAATGTTTTTCTTTTTTCTTTTTGATAATCAAAAAATTTATTTCTAAATGTTCGGTATGCTTTTATTGTGCCAAGTTTGTAGTTAGTTTTATTAATAGTTTTTTTTGTTCCGGTTTCAATATCATTAATAAATTTGTCAATATATCCATTTAATGAATCTGCTATTGCAGTATTGTTCTTTTTTTTAAATTCTTTGTCTAATTCTGTTTTTATTTGCTGTGGTGTATAATTATAATTTTTACGATGTATATTTTTAACTGATGTTTCAAAGTTTTCTAAAGCTGTATTGAAATTTTGATAATCAAAAGTAGATGTTTGTTTTGCTCTGTAAGTGTTATTATTCCATTGATGAGGTTTAATTTTTAATCCAGTTGAATACTTTACACTAATGTATTTTTTCTTGCCTGTATCAGTTATTGTATAATATCCATAACTAAAAATTAAATATACCAATGTTGGTTTTTGTGATGCAGGGTTTTTTTCAAATTTGGTTTGTTGATCTTTAAGTTTGAAAATTACTTTTTCCATAATTATAGCTTTTAAAATTCACTGCAAATATACTTAAAAAAAATAATTCAGCCCCTAATTCAGCCCCTTTTTAATGCAAAATCCCCCAACTTGTTAAAAGTCAGGGGATTTAATTTTCACTTTGTGGTACCACCTGGAATTGAACCAGGGACACACGGATTTTCAGTCCGTTGCTCTACCAACTGAGCTATGGTACCAAATTTTCTTAAAAAATTGGACTGCAAATGTAAATAAAATTATTTTCTGTCAAAAAATTAAATGTTTTATTTTTAAATTATTTTAGATGTTTGAAAAAAGTTGCTTGTTAATCAAATTTGATTTAAAGCTTTATGTAAGGGAATGGGTTTGCCATTTTTTACAGCAATTACAAAAGCGTCAGGGAATATGGACCGAATTTCTTTTTGTAATACTTTTACATTATTAAAATCCGTTTCATTACCAATTGTGTATTTATATCTGCCATTATAATAAAATTCATCAATATTTATTACTCCTTTTAACTCTTTTGCGTTATCATCAATAGGTTTTACTGATGATTTAACTTGCACTTTAAAAAATATTATATTGTCAGATATATCTTTGTTTGCCTCATCTTTTTCTTTTTCCTTCTCTTTTTTCCTATCTTTTCGTTTAGTTTTTTTAACAACATTTCCATCTTTATCTAAAATATATGTTTTTCCAAAATCGAATATTGAAAAGTGCATGTATTTTTTTGGATTTGCCTCTATATCCTTAAGGAGAATATCAAGATCTTTAGCAGCTTTTTCAAGATTATTGTAAAGAGAATCATTATTGATCAAGGCTCCAATAGTGCCTTCGCCATTATTAATTTTTGTTATTATTTCATTTGTTTGTGTTAATGCCTGATTTGCTTTATTAATCGTACCTGCTATTTCGGCTTTAGCAAGAGTATCGCTTAAAGCAGAAAAATTACTGATAATATTAGTTAATCGTGTGCTGTTATTATCAAGATTGGTAGTAATCGATTCAATATTTGAGAATATTCTCGATAATTTACCTTTTTCATTCTTCATTAATGTATCTAATGTAATTGAAGCACTTTCAAGATTTTGAATTGTTTTTTTAATACTGGTAAATGTTTTTGAAAGATTATCGCGAGTAGCATCATTAAATATATATTGAATAACTGTCATTACAGAATCAATTGACATAATAAGGTCTTCTGCTTTTAATTTTAATGGAAGCATTTGTTGACTTACCTGATCTTTAAGACCTTGTTCAACTTCGGAAATAAGTGTATCTCCAATTTTATGTTTTTTTTCATTTGAAGTCAATAGTAAATTTATTGCTTTACTCCCCATCAGGTCGACACTAACAATTTGAGCAATTGAAGAATCGGGAATAACAATTTCTGTTCCAACCACAAATGAAACTAATATTTTTAAATTATCAGAAGTATCTCTTATAAAACTAATAGTGTTTATTTTGCCAACCTTTAATCCTTTAATCAAAACAGGATTTGATTCAACTAATCCATCAATTCTATCATAAACAGCACAATATTTATTCTCATTAACAAAAAAATTATTGCCATTTAAATAGTTTATTCCCCAAACTAACATTCCAATTGCCAGTATTGAGAAAAATCCTATTAATATGTATTTGAATTTCTTCAATTTAGATTAAAAATAATTCTATTTTAGAACGATAAAATTAGTTTTTTATTTCTTCTAATGCTTGTTTAACCGATATTTTTTTCCCGTTTTCTAATGCAATAACAAAAGCATCTCTATATTTTTTTCTTATATTTTTTTGGTATTCAATGATTTTGCCAAATTCGCTTTCTTCACCAACAATATATTTGTATATCCCATCTAATTCAAATTCTTTAACATCTTTAAGTCCATTGAAATTTTTAGGTTTTAAGGGGATTTTTGTTGTTGATGATAAAATTTGAATAGTGAATATGATATTATTTTTATTATTTGTCGAATCAATTTTAATAGGGATTTCCACTTTCTCGGGTTCTGTTTCTTCAGAATTTTTTTCAATTTCGTGTTTGTAAGTTTTAAAAGCCCTGTATATAGACGATGCCATATAATCCTGACCTTCTTCACTAAAAAGGAATTTAGCTTCTGTTGGATTACTAATAAAACCAAGTTCAATTAAAATACTTGGCATAGTTGTTTTCCAAAGAACAAGAAATCTTTCTTGTTTAACTCCTCTGTCGTGCCTTTGAACTTTTTCTTTGAATTGGTTTTGTATTTTAGATGCAAGGTCTAAACTTTGGTCAAGATATGCATTTTGGTAAAGGGAAAAAATAATAATAGATTCAGGAGAGTTTGGGTCAAATCCCTCGTATTGTGCAGCATAATCATCTTCTTTAAGAATAACAGAATTCTCTTTTTTTGCAACTTCTAAATTGCTTGCCGATTTGCTTAATCCCATAACATAAGTTTCACATCCAAATGGTTTTGAACTAGTGTTTGCATTTGCATGTATAGAAATAAACAGGTCTGCTTTATTATCATTTGCAATTTTTGCACGTTTGTACAGTTCTACAAAAGTGTCATCATCGCGGGTATAAATAACTTTAACCCCTTCAATATTTTCCTCAATATATTTACCGGTTTTTAATGCTATTGATAAAGCAATATCTTTCTCATATCCTGTTGGGCAAACGGCACCGGGGTCTTTACCTCCATGTCCTGCATCAATAACAACAACTTTTATTTTGTAGCCTTTTTCACCATCTGCCAGTAAGAAATTTATATTAACAAAATTTAACACTATTAAAATGGCTATTATCTTATTGAAACAAAATATTTTATGAATATAGCGTTTATACATATCTAAAGTGATGAATTTTATTTAGTTTTGATATTTGAAAAAATTGCAATATTGTACAAAATTAATAAATAGAATTGATTAATAAATTTTTATATATATTTTTATCAACTGCTCTTGTATTTTGCAGTATTACAGTTTGTAATGCTCAAGATACTAATGCCGTTAATATTGAAACATATCCTGACACCTCAATTTTTGTGCCGATAGATTCTTCAATTTTAATTGTTGATACTTTAGGTAATGATAGTTTAAAAGTTGAAGTGCTTGAAATATCTGATGATGCTATAGAAGAACCGATTGATTATAAGGCAAAAGACTCAATATTGTTTGATGTTAAAGAGCATAAGGTTTATTTGTATGGCGAAGCCCAGATAAATTATCAAAGTATTGAATTAAAAGCAGAATATATTGAATTAAACCTCGATAGTAATCTGGTATTTGCTGTTGGAGTTGAAGACAGCACAGGAACAAATATTGGCAAGCCTGAATTTGTAGATGGAAAAGATGAATTTACTTCAATGGAAATGACCTATAATTTTAAAACAAAAAAGGGGATTATAAAGGAAGTAATTACAGAACAAAACGGTGGATTTCTACATAGTAAAAGAACTAAAATACAGGCAAACAAAGAGGTTCATTTAAAGGGTGGCAAATATACAACCTGTAATTTAGAGCATCCCCACTTTTATATTAAACTTACAAAAGCAAAAGTTATTCCTGACGATAAAATTGTTTCGGGTCCGGCTTACCTTGTTATTGAAGACGTACCTACTCCTTTACTTATCCCATTTGGGTTTTTCCCAAATCACAGCGGACATAAATCAGGTATTTTGATTCCAGAATATGGTGAAGAAACAAACAGAGGATTTTTTCTTAGAAACGGAGGTTATTATTTTGCTATTAACGATTATGTTGATTCTCAGGTAAGAGGTGAGATATATTCAAAAGGGAGTTGGGGATTAAATACAGTAACTCGTTACAAGAAGAAATACCGGTATAATGGTAATTTAAACTTAAAATATTCAAGTTTTAAATTATTTGAAGATTCTGTCCCCGACAGGTTATATAAAATAAACTGGAAACATACTCAGGATTCTAAAGCCAGACCAAACAGCAGATTTAGTGCAAACGTTGATTTTGGATCAAGCACTTACAATAAATACAATACTTACAGTGCTAAAAACAGACTACAAAACGAAATGAGTTCAAGTATATCGTATAATAAAAGGCTTGCAAATACTCCATTTAGTTTTTCGGCAAATATTAGACATTCGCAAAACAGTAACGATAGTACAGTAACATTGAGTTTGCCAGATTTGGGATTTAATATGAGCAGGATATATCCATTAAAAAGAAAAAACAAAGTAGGTAAAACACAATGGTACGAAAAAATAGGAATAACATATTCATCTAGTATGAAAAATCAAATAAAAATTCATGAAGACACATTATTTACCGAAGAAGCATTATCGCGTTTTAACAATGGTATTATTCATAAAGTTCCTGTAAGTACATCTTTAAAAGTGTTGAAAGTTTTCACTTTAAATCCTTCGTTTTCATATACCGAAAGATGGTATAGAAGATCTATTGAAAAAGATTGGGTTGATACCAGCGCAACATCTGGATATTATGTAATTGACACTTTAAATCAATTTAAAAGATCTGGCGATTACATTGTAAATATTCCATTCTCAACAAAAATGTATGGTTTTTATATGAACAAAAATCCCGATGCATATTTTCAGGCACTAAGGCATGTTATATCACCAACAGTTGGATTTAGCTACAGACCCGATTATAGTTTAAATTATTGGGGATATTATAAAAAAGACCCGCGAACCAACACTTACGATAATAAATATTCGATATTTGACGGGGGTACAAATGCATGGAGAGGAATTTACGGCTCGCCTCCAAGTGGAAAATACGGCTCGGTAAATATGAGATTAGGAAATAATCTTGAACTTAAAGTAAGACAGAAAGCCGATACAACAGGAAAAGCCAAACCAAAACCACCAATAAAACTTATTGACGACTTATCGCTTAGCACAAATTATAATATTGCAGCCGACTCGTTAAACTGGGGCGATTTTACTTTGCAGGCACGTACAAGAGTTAGTGTTTTAAATTTAAATTTTAATGCAAGGTTCGACCCTTATGCTTACAACGATTCAACAGGAATTTCATACAATGTATTTCTTTATCAACAAAAAAAGGGATTAGCCCGTCTAACATCAGCCAATTTTACAGCAGGATTTTCATTACGTTCGTCTAATCTGGACAAAAAACAAAAAGGTTTAGAAGATACCAAATTGCAAGCTGCAAGGGCAGCAGGACTGACAGGCGATTATTTTGAAGATTATGTTGATTTTGATATACCATGGAATGTAAGAATCGATTACAATTATAATTACACCAATGTTGCATTTAATACCGAAACATACGAGTTTGACCCAAAAATAACCCAAACAATAAGAGTTGCAGGCGATTTAAATATTACTAAAAAGTGGAAAATTTCAATGGCAACCGGCTACGATTGGGAAACAAAAAAAATTACTTACACTACTGTTGATATATACCGAGACCTGCATTGCTGGGAAATGCGTTTTAACTGGATACCTTTTGGCAATTATCAAAGCTATAACTTTACCATTAAGGTTAAATCTACCGTGTTGCAAGATTTGAAAATAAACAGACGTAAAAGCTGGACAGATAATTTTTAAACCGCATAATCTAAAACTTTTGAAAAGTTAGACCCCTGCTAAGCAGAGTTTGTAAGTCCGCTTAAAATAAAAAATAATCTTCCAATTATTTATTATTGTATTTTAATATTTATACTTTTATAAAAATATTATTAAATGTTAACAGGATATCAAAAAAACTATCAATTATCCGCGTTTCACCTTTCTCGCAAAGCTTATAAGGTTTTTCGGGAATTGCAGAGTGTGGTTTGTGGAATAAATAAAAGCGTAAGCCGAAAAGCTAAAATAGTAGCAAGATAACTAATTGAGCAAATAAAAAAAAATACAAATGGGGTATTTAATCATAATAAATTATGATTTAAAAATCATACGTTATAAGCATAATGGAAATATTGAAAGGAAAGAAATTGGTGCTGCTTGGAATGAATTATTATCATTAAAAGAGTTCACAGAAAAAGGATACAATCTTTTAACAGATTATCGTGAAGGTATTTTTAAATTTCCTGTTGACGACTTAAGTATTATTGATGATTATTTAGAACAAATTAAGCCTATTTTGAAAGGCAAAAAAAATGCGGTTATAGTTGATAGCCCAAATGAATATGCTGCTTCAGTAATAGTTGGATTAAATAAAGATATAGAAATGGATTATTACGTTGAAGTATTTTCTACAGAACAAGCAGCATTAAATTTTTTAAAGACATAAATAAATTTATTATACATGCTAAGTGATTTTAATTATTTTTAAGAATATCCTCGCTACCGCACAGCTTGTCACGTTTTTTTGGAATTGTATAGTTTGGTAGAGTTTAAACAAAAAAAATAAACCGCAACGCATTATGCGGTTTATTCCGACCTTAAAAGATCTAAGCAATAAACATAATAAAAATCATAGTACATTATATATAACGCAAGTACTGTTATATTATTGTGTAGTATTTTATACTTAATTATATAATTAAGCAATTAATTTCTTATCTTTATATTCTAAAAAAAGGATAAGATTATTAACCTTGGCAAACATAAAATTAAAAATGAAAAGATTAAAACAACTACCAAAGGGAGTAAAAAGGTTATTACTAACAATTTCAATACTCATAGCATTAATTGTTTTATTTTTTGCCTTTTTGTTTGTTAGTACTACTGAGGGTGCAAGCACTGGCGTAACAGTATTATTATACCTATCTTGTATAGTATGGCCTTTAGGAACATTTATAGTTTTCTGGATAATTACAAGATTAATTCTATGGATTGTTGATGGATTTAAAGAGTAGAAGAATTAAATAAAAAAGTTTGTTCTAGCTCATCTTAGTTTAAAAACTACGTCATAAATAGCTAATAATTTCCAAACCTCTATTACGTATATAATAATAAACCATGCTTTTGTGATATACTTTATTTCTATTAGATTTGTGAAATAAAAGTAGATTTAAATGATAACAAAAAACAAACTTGACAAATCGTTTGGAGAAGTTGGAACATCATCTGGGGTATTTATATTTGTTGTAGGATTGATATCAATCTATTTTTCATTATTTGGTCTAATTTTAGTTCTAATTGGAGCTTTTGTTGGATTTACTTCAACAAGTACGCTGATTGATTTTGATAAAAAGAGATTTAAATTTTCAACTAATCTATTTGGAATTGTACCTATTGGGGAATGGGTATATATTACTACTGATATGAAAATTGGTATTAAAAAATCGAATAAAGTTTGGCGTACCTATAGTAGAAGTAATAGAACTCTTGATATAACAAATAGAGATTATAGAATAATGCTTTATGATTCAAATAACAAAGAGATTATGCCGGTACAAAAAACTGACAATCTTGAATCTGCAAAATTGAATATGGATAAAATAAGCAAACAATTAGGATTAAATCATCGTGTGGCTTAGTTTCCAAACTAAGCCCTGCTTTATTTTTATTAGATTTGTGAAATGAACTATTGAAAAATTAAGTTATTAATAAAACTAAAAACCTATGAAAACACTAACAACATTAATTTTAGTATTTATAACATTTACAGTTTTTGGGCAAGAAAAACAAAACAGTACAGCAAAAAATACAGAAACATTAAAAAAATTAGAATTGTTTTTAAAAAATTATGAAAAAGATGTATTAAAGCATAATACAGAAAAAGTATTGCTTCTTATGGATAAAGAATATTTGTCGGAACAACACGATAATAATCTTAGAGGAAATACAAAACAATTTTTAGATGAATTTTTCTGTGGTAATCTTACAAATAAAGAAGGATTTGTTTGCATTAAGTTTATTAATGTTACACAAATGGAAAGACTTAAAATTATTGAAAAAGAAAATTCGTTTATTGTAAAATACCGTATTGTATCAAAACAAAACGAAATTGAAACAGAATGGGATGTAAGTATGCAAACTATTGAAGGAAAAATAATTTTTGGTTTAATAGGTGCTGTTGGTTAATATAATCTTTTTGCCTTCGCAGTCAAGTTTCCTCTTTTGTAGTATATATGCGCAATATATATATGGTAGCGTTTATTCCAATATCCAGTTTTTAATAATTTTTAAACCTTCAGGAGTCATAATAGATTCAGGATGAAACTGAACTCCTTTAATATTAAATTTATTATGACTTATTGCCATTATGTAGCCATTATTGTCGATTGCCGTAATTTTTAATGTTTTTGGTAATGTTGCCTTATCAATTAGCCATGAGTGATATCTACCCGATAAAAAGTTTTCAGGTATATTTTTAAAAATTATTTCCGATTTATCAACTACAATTGTATCTTTTTGTATGCCATGATCCACTTCATGCAAGTTTAATAATTTTGCACCAAAGTATTCTGCAATTGCCTGATGTCCCAAACATATTCCAAATATTGATTTAGTTTCTTTATATTTTTCAATAATATCTTTCATAATTTCAACTTCCGATGGTAGCCCGGGACCGGGGGAGAATAGTATTTTGTTGTAAAAATCTATTTCATTAATATTAACATCATCGTTTCTTACAACTTTGAGATCGTTAGTAAATTGTTCAATATAATGAACAAGATTGTAAGTAAAGGAATCGTAATTATCAATTATAATTACCCGTTTCATTTTTATTTGTATAATTTTATAGGTCAAAATTAAGACAATTTTTATCAATAATTAAAACTGTTATATAATATGAAAAAAATAATACATACAGAAAATGCACCCAAAGCTGTTGGACCATATAGCCAGGCTATTGAAATTAACGGAATGTTATTTATTTCGGGTCAGATAGCTATTGATCCTGCTACAAAAAAAGTTGTTGATGGAGGTATTGTAGAACAAACCGAACAGGTAATGAAAAATATCGGCACAATTCTTAATGAGGCAGGATACAGTTTTAACGATGTTGTAAAATCTACATGTTTGCTCGAAAACATGGGCGATTTTGTACCAATGAACGAGATTTATGCAAAATATTATCCTAAAGATCCTCCTGCAAGAGCAGCTTATGGCGTAATGAAATTGCCCTTAGGTGTTATGGTAGAAATTGAAACTATTGCGGTAAAATAGTAGTAAAACAATAAAAAAAAGCTGTTCTAAACTAGAGCAGCTTTTACAATTATATAAAACAAAATTTCCTATATAAAATTAATTTTTTCGCTATCGTATTCATTATTTACCAACTTTTTTCGGCACGCAGCAAAAGCTTTTATAGTTCTGTCAACATCTTCTAAACTATGCACAGCAGTTGGTATAAGTCTTAAAAGAATTGTGTCTTTAGGAACAATAGGATATACAACTACCGTACAGAAAATGCCATGATTTTCGCGTAAATCTAAAGCAAGATTTGCAGCTTCCCATTCAGTTCCGCTCATATAAACAGGTGTAATTGGCGATTTTGTTGATCCAATATTAAAGTCTTCGCGTTTTAATCCATCTTGCAAAGCATTAGCTATTTCCCAAAGTTTATTTTTTAGTTCCGGCATTGACTGTAGCATTTCCAATCTCTTTAATGCACCTTTTACCATAGGCATAGGTAGCGATTTTGCAAATACTTGTGAACGCATGTCGTAAGCCAGATAACTTATAATATTTTCGGTGCTTGCTACAAATCCTCCAATACCTGCCATTGATTTTGCAAACGTGGCAAAGTATACATCAATTTCATCTTGTACACCAAGATGTTCTCCTGTGCCTGCACCTGTTTTTCCCATAGTTCCAAATCCGTGAGCATCGTCAAGAAGAATCCTGAAATTAAATTCTTTTTTCAATTCTGTCATTTGGTCAACTATAGCAAGGTCGCCTATCATACCATAAACACCTTCGGCAATAAGCAATATGCCACCTCCGGTTTTTTCGGTTAGTCTAGTGGCATGCTCAAGTTGTTTTCTAATACTTTCAATATTATTATGTTGATACACAAAGCGTTTACCCATGTGCAATCTAACACCGTCAAGTATGCATGCATGTCCGTCAGAATCGTAAACAATAACATCGTTTCTGTCAACAAGGCTATCAATAATTGAAACCATTGCCTGGTATCCGAAATTTACCAGATATGCACTTTCTTTGCCCACAAATTTTGCTGCTTTGCGTTCAAATTCTTCGTGTAAACTTGTTTGCCCCGACATCATTCTTGCACCCATTGGGTATGCAAGACCATATTCTGCAGCTGCATCAGAATCTACTTTTCTAATGTCCGGATGGTTTGCGAGTCCTAAATAATTATTTATGCTCCACGTTAAAACGTCTTTTCCTCTGAATTTCATTATAGGGTTAATTTCACCCTCTAATTTTGGAAATGCAAAGTATCCATGAGTTGCTTCCTGATATTTGCCTAATGGACCTCTATTGTTCTTTATTTTTTCAAAAATATCCATTTTAAAATTATTTAAGATTAGTAATTTTCTGCAAAGGTAATTTTAAAAATTGACTTTTTAAATTTTCATAATTAAATTTTTTAAACAGGTTCTTACCCTGATTTAGTGTGAGAAAAGAGTCGAAATGTTGATTATTGGTATTATACCAATTGTAATTATAAGATAGTTTTCAGTTTAAGGCGGACTATGAGGAGTTTTTATTTATTAGCAGTAACTGTAATACTAAAAATCCCGATTCTGTCTTTTTTAAATTTTTCAAATTCATCTAATGTCAAATGACTGAGCATGATGGATTCTGGTATTTCAACTTCTTTTTCTTTGTGAATTACAATATTTGTGAATCCAGTTTCTTTTACTATGTTTAAGTAATCGGTTTTATCTATTGCACCCGAAACACATCCTGCATACATTGCTACATCTTGTTTTATTTTTTCCGGTAGTTCTCCTGTTAAAACTATATCTGACACGCAGAAATGACCTTCATGTTTTAAAACCCGATATATTTCACTAAAAGCTTTTTGTTTATTGGGAACTAGACTTAATACACAATTTGAAATAATTACATTAACAGAATTATCATTTAAGGGCATTTTCTCAATATCGCCTTTTATAAATTCCACATTATTATACCCCATCTTTTTATTATTGGTAATTGCTTTTTCAATCATTTCATCAGTAAAATCAATTCCTGTTACTTTCCCTTTTTCTCCTGTAATTGCTCTTGCAACAAAACAATCGTTTCCTGCTCCGCTTCCCAGATCAAGTACATGGTCAGCTTCTTTAATTCCTGCAAACTCGGTGGGTAATCCACATCCCAATCCTAAATCAGCATCTTTACTATAGCCTTTTTGTTTAGAGTAATCTTCGCTAAAAATTGTGTAATCAACTTTGCTACAACAGCCGGTGCTGCCACAACATGAGGTTTTTTTTGGTTCTTTACTTTGATTAGCAATTTCAGCATATTTTTCTTTAACAATTTCTTTTATATCTTTTTTCATTTTCTTATTTTTTGATTATTAAAACTTATAAATGCATCTTTAATTTCGTTACGGATGCGTCTAAACTCAGTCATTATATATTCTTCAGTACCTTTAGCAAGAGAAGGATCATCAAAACCAATATGAATGTGGTGTTTTACTTTGCCTGTAAACATAGGACATGTTTCTTTTGCAGTATCGCAAACAGTTATTACATAATCAAAGCTTTCATTTAGAAATTCGTTTACTGATTTTGGGTTATTTTTACTTATGTCAATGCCTAATTCTTGCATTACTTGTATGGCTTTTGTGTGAATTTTAGCACTTGGCTCAGTTCCTGCCGAACAAACTAATATGTTTTTGTTAAACGATTGTAGAAACCCTTGTGCCATTTGACTGCGGCAACTATTACCTGTACAAAGAATTAAAATTTTCACGTTTATAAATTTAAATTATAATTCGTCGTTCGCAAAACTACGAACAATATTTGTAATAAAAAATTATATTTGCAAAAAGTTCTTAAAAAGTTTTTGAGCTAATTCCCAATTTTCTGTATTAAGGCAATATTTTATTTTTGGTGGTTCAATCATACCCTGAATTAAGCCGGCATTTTTTAATTCCTTAAGATGTTGCGAAAGCGTTGATTTTGCAATTGGTAAAATTTCAGATAAATCACCACTGTAACAACATGTTTGCTTAGATAATAAATCTAATATATACATTCTTACAGGATGCCCCATTGCTTTTGCAAAACGTGATGTAAGTTTTTGTTTTTCCGTAAAAGTGCTTTCTGTTTTTTTCATTATGTGTTTTTCAGTTCGCAATAATACGAATAATAAATCATTTAAACAATTTAATTATGTATTACTAGACAAACATTGGTAATTCATGCATCATATCGTTTACACATTTTTTCACATTTGCAATAGTGTTTTCATCTTCAATATTACAAATTACCCGATCTATCATTTCAACTATAGGTTCCATGTGTTCTTCTTTTAGTCCTCTTGTAGTAATTGCAGGTGTTCCCACACGTAATCCGGATGTTGAGAATGGTGAACGTGAATCGAAAGGCACCATATTTTTATTGATTGTTATATCAGCTAAAACTAGTGTGTTTTCAACTTTCTTACCTGTAATATCAGGAAACTTGCTTCTTAAATCAATTAGCATCGAGTGATTATCGGTTCCGTTTGATATTACATGATATCCGTTTTTAATAAATGCTTCTGCCATTACATTTGCATTTTTTTGCATCTGAATAGCATATTGTTTAAAACTTTCGTCTAAAGCTTCACCAAAGGCAACAGCTTTTGCAGCTATAATATGTTCAAGAGGTCCTCCTTGCTGACCGGGGAACACAGCAAAATCTAAAACTTGCGACATCATTTTAACTTGTCCTTTTGGCGTAGTTAAACCCCATGGATTTTCATAATCTTTTCCAAGAAGAATTAATCCGCCCCTTGGCCCACGAAGAGTTTTATGCGTAGTTGTAGTAACAACATGACAATGTGGAAGAGGATCGGAAAGTAATCCTTTAGCAATAAGTCCTGCAGGATGTGCAATGTCTGCCATTAATAATGCTCCAACTTTGTCGGCAATTTGTCGCATACGTGGAAAATCCCAGTCGCGTGAATATGCTGATGCTCCGGCAAGTATCATTTTAGGTTTGCATTCCAAAGCTATTTGTTCCATCTCATCATAGTCAACTATTCCGGTTTCTTCTTTTACATGATAGGGGACAGGTTTGTAAAAATTACCCGATAAGTTTACAGGTGAGCCATGTGAAAGATGTCCTCCATGCGAGAGTTCAAGTCCCATAAAAGTATCTCCGGGTTTCATTATAGCATAAAAAACAGCGGCATTTGCCTGTGCTCCTGAATGTGGTTGAACATTTGCCCATTCAGCACCAAAAAGCTTTTTTGCACGGTCTATTGCAAGTTGTTCTGTTTGGTCAACAATCTGACATCCTCCGTAATATCGTTTGCCCGGATATCCTTCTGCATATTTGTTTGTCATGCAGCAACCCATTGCCTCCATTACTTGTTCGCTAACAAAATTTTCTGAAGCAATTAGTTCAATTCCATCTTTTTGTCGGTTGTATTCTTGTTTTATAAGATCGAAAACTACAGTATCTCTTTTCATAATTCAATGATTTTAAATTCCATTTTCCAAAAGTAGGAAAATTATCATTAAAATTATGATTATTGAAGTTGATATTTGAAAATTGATTTGTTTGTAAAAAAAAAGCCCAATTTCTTGAGCTATTTAATATTTATTATGAAAATATTATTTTAGTAGATAAACATATCCTTTTTTAGATTTTGTATTACCATTTGCATCTATTATGATATATTCCCATGAATATTTCCCTGACTCTGCCATTTCAGATGTGCCTTTAATTTTTCCATCCCAATGGTAATTTATGTCATTTGATTCAAATACTATTTTACCATGATCATTAACAACTATAAAGTAAATGCTTTTGCCTTCAAAATCTTTTGTGATAGGTCCAAATTTTGAATTTTCACCAATTTCATAAGGAGTAAATGCGGTTGGCATATGTATAGGACATTCAATGTCTATTTTAACATTTTTATCTAAAGTATCTGAACATCCATATTGGTTATAGCTTATAAGTTTTACTTTGCATAAACAATCTTTATCAAATTCACAACTTGTATTTTTTGAATTAAAATAATCGTTGTTAATAAACCATTCAAATTTGTTTGCTTGTTTTGAGGTATTTATAAATTTATAGACATTGTTGTTATTATCTGTTTCAAATTTTGATTTAGGTTTTGGATAAATTTCAATTGTTTTGTCTGCATTATCAGATAGTTGACTAGAACGATAATATTTAACAGTTAAAACTACTTTGTATTTTCCTGATTTAGTATATTTATAAGAAGGAGAAATATCATTTGAAAAACTTCCATCACCAAAATTCCATAAATAAATTATTGAATCAGAAATCTCATTAGGGGTAAATTTAACTGTTAACGGTTCACATCCTTTCTGTATATTGGTTTTATAATTTGTATTTGGTGTTTTTTGATTTGTTATTGTATTCTTGTTTTCTTTAACTATGTTGTTTTCTTTTTCATTGTTTTGGTCATTGTTTATAATCTCTGTTTTTTCCGTATTTTCAGAATTGTTTTCAGTAGATGTTATTATTTTATCTGTGTTTTTTTCAATTTCCGTTGTTATTATTTCCGCATCAGATATTTCATCATTATTGTTGTTGGTTTCAGTTATAATATTGGATTTAATATTATTGTTATTATTTGTTACTTCAATTTTTGTGTTGTTAGATGTATTATTGTTAGCAATTTTGTTATTATTAATATATAAAAGCAGTAATGATGATACTACAATAGCTGTTAAACCAAAGAAAAATGTTTTAGTAGTGAAAAAATTCTTTTTTGGTAATTTCCCTTTAAAATTATTCCAGGCAGCATCATTAAACGGAAACTCAAAATTATCAAGTTTCTGTTTAATTTGATTTTCAAATTCAGTATGTTTAATCTCGTTTTTCAATGTTATATTGTTCAAATAATAATTTTAATTTTAATTTTGCTTTTGCGAAATTAGATTTAGATGTGCCAATACTTATATTTAATTCTTCTGCAATTTCTTTATGCGAATATTCTTCAATTACATACATGTTAAAAACCGTTCTATAAGCAGGAGATAATTTTTGTATCAATTTGATAATTATTTCAGCTTTCATTTTAATTAATTGTTCATCATTGTTGTCGAAAGAATCATCTTTTAAATTATTAAAAGTATTATCATCACTTATGCTTATAACAAAATCTCGTTTGTTTCTAACATAATCAATTGCATTATTAACAATTATACGTCTAATCCAACCTTCAAAAGAACCTTTATATTCAAAGCTTTTAAGTTTATTGAAAACTTTAATATATCCATCATGTAAAATATCCTGTGCTTCACTAATGTCTGTTGCATATCGCATACAAACAGTCAACATTTTACCATAAAATGATTGATAAAGAATCTTTTGATACTTTTTTTCACCCCTAATGCAAGCCTTTATAAGTTTTTCAATACTTGCATTATTTGAAAAATCAATCATTGTTTGTATTCTTAAGACGATATAAAATTAAATAGGTTGCCTAAAAACAAATATTTTTTTTATGATTTGAAATTAGAAAAATTATATTGAACAAAAATAATAATATTATTGTCAATAATATATTAAAAAAAGAGTTTGCATTTGCAAACTCTTTTTTTAATAAGGGAATAAGCATCTTATCTAATAATGGTTACGGCTCCAGTTTCCTCTCGTTCTTCGTCATAAATTGTTTTACATTTACAATACCATGTATATGTTCCAACCTTTACATAATCACCGGTATTTTTAAATCTGCCATTCCAACCACTTGAAACTTCGGATTTTTTATCAGTACCTCCAGGGTATATATCAGTTGAATAAATTATTTCTCCCCATCTGTCATAAATTACTAAAAAGTAATCATCTTTAGATATACCCACTCCTTTTGGATAGAAGAAATTATTTTGGAATCCGGAGCCGGGACTAAATGCTGTTGGAGCATAGAATGTATTTTCTTCTCTAACTACCACAGTATTATATACGGAGTCTCTACATCCGGCATCAGTTGTTACATATAACCAAACAATAAATGTGTCTGCACTTGTGTATTGATGTTCAGGATTTTGAGTAGAAGCAGTTGAGCCATCTCCAAATATCCATTGCCATTGAGTAACGGGAGTTGATTGATCCCAGAATCCAAAATTTGCGTCAAATAAGCTAACTACTTCAGGTGTTGAGTAGAACATCGCATCAGGGATTTCATTAACTACTATTAGACCTGGGAATGTCTCAACACTTACACAATTTGCAGGATTAGATGTTAATGTTAAAGTAACATCATAAGTTCCGGGATTTTCATAAGTATGACTTGTTATTGAATCGGAAGAAGAATTTGAACCGGAGCTAAAATCTCCAAAATCCCATAAATAACTTACAGTACCATTATTTACGGTAGCCGAACTATTAAATATTGCAGTTAGTGGAACACAACCATTCTGTTTTATTGGTAATATTAATAATTGTGGTGCTTCAGTTACATAAACAGTTGAGCTTGCTGAGTCAAATGGAGTAGTACAATTGTCATAAACAGAAACCATATAAGTAGTTGTTTGCAATGGAGACACATCATTGTTTTGTTGTGTACTTCCATCGTTCCATACAAAAGTATATGGTGCTCCACTTCCTCCACTAGCATCTGCTGATAACATTGATGATGATCCTGCACAAATATAAGCATCCGGGGATATTACTAACTTAAGTTTTGGATATACATTTACTGTAAGATATACAGTGTTCGACATACATCCATTTGAGTCTACTGCATATACTTGATATGTTGTAGTTTCGCCTGGCGTAACCATTTGAAAGGCAGATGAGTCTGTTAAAGTAGAATCTGTCCAGAAAAATGTATAAGTTCCAGATCCAGTTCCACCGTTAGCACTTGCAGTTAGATTTGCCCATTGTCCTATACAAATAGTTTGTGTTGGACCATTAAGAAATACTTCAATTATGTCGGGTTCATAAACGGTAGAAAACCCGTCGATTGTACAGCCATATGTATCAGTTACTGTAACGTTATATTGACCTGCAGCTAAATTTGATGCAATTACACCTGTTTGACCATTACTCCATAGGTATGTATATGGAGGATTGCCACCACTTACATCAGTTTCAATAGTTCCATTAAATCCACCATTACATAATACATCTGTTGGGTAAAATAAAATTTGATTAGGTGGAGGAACATTTAATATTTCTACATTAACAATTTCGGAACAACCAAGAGAATCCTCAACTTGCAATGTATAAATCCCGTCATCAAGTCCCGATACAGTTGCAGTAGTATAATTCCCTGGAGACCATATATAAGTATAACCTCCGTTACCACCTGTAATATTATCAATACTAACACTTCCATTTGTGGTATTACAAGTTACGGGAGTTGAAGATGTAGTTATTACAATTGGACTAGGTTCACCAATAGTATAATATAATGTTTGAGTACAGTTATTAGCATCAGAAACAATTACGGTATAATTGTTGGCACATAAATTAGCTGCAAATGAATTAGTCCCAGAAGCTGGAGCTAACCAGTTATATGTTGGAGGTTGAGTTCCGCCTGAAGTTAAAAGGCTGATTACACCATCACAAGATCCATTACAAGTAGCATCAGTTATTGTTTCTGTAACAAACATTTGAGTTGGTTCTGTTATTATGGTATTGCTCATGCTGGTACAACCATTTGCATCTGTTATGTTTACAATGTAACTTCCTGCTGATAATCCTGTTGCATTAGGCGTTATTTGCCCAGATGGATTCCAGAAATATGATAGAGGATTAGTTCCTCCAGCAGCTTGAACAGTTGTACTTCCATCATTCCCTCCATAGCAAGAAACAGGTATATTGTTTACTATTGCAGAAATTAATTGTTGAGGTTCAGAGACAAAAACTGTTTGAGATGCAATACAACCACTATTATCAGTTACATTAATTGTATAAGTAACATTTCCAGGTAAGTTGATTGCAGTTTGATTAACTTGACTAGAAGGATTCCATAGATAAGTATAAGGAAAATCACCTCCAGATGCATAAACTGTTGCAGTTCCATTGTTATTTCCATAACAATCAACATTGCTTACTGAAATACTATCAATATTTGGACCTGTTAAGTTACTAATACTTATACTTAAAGTAGCTTGACAACCATTGAAGTCAGTTACTGTAAATGAATATGCACCTGCAACAACAGCAGTAATTTCGAGAGTGTTGCTAATCGTATTAAATGTTGCATCCTGCCATTCGTATGTGGTAGGAGCTGTTCCACCGTTTATTTGAACTGTTGCTCCACCATTTGGTTGTCCACAATTAGCATCAGTAACAATAGGATTAATAACCTCAAGTAAAGGTGGTCCTGTTATAGTCTCATTAGCTGTTGTTGTACAACCATTATCATCAGTAATTATTACTGAGTAGTTATTTGGGCAAAGATCTATAGCAGTAGTTGTTGTTTGTAAATCAGACCATAATGTATTATATGGAGCTGTTCCTCCAGATATAATAGCATCAATAAAACCATCGCAATATCCATAACAAGTTTCATTTGTTGGATTAAGTGTTAATAGTAATTGAGAGGGTTCGTCAATAACAACATTAGCAAGAGTAGTACATGAATTTGCATCAGTTACAATCACGGTATACGTGTTTCCTCCAATGTTTGTAATTGTTTGAGTAGTATCAGTATTACTCCATAAAAATGTAAATCCTGGAGTACCACCAGCTACATCTACTTGTGCAAATCCATCATTATAACCAGAACAGGTAACATCTGCAAAGTTTGTAATTTGAGCTGTTAATTGTGTAGGAGTTGTTATTGTTACACAAATTGCTTCGGTACAAGCATTATCATCTGTTACAGTTACACAATAAGTGCCATCACTTAATCCTAAAGCAGTTTCTGTTGTTTGTAATGATGGGTCATCCCAAGCATAAATATAAGATACTGCTACTGTTCCACCAATAGCATCTACAGTTGCACTCCCATCTGATGCACCAAAACAACTTACATCAATATTAGTTGTAGATAATGATATAAATGTTGGTTCAGTAATAGTAACATTGTTATTAATTGGGCAATTATTACTATCGGTAACAAAAATATCATATTGACCTGCACATAAATTTAATGCAGAATCTGTAGTCTGAAGTAAAGGGTCATTCCATTGATAAGAGTAAGGTAAAGTTCCACCTGATACAACAACAGATGCACTTCCATCACAAGTTCCATTACAACTTACATTATTTACAAAATAATTAGCATTTAAAGGTGCAGGTTCTGTAACTGTAGCATTTGCAGTTGAAATACAACCATTAGCATCAGTAACTGTTACATTGTAGGTTCCCGCACATAAGTTAGTTGCAGTTTGAGTAGTTTGTACCGCTGGGTCATCCCACTTATAAGAATAAGTTCCAATTCCTGTCCCACCAGTTGCATCAGCAGTAATTGTTCCATTACAATTTCCATTACAATCAATATTTTGAATGTTTATAATTGAAGCTGTTGGACCAGTAGCATCTGGAACATTAAACGTTTCAGTTGTAGTACAACCTCTAAAATCAGTTACTATAACCGTATATGAACCTGCAAGAACACCAATGATATCTTCTGTTGTATAAGTTCCAGCATTCCATGAATATGTAAATGGAGCATTACCATTAATAATTGTTATATAAATCGATCCATCTGGTTGACCACAACTAGCACTAACAATACTATCCAAGCTAATTGTCATTTGATTAGGATCAGCTAATGTGACACTTTCTGTTAATGTGCAAGCATTAAAATCGGTTA
>Ga0208648_1000417_pt1 | contig 44623 bp, 40 predicted proteins | sample AntAceMetag02UKL_FD_184772 | JGI IMG/M metagenome (GOLD analysis project Ga0208648, IMG submission 184772) | Saline lake microbial communities from Ace Lake, Antarctica - Antarctic Ace Lake Metagenome 02UKL (SPAdes) (version 2) | ecosystem: Environmental > Aquatic > Non-marine Saline and...
TTTAATGCCTTCCGGTCGCTCCTTGGGATGGCCGGGGGCACGACCGCGCCGACCAGGGCGGGGTTATATTCGGGAGAATGGCAGCATCCTACATGTTGTGGGTATGGGCGTTAAGCGGATAGGCACGGAATATTCGTCCATCCGCCCGCTTATCGACTGGCTCGACTACAATGGGTACCATGTGGTTACCAAACCCGCCAAGGAATTCACCGATTCCAGCGGGCGTCGCAAGATCAAGGGCAATATGGATATCGAACTTGCCGTCGACGCGATGGAACAGGCCCAGACCGTTGATCATCTGGTGATCTTTTCCGGTGACGGTGACTTTTCCAGTCTCGTCGCAGCACTGCAGCGACGGGGCAGAAAAGTAACGATCGTTTCCACCCTGGCGACACAGCCTGCAATGATTGCGGACAGTCTGCGCCGCCAGGCTGATTATTTCATCGACCTGGTATCGTTGAAATCAGAGATCGGTCGCGCCGAGTCCGAAAGGCCCGTGCGTCGCCCTGCAGAAGAATCCGTAGAAGAAGACGAGAGCGAATACGACCAGGACGACTAGGTCCATTCAATCACTGCAATTATTGCAGTAAAATGGGTGTTCCGTTTGGAAAGTTGCCAATCTGGATCTGTCGCGCGCAGTTTTCGAAGCGCTGCAGGACCTGAACGATTGCGTTTTGGTCCGACTGCGCATTTGGCATCAAGTTCCAGCTGATGAGCACCTGCTGATTTTCTTTACGATCAAATTGGTCTATGTCGGACAGCATGAGCGACATCATCGATCCAAATTCAGAATGTTCACTGTGCCCGCGATTGCATGGCTTTATTGCCGAGCAGCGACGGGCCCATCCCGACTGGTATAATGCGCCGGTCCGCACCTTTTATCCTCTGGCAGGCCCTTCCGGCGTGCAATTGCTGATTGTCGGGCTGGCACCAGGTTTGCGGGGGGCCAACAAAACCGGCCGTCCCTTTACCGGTGATTATGCCGGCGACCTTCTCTATGCCACGCTTTCGCGGTTTGGATTTTCCAAAGGCACGTTTGATGCCCGCCCCGATGACGGCTTGGAACTGATCGATACGGCCATCACCAATGCCGTGCGATGCGTACCACCGGAAAACAAACCGGTTGGCGCCGAAATCAATACCTGTCGCCAGTTCCTTTCGGCTTCACTGGCAGCGATGGGTGAGCTCAAAGCCATCATCACGCTGGGGAAAATTGCCCATGACTCAACGATCCGAACGTTGGGTGGGCGTGTCGCGGCGCATCCCTTTCGCCACAATGGTCAGACGGAACTGGCGGGTTTCACGGTCTTTTCAAGCTACCATTGTTCGCGCTACAATACCAATACAGGTAGACTGACCGAACAGATGTTTGCTGATGTATTTGCAAATGCGGCAGCGTTTCTGGGCAAAGCCTGATCCAACCTGCCGCTGGCTGGATCAGGACGAATAGGGCAAGCCTATCCCCGGTCGCGCATCACACGGGCTTTTTGCCGATCCCAATCGCGTTTCTTCTCGGTTTCACGCTTGTCATGCAATTTCTTGCCCCGGCCAAGCGCTATTTCGATTTTGGCCCGGCCCCGGTCATTGAAATAGACCTTCAACGGAACGAGAGACATTCCGTCTCTTTGCACCGCTCCGATCAATTTGCGTACCTCACGCTTGCTCAGCAGCAACTTGCGTCTACGCCGCGTCTCATGGTTGGCGCGATTGGCCTGCAGATACTCCGGCAGGTAGGAATTGATGAGCCAAATTTCCCCACCTTCCTCGCTGGCATAGGATTCGGCAATATTGGCCTTGCCCTCTCTCAGAGACTTGACCTCGGTCCCGGTCAACACGAGACCCGCCTCAAACGTTTCAAGAATTTCGTAGTTGAAACGCGCCTTGCGATTTTCGGCAACAATATGCCGCTTTGGATTGGCGCTGTCTTTAGCCATGTCTGTTAAATGCTCCCGCCAGCCGTCAGTTCAAGAGGCCTGCGTGGCGAAGAGCATCATCTATCACAGATCGTGTTGCACTTTCCACGGGCATCATTGGAAGGCGCAAACTTTCTTTCATATGCCCCAATCTACTCAAGGCGTATTTGGCGCCAGCGGGATTTGGCTCGATAAACAAGGCGCTGTGCAGGGGCAGCAGGCGGTCCTGATATTGCAATGCCGTGGCGAAGTCACCGGCAAGCGTTGCCTCCTGAAATTTCGCGCACAGTGCTGGCGCCACATTGGCAGTTACCGAAATGCAGCCGACACCACCGTGGGCATTAAACCCCAGCGCAGTTGCATCTTCTCCGGAGAGCTGCACGAAATCCTTGCCACAAAACTGTCTTTGCTGCGAAGCACGATCGACTTTGGCAGTTGCGTCCTTGGTTCCCACGATATTGGAGAAATCCCGCGCCAATGCAGCCATGGTCTCAACGCTCATGTCGATGATGGAGCGACCTGGTATGTTATAGATGAAGATCGGCAAAGACACCGCTTTGGCAACTTCCGCAAAATGCGCGTAAAGACCACGCTGGCTTGGCTTGTTGTAATAGGGGGTAACAACCAGCACACCGTCGGCGCCTGCCTTTTCGGCATGTTGCGCCAGATCAATTGCTTCATGCGTATTGTTTGAACCAGCGCCGGCCATCACCGGTACGCGTTTGCCAGCCACTTCAACGCACAGTTCGACGATACGTTTGTGCTCATCGTGCGACAGAGTCGGAGACTCTCCGGTCGTGCCGACTGGCACCAGACCGTGACTTCCCTGTGCAATCTGCCATTCCACAAAATTGCAAAATGCCGTTTCATCCAGCGCACCGGTGTCGTCGAATGGTGTGACCAACGCCGGCATAGACCCTTTGAACATAGTAACTCCTGACAAATCGGGCGGCATTGCATGCAACTGCCGCATCACAAGTGCTGACGCGGTCAATCAAGGCAGAGCATGCCACCAAAAGCGCTGCACCATAGTCCCAGCATACCGTTGCTGCAAGCGCTGTTATCGACAATCTCACTTGCCCCAACGGGCTCTGCAAAATTCATTACACAGAGCATCAATAACCTTTGGTTAACCCAATTTTCACCGATCTTGTTCACACTGAAGATTGGCAATGGGCGGACAGCTCGCAAAACAGCGGCGCTTCGACCGACTTATGCCCCATTTATAAGGGATACTATTTCCATGAACAGATTGGCTTTGACGACATTGTTGGTAACCAGCGCATGCGCGGGTCTTGTTGACCAGAGCTTTGCCGAGAGTCGCAATGTGACGATTCCGGTGCCGACATGGCGACCTGCATTCAACAATCAGGTTGCCGACAATGGCGCCCCGTCCATGGAGACCACGGCTTCGATCACCCGGGCTGATAATCCCGTTGCCCGTTCAGGCAGCCTTAAAAGCGGTCTGGATGCACTCGCTGACGACCAGATAACAAAAAGCCGCGCCATTCGTGACAGTATGCCCAAGTCCTCGCTTGACCGCGATATCCTGACCTGGGCGATCGCCGTCTCCGGCGCCAAGGGTGTCCCTTCATCCGAAATAGCGGCAGCAGCAAATCAGTTGCAGGATTGGCCGGGGCTTAATGCACTCCGACGCAATTCCGAACGCGCCATTGCTCGTGAAGATGCGACGCCGGGCCAAATTGTAGCCGCCTTTGGCAATACAATACCCCAGACGGATGACGGTGCCATCGCGCTTACCCGCGCGCTTGTTGCGTCGGGCGATCGCAAGAAGGCCGCTGCAACGATTTCCAGGCTCTGGCGAAACCAACAGCTCGACAAGGATACTGAAACACTCATTCTCGGCGAGTTCTCGGGACTCATCAGCAGGGACGACCACAAACGCAGAATGGATATGCTGCTCTACGACAAACGCATAGCCCAGGCCGACCGGGTTGACGCGCTGGCCAACGCACAATCCCTGTTTCAAGCCCGCGCTGCGGTCAGCCGCAAGAGTTCTGACGCCGGTAAATTGCTCAAGGCAGTCCACCCCAGTTGGCACAAGGATCCTGGCTATCTGTTTGCCCGGATCACCTATGAGAGAGGAAAAGACAATTATTCGGAAGCGGCCAGACTGCTGCTTCAGGCACCGCGCGATGCAGATGCCTTGATCGACACCCATGAATGGTGGGAGGAAGGACGCATCATTTCGCGCGCCCTTGCCGAACAGGGCGATATGGCAACCGCCTACAAAGTGGCTGCAAGCCATCTTGCAACGCGCGATACAGACATCATTGAAGCAGAATGGCATGCCGGATGGTTTGCACTGCGCGGTTTTAATGACGGGAAAACGGCGTCAAAGCATTTTCAAAACGCATTGAAAACGGCCACCCGACCTCTGTCTCTGTCACGGTCCTATTATTGGCTGGGCCGGGCGGCAGAAGTTGGCGGCCCCGGAAAGGCAAGCGACTATTTTTCCAAGGCTGCATCTTTCTCGACAACCTATTATGGCCAACTGGCCGCCGCACGTCTCAATCGCAAAGGGCTGGACGTGCGATACCCCTCTCCCACTGCTGGTGACCGAAACCGATTTGCTGCTCGTCAGGGCGCACGCGCCATCCAACGGTTGAATGCGGTGGGCCACGGCAACAGGGCACGGACGCTCTATCTGGATATGGCGCGTGAACTCGACAGTCCCGGAGAACTGGCCATGCTTTCCGCCATGGCTGAAAGTCAGGGAGAGCACCGCGTTTCGCTGCAGGTTGGCAAAATAGCCTTTGGTCGCGGACTGGACGTCGCCGCCCTGGCATTTCCCACCGGCGTCATCCCCGACAACGCCAATATTTCCGGTTCCGGCAAGGCCTTGGCCTATTCCATTGCCCGCCAGGAAAGCGCCTTTGACAAAGCCGCCATATCCAGAGCGGATGCACGCGGCCTTTTGCAATTGCTGCCCAGCACTGCCAAGCTCGTTGCCAGGAAACATGGTATCAACTATTCGAAATCCCGGCTGACAACTGATGCTGGCTACAATGCCACACTCGGTGCCCATTATCTGGGTGAACACATCACCGATTTTGGCGGCTCCTATATTCTGACATTCATTGCCTATAATGCCGGTCCCCGGCGTTCGACCCAGTGGATCAGCAAGTATGGCGATCCGCGCGGAAAGCCCATCGATTATGTGGTCGATTGGGTGGAACGCATCCCGTTTACCGAAACACGCAATTACGTTCAGCGGGTGATGGAAAATTATCAGGTTTACAAAACGCGGCTGAACCAAAAACCCGATATTGTCAGTGACCTTCGCTTCGGACGACCTTAGAGCGCTTCATGATCAAATGGAATCATTTGATGGCGGAAAGCCGGTTCACTCGGCAAGACGCGTCGCGCAGCGCGATGTGGTGCATCGGGCAAGCGGCGCAACGCAGCCTTGCCAAGGAATAGGGGGGGGGCCAGCTTTCCCCACCCATTGAAGAAAGGATGTTATTTCAATCCAGAGTAAGAGAGGGCCGATCGGTTTTGCCCGCTGCTCGCGTTGACTTGTGCTTATGGTGGAGAACACCACCGCGCACAAGTCGCCTAATCAGCAACCAAAATCGATTCGGTCAAATGATTCCATTTGATCATGAAGCGCTCTAGGCAGGCAGCGGTGCCCAACGATCCAGTTTCCCAGCGAAATAATCACAGCAAATCGGAAGACCAGCGATGAAGACTTCTCTTACAACCGGCGATGAACCCCTTGTTGCCGAAGAAACCGGTTATGAGCAGGTTTTCTTTTCGGCCAGTGACGGGCTGCGGTTGGCGGTGCGTGATTATGGCCGCAACCATTCGATCAACAGCACGCTTGAACCGGTCGTTTGCCTGCCGGGCCTGACACGCAATGCAGCCGATTTTCATCAACTGGCCCTGCACCTGTCGCAAGATGATGCACGGCCGCGCCGGGTTGTCTGTTTTGACTATCGTGGTCGCGGCCTGTCGGATTGGGATCCACAAAAGGAAAATTACAACATACTGACCGAAGCAGATGATGTTCTATCGGGTTGCACCGCTCTGGGTATCGGCCATGCAGCATTTATCGGCACTTCGCGCGGCGCACTGATCATCCATGTGCTGGGCGCGATGAGGCCTGGCGTGCTTTCGTCCGCACTTTTGAATGACGCCGGTCCGGTCGTTGAAGGCGCGGGACTGGCGCAGATCATGGCCTATCACGACCGCATGAAATCCCCCCGCGATTATGCCGAGGCAGCACAGACACTCAAAACGTTGCAGGGTGGCGCATTCAGTGCGCTGGAGAACGACGACTGGGAGGATCTGGCAAGGGCGATGTATGCGCGCAAGGGCAAAAGACTGGCTGGCAATTTCGACCCTGCGCTGATCGATATGTTGCGCGCCGTGGATCTCAATGTGCCGCTGCCGACGATGTGGCCACAATTTGATGGCCTCAAGAACATCCCGATGCTGGCCATCCGCGGAGCCAATTCCGCATTGTTTTCCGAAGAAACACTCAACGAGATGGCGCGACGTCACAACAATATGCAGCACTATACGGCTGAAGGTCAGGGTCACGCGCCGATTTTGCATATCGGCGCGCTGCCTCAAATCATCACGGACTTCCTGAACCAGGCAGAAACATAGTCTGTTTCAGTGATTGTCGCGCGGCATGCCCTTGGAGGCAATCCTCTGGTATTTCACGGCCTTTTTCAGAACCATACCCTCTGATAATTGATCAACATCCTCCCGTTGCATTTCCTGCCAGGGTGTCTGTGATTGGGGATAGGGGTACCCGCCCGCAGCATCCAGTTCGTCGCGGCGGCGATTGATTTCCGCATCATCGACCAGCATGTCCGCACGGCCCGCACGCAGATCGATACGCACACGGTCGCCCGTTTTCAGCAATGCCAGTCCACCGCCGACAGCGGCTTCCGGCGAGGCATTGAGTATGGAGGGTGATCCGGACGTTCCCGATTGCCGGCCATCTCCGATACAGGGAAGCTCGGAAATACCACGTTTCAAAAGGTAGGATGGCGCCTGCATGTTGACCACTTCGGCGGCCCCCGGATAACCGATCGGACCTGTTCCGCGCATGAAGAGCATGCAATTTGCATCAATGCCCAACGCAGGATCGTCAATGCGAGCGTGGTAATCCTCCGGACCGTCAAAAACGATGGCCCGTCCTTCAAATGCATCCGGATCATCCGGATTGGACAGATATCGGGCTCTGAACACGTCGGAAATCACGCTGAGTTTCATGATCGCTGATGTGAAAAGATTGCCGCGTATCACCTTGAAACCCGCATGGGATGTCAGCGCATTGTCCCATTCGCGAATGACATCGGAATTTTCACTGACGCTGGCACGGCAATTGTCGCCGATGGATTTGCCATTCACGGTGATAGCGCTTTCATGGATAAGCCCATGATGGATCAGCGCGGAGATAACAGCCGGCGCTCCGCCTGCCCGGTGGAAGTCTTCTCCAAGATATTTCCCGGCTGGTTGCAGGTTCACCAGAAGCGGGATATCGAGACCATGTTTCTCCCAGTCATCGACCGAGAGTTCCACGCCAATGTGGCGGGCAATCGCATTGATATGGACGGGCGCATTGGTTGAACCGCCGATGGCCGAATTCACCGCAATGACGTTTTCAAACGCTTCGCGGGTCATGATGTCTGAAGGTTTCAGGTCTTCATGGACCATATCCACGATGCGCTTTCCGGTGAGATAGGATATCTGACCGCGTTCGCGGTAGGGCGCCGGAATGGAAGCACAGCCAGGCAGGGACATGCCAAGCGCCTCAGCCAGCGTATTCATCGTCGTGGCAGTTCCCATGGTGTTGCAATATCCGGCAGAGGGCGCCGAATCTGCCGCCATTTTGGTGAATTCCTCATAGTCGATTTCACCGGTCGACAGGAGTTCGCGGGCTTTCCAGACAATGGTGCCCGAGCCAGCGCGTTCACCCTTGAACCAACCGTTCAGCATGGGGCCGCCAGACAGGACAATGGCGGGGATATCGACCGTTGCAGCAGCCATCAGGCATGCAGGCGTTGTCTTGTCACAACCGGTCGTCAAAACCACGCCGTCTATCGGATAACCGTACAGAACCTCAACCAGACCGAGATAGGCGAGATTGCGATCCAGCGCGGCTGTCGGTCGTTTGCCGGTTTCCTGAATGGGATGCACCGGAAATTCAATGGCAATGCCGCCGGCTTCGCGAATACCTTCGCGAACCCGCTTGGCAAGTTCCAGATGGGGTCGGTTGCAGGGAGAAAGATCCGACCCGGTCTGGGCGATACCAATAATCGGCTTGCCCGACTGCAGTTCCTCGCGGGTCAAACCATAATTGAGATAGCGTTCCAGATAGAGAGCCGTCATGCCGGGATTATCCGGGTTGTCGAACCATTGCTGTGATCGTAACTTCCGACCATCCCGTTTGTTATCAGTAGCCATAATGCCCTCCATTCGATTGCCTACAATTCCCTTAATAACGTTTTCGTTGACGTATACCAGCCAAACCGATGACAATTTTCTCAAACGCGCGATGAGAAAATGATGAAAAGCCCTTTTGCACTTCAGATCGTGAAACTGTTTCTCATCAATGGACGTGGATTTCAGTTCGTCATTGGCTAGCTAGTATCCGCGGACCACAAAAAATGATGGGCAATCATGGCTACGCTTTTACTGAAAAACGCCGACATACTGGTTACGATGGATGGCGAGCGGCGGGAGATCGCCGATGGTGGCCTCTATGCTGAAGATGGCGTGATCACCATGGTTGGCCCGACGGCGTCCCTGCCGCAAACTGCCGATCAGGTGATCGATGCATCCGGCCAGATCGTTTTGCCGGGTTTTGTCAATACGCACCATCACCTCAACCAGACATTGACCCGCAATCTTCCCGCAGCGCAGAATAACAATCTGTTTCCGTGGCTGAAGGCGCATTATCGCATCTGGGCAAAAACCGGACCGGAAGCCTCGCGCACCAGCGCGCTCATCGGGCTTGCAGAACTGGCCCTTTCGGGATGCACAACGGTGTTTGATCACTCCTATCTTTTTCGCAGTGGCAACAAGGTCGACTACCAGATCGAGGCGGCGCGTGATCTGGGCGTGCGATTTCATGCCAGTCGCGGTTCCATGTCCCTGGGAGAATCCAAAGGTGGCCTGCCACCCGATGATTGCGTCGAGAATGAAGACGACATCATTGCCGACAGCATACGGGTGGTCGACCGCTACCATGATGCCCGCCGCGGAGCGATGACCCGCATTGTGCTTGCGCCCTGCTCTCCGTTCTCGGTCTCGGAAGATCTGCTGAGAGAAACAGCGGCGCTTGCCCGGGACAAGAAGGTGATGCTGCACACGCATTTGTGCGAAACGCTGGACGAAGAACGCTACACGCTGGAGCGTTTCGGCAAGCGACCGGTTGATTGGATGGAAGGGCTGGACTGGCTGGGAGAGGACGTCTGGTTTGCCCACGCGATCCATGTGGATGACGAGGAAATCACAAAATTTGCCCATACCGGTTGCGGTGCTGCCCATTGCCCCTGTTCCAACATGCGGCTGGCGTCCGGCATAGCCCCAATCAAGAAATATATGAAAGCCGGGATCAGGGTCGGCCTTGGTGTGGATGGTTCAGCCAGCAATGATTCATCAAATATCTTGCTGGAAGCACGCCAGGCGATGTTGCTTGCACGCCTGAAAATGGGGTTGCTGCCGCCCGAAGGTCCGCGCAAGAATTTTCTGCTTTCACAATCCCACCCGTTGCGTGCAGATGAGTGGATGACCGCGCGTGAGGCGCTGGAACTGGCGACCATTGGTGGCGCCAGTGTTCTGGGGCGTGACGATATAGGCGCGCTTGCCGCTGGCAAATGTGCCGATTTCTTCACCATAAATCTGAACACGATCGCCTATGCGGGCGCGCTGCATGACCCGGTCGCCGCAGTGCTGTTCTGCGCTCCCCAGAATGCCCACTATACGGTCATCAATGGCCAAATCATTGTCTATAACGGCGAGATAGCAACGATGGATATGGCGCCGGTTATCGAAGCCCACAATGCCCATAGCCGCCAACTGGCGACCTCCTGACAAGCCCGAATGACTGCCGCAATGCGATTTGATCCCCTCCCGGGGGCAGGTACTGTTTGCAGATGTTGAATATACGGGTATGAAACCGGTGCCTTGTTGACGAAAGAGCATCCTTCATGAATGTCGCCATTCTACCCTATGAATTTCATCTCACCGGCAAATTGGCGGATGTTCCGCTTGTGGCCTTGAACTGGCCTCTGGGATCTGGGCAGCGTTCGGGCACGATCGGTGACCTGGGGCCCGAAGATCACCTCATCCATTATCCGCGTGGACAATATTTCCTGGATTTGCGCAAAGGGATCAAATGCAAGGTGTCGGTAATGATTGCCGAACCTTTTGCCATCCATCATACCAAATATCTTGTTGCGATCGCGCTGCAGAAACGTTTTCACCGCATCATCACCCATCGTCCATTCATGCGTCGCTGGACAGGCAATGCGCTGGTCATGCCGTTCGGAGGAAGCTGGGTTGACCCGCAACTTGATCCACCGCTTGAAAAAGAGCGGAATATGTCGCTGATCGCCTCTGCAAAGCGCGAGTTGAAAGGGCATGCATTGCGCCATGCGATTGCCCAGTGGTGCGCAAAGCAGGCCATTGATATCGATCTTCTGGGGCTCGCCTATCTGCCGATCGACAGGAAGGAAGAGGGGCTTGCACCCTATCGATATTCCGTTGTTATCGAAAACTGTCGCGAAGAGGGTTATTTCACGGAAAAGCTGATCGACTGCATGCTCTGCAACACTGTGCCCATTTACTGGGGCGCACCAGATATAGCACAATATTTCGACACGGACGGCATGGTCATATGCCAGACAGCGGACGCATTGAAGCAGGCCATCATCGACGCGACCCCGCAGGCCTATAAGAAGAGACAGCAGGCCATTGAGAACAATCGCAAGGCTGCATTGCGCTTTACCAATTATGAGAGAAATGCTGCCGAACAATTGCTGAAGGACGCGCACTGAATTTCATCGGACCGTTTTCATCACGAAGCGTGCAGAGCGGACAGGCGCGCAATTTTCTTGCGATAGATCAGACGCTGAAATTCACGACAGACGCGGTTCACAAGGGTTTTATCGCGGGAAATCGTACTGCCGCCGGCGTCCCGTGTGCAATCTGACAGGCCCGACGGTGATATCATTAACGGCCTTATATGCGTGATCCAGTGCATTTGCAGGAATGTATCGACCGGCCTGTCGAAAACAAGCGTCATTGCAAGAAGGTGTTCCGCCGCTTTCTTGCTGATCAGTTGACCGGAAAGCCGCAGCGGCGTCACAGCAGGCTGCAACAGGCTGATGTTCTTGTGCGAAGCAATGATTTTCGCATTGGCCGGGGGCCGCCGTACGGGAAATTGAATGTAACCGGCATCAGCTACATACTGCTCGGCAATTTCCAGCGCCGGGACAGCATCTGACACAGCAAGTATCGCATCATCCTCCAGCACAAACCCATAGTCGAGATTTTCATCGACAATTTTCTGCCAGCATTTTCGATGGCTCAAAAAGCATCCGATTTCGGCAGGCCGAAGGCTGAAAGGATAGTGTGGCGCATGCAGGTGGTGGTTGTAGACCTCGGCGATCTGGTCTGCGGAAAGAAGGCCGCCATCAACGGCATCGACGATTTCGGCTGGCATCCCACAGTCGGCCATCAACCGATCCACATAGGATCTGCGCCCGGTCGCCCGAGCCAAATGGATGATGAAGGCTTTTCTGCGCATGAATAGCCGGTCCCCAGGCATAATGTTTTAATTTGCCGATAACGGCCATGTGAATGCACCCAACGTCGAAGTCAAGTCTCACCGCCTCCCAACAGGCTGGCCCATCGCCCTCTGCCGTGTGGCTCCATCCAGTTAATATCCGGTCCCGCAGGAACGATACCAAGCGGGTTGCGGAGAGGACTTGGTGAGAAATAACCCTGTTTGTAAATATCGAATGATACCGTATCTGCAACGCCGGGCATCTGGTAAATTTCGCGTGCATAGGCCCACAGGTTCGGGTAATCCATAATCCTGTGGATGTTGCACTTGAAAGCGTAATGGTAGGCGACGTCAAAGCGGGCCAATGTCGGGAAAAGTCTCAGATCGCATTCGGTAAACCTGTCTCCGGTCAGGTAACGGGTCTTTTGCAATTGTCGCTCGATAGCATCAAGCGTTTCAAAAACCGCGTTCACCGCCCTGTCATAGGCTTCCTGCGTGCGGGCAAATCCGGCCTGATAAACGCCATTGTTGACAGTGGCGTAGATACGATCATTCCAGACATTGATCTGCGTGGCCAGATCCTGCGGATATAATTTTCTACCCCGGTCAAAAGACAGATCGAACATGCGCACGATGTCCGCCGATTCATTGCTGACCGCACAGCCGCGCTCGATATCCCACAGGACCGGAACGGTGACACGTCCGGTGTATTGCGGCCGAACGCGCGCATAGATTTCGTGCAAGAACAATGAACCGAAGAGGCTGTCGCGATAGCCATCTTTTGCTGCAAACACCCATCCGTCTTCGTTGCGGCGTGGCGCAACAAACGAGACGCTGATTGAACTCTCCAAATCCTTGAGCTCACGGGCCAAAAGAGCCCTGTGAGCCCAGGGACAATTCCAGGCAAGGAACAGGTGGTAGCGACCGTCCTGCGCAGCAAAACCACCCTCGCCCGTCGGGCCGGGACTGCCGTCTGCGGTGATCCAATGGCGTATGGAACTGGCTGTACGCCGAAATTCGCCATCTTCATTGGTGTCAGGCTCCGGGTCCTGCTTGAGGTATACACCGTTCAACATCAGCCCCATGGCATTCTCCGGTTTGCAACAGGCACACAGCATGACACCCCGATCAAAGGCTTGTCCAGCCTTGTCAGGCTTGTCACGGCCGATCTTTCAAGGGCTTCCAGAGCGTCCAAAAACCAAATTTTCCGCGCGTACCGCCCAGACAGGCCATTCAATCTATATCCAGGGTGAATTTTGGAATCTCATTCGCTGCCTTCAACGCACCAGGGGCGTATGAACACAGTTCATCAGGAGTACTGACATGGATTTTGTTCCGCTTATTGATTCTATCGGAGAACCTCAAACACTGGCGCTCGTGGGCCTGACGCTTGGGGCTGCCTTCGGATTCGTTCTCGAGCGGTCACGATTCTGCACCCGGTCTGCCGTTCTGGAACTGGTTCGTGGCAAGCATTCCAGCAGCCTTCCCATGTGGCTGATCGCCTTTGCCACTGCCGTCCTGTCGGTACAGCTGCTTATCATGAACGGCCAGATTGATGTTGCAGAAACCCGCTTCTTTTCAACGGCGCAAAGCCTGTCGGGAGCCGTGATCGGTGGAAGCCTGTTTGGCATAGGCATGGTTCTGGCGCGCGGCTGTGCAAGCCGTTTGCTGGTGCTGGGCGCCTCCGGCAATCTGCGGGCGATCTTTTCAACGGCTGTTCTGGCTGCTGTCGCCTGGGCAACCTATCAGGGGCCGCTCGTGCCGTTGCGCAACCAGTTTGCCGGTTTTCTTTCTTCGGCATCGATTGGTACCAACGACTTCGCCACTCTGACCGGTTTCAGCCTGACCGGACCAGTGCTTGGCGCTGTGGTAGCATTGATCGCCGTGGTCTTCGCCATTCGAACCAGACTATCTGTTGCTCTTGCAACAGGCGGCGTCCTTGTCGGCGCGCTGATTGCCGCGGGCTGGTTCTTGTCCTTTACCCTGTCAACGCAAGTGTTTGAACCAATCCAGGCCGAGAGTCTTTCCTACATGCGCCCGCTTGCCAACAGCCTGAACTATATTGCCAGCGGTGGGGAGGAGAGTTTCCTCTCAATGGATATCGGCATCATTGCAGGTACAATTGTTGGAGCACTCATTGCATCACTGGCATTCGGCAGCTTCAGGATCAGCACATTTTCAGAGGCTGGAACACCACATATTCTGCGCTATGCGGCAGGCAGCGCACTGATGGGGTTCGGCGGCATTCTCGCTGTCGGCTGCACCATCGGAGCCGGCCTTACCGGAGGTTCAGTGCTTGCAATCAATTCCTTGCTGGCGTTGATATTCGTTTTCATTGCCGGTGCCATCACCGCTTCCGTGCTCGACGCAAGGACCAGCAAGACAGGGTCCGAATCTCTAATGGCGCCGGCAGAATGATTTGATTTTCGGCAAGCGGCTAAGCATAGCCTACAAAAAATTGGCTTGAGCCGATCACGGGAAACCGTGTCAGGACAAACTGGCAAGATCCCGCGTCAGAATGTCGGCAATCCGTTGCGATGCCTGTCCGTCACCATAGGGTGAGATACCTCGGGCCATCGCTCCATAAGCAACAGGATCATCAAGGAGACTTTGGGTCTCCGCGACGATTCTCTGGGTTGTCGTGCCTACCAGCCGGACAACATTTTCCTCTACTGCCTCTGAGCGCTCTGTTTTCTCTCTTACCACAAGAACTGGCTTGCCCAAGGCAGGCGCTTCTTCCTGAATGCCACCGGAATCACTGATGATCAAATAGGACCGCCGCATAACCGCAACGAAGCCGGCATAGTCGAGCGGCGCGCATAATTGCACGTTCGGCAATCCGGCGAAGATGGACTCGGCGGCCTCCATGACATTGGGATTGGGATTGGGATGAACAGGATAGAGGAAATGGTCCTTTGTGTTGTGCTCGGCCAATTGTCGGATCGCCATGCAAATACGACGGATGGGCGCTCCGAAGTTCTCTCTCCTGTGGCACGTTATCAAAATCAAACGCCCGTTCACCGGCAGTTGGAGATCTGCATCGATTTCTCTGTTGGCTGTCGCCAGCAAGGCATCGATAACCGTGTTGCCGGTTACGAAGATGTCAGCGTCGCTGACGCCCTCGCCCAGCAGATTGGCCCTGGCACTTTGGGTGGGCGCAAAATGCCAGCGCGCCAGGCGACCAGCGATCACACGATTTGCCTCCTCCGGGAAGGGGTTGGACAGGTCCCCGGTACGCAGACCGGCCTCCACGTGGCCAATCGGAATTTGTCGGTAGAAAGCGGCCAAAGCAACCGCCATCACTGTAGTTGTATCTCCCTGAACCAGAACGGCATCCGGCTTTTCCTCGTCAAAGAATTTGCCAGATCCCAGGAGCAGGCGCGCCGTCAGATCGGTCAGGTTCTGTTTCGTCTGCATGACATTCATGTCACCATCAGGCACGATATCGAACAAAGTCAGAACCTGATCAAGCATCTGGCGGTGTTGCGCTGCCGCCAACACCCGCACATCTGCCCAGGGCTGCAGTTTCAGCGCATTAATGACGGGCGCCATCTTGATGGCTTCCGGACGGGTTCCCACAACGCATACGATTTTCTTCATAATGGGCCCGTCAGATCTTTAAAGACCTTTTCCTGGAACGACTGATCTTCGTCGTATTCATAGGCCTTGAAAACTGTGGAAACAACCGCTGAAAACCTGTGGTCCAGTGGAACAAATAATTCGGCGGGCGGCTGAATATTCAACCGCCCGCCAACCAATCTCAGATAGGTCCTGTTCTTTCAGGCTCGCACCACTGCATAGCCATCTGCATCGAGCTCCATGATGGACACAACACCAGCCGGCACAATTTCCGCAAATTCAAATATCGGCACATCCTTGCCAAATTTTTTCTGCATGGCAGAGCGGGTATTGTTGCAGGATAAAGCGGTTTATTCTCAATGCGAATCATTTGATGGCGGAAAATCGGGCCGGACGATTTTGCCCACCGGTGTTGTATCGGGCCGCAACATATGCAGTCCTGCATTGAAAGCCACGATCTTGATATCCACTTCCTCACCCAGATCGGAATAGTTGCGGGCGACATTGGACGCAACATTCAGCACTGTGTTCATTCTCTGCGGATCATTGTCACTGATCTGCAGCACCAGTTTGTGAGCGCCCACACCTGCGCTCGCGGACACGGTAATGCCCACCAGGACGAACAAGGCGACAAGCACCTTTCCTATACATTCAAAAAACTTCCCTATTTCCTATGAATTGATCCAGGTCATTTTTATATTCATCTATTCATTTTACAAAATGTAATTGGAACAGACGCAGGTCTGGTGTTTATTCTGAGGGCAAAGGTTCTGCATATCATTGGCAGAGACGGATTTGGAATTTTGCCAGGCAATTTGCAGATCCACTGCGCTTGAACCAAAGCCTTCGAGCAGGAAATTCTTCAAACCGATGAGGTGTTTCGCATTCATCGGTTGAGCAATAGCAAGGGATGAAAAAACATGACCTGGAATTTTGCACTGGCAGGGCGTCAAATCATGGTTGCAGCAGCAACGATGGTCGTGGCATTCACGGCCGGCAATGCAAGGGCCGCCGATGTCACCGAATATATAGTTGAAGCACCCTTTACAGATGTGCGGCAGGATTTGGGCAATGCTGTCGTCAATCGCGGTTACAAAATCGACTATGAGGCCATGATCGGAGCGATGCTGGAGCGGACATCGGAAGATGTGGGCGGCAAAAAGACCATTTTCAGCAATGCGGAATTTGTACAATTCTGTTCAGCGGTCCTGTCGCGCGATGCCATGGAAGCAGATCCGGCGAACATAGCCTTTTGCCCCTACGTCCTGTTTGTCTATGAGCGGGCTGACGAACCGGGAAAAGTACATGTGGGCTTCAGAAGGCTGGAAAATCCAACCGGCAGTGAAGCATCACAGTCCGCCTTGGGCAAAGTGAATGATGTTCTCGACGCGATCGCACAGGAAGCTGCTGACCAGTAGGGTCAGCGCGATCACAGGCAACGCCTGGACGGAATTTCCCTTGCATAGCCGTTTCTGGAAAATTTCACTCCCGTAATTCGGTTGGATGCGCTGATTGTTGCATCCTGCACTCATGGGTGTGCAGCAAGGACCGAATTGCTGGAAATTTGCTATTTGTAGTCGATCATCACACCATTTGACGCTATGTATTCAGCGATGGAGGCATAGTGAGATGAGGGCTGAAGACCGGACAGACATTCAGCGAATTCCCGACAGGATTGTCTTTAAGCAGACTGTCGGGGCGCTACTCATGTCCGTCGGCTCCGTTCAGATAATGAAAGAATATTATGGGCTGCCTGACCTGATTTTGCTGTTTGCGGTTGTTTTCTCAATTTTTCTATATGGCCTGTTCATTAAAAACGGCGACCACCACAAACCGTACAATTCTTATTTCCAATTATCCGTCGTCCCGATCATTGCTGTCGGCACCTATTGCTATTTTGTCCTGAAATTCGGTTTCTTCGACTTGTCGGCAATAGCCGTCCATCTTCAATTGGGGCTTGATGCGCCGGATGTCGTGCACAGCTATTTCCTTGAAGCGTTCAATATAGCCCTTGGGGTTGCGCTGTTCATTGCGGGAAACGCGGTTCTGGTCAGAAACAACAGCAAATACAGAGGCTTCGAGCGTATTGTATCCCTGTTTTTTTTCGCGGCTCTGACCTTCTGGATTGTCTCGAATTCAAATCTTCTGGCGCAGGACAATGACGTAAGGCTTGCGGACCTGTATAGGGAACCCACTCCACTCTCGTCAGACTCTGCACCGCTTAAGAATTTCATACATGTCTATCTGGAAAGCACAGAAGGCACCTATTTTGACGAGAGCCAGTTTGGCGATACGATGGCACCGCTCAAACCGCTTGTTTCGCGCGGCCTGAATGCAACCAACATGGTCCAGATTCACAACACAGGCTGGTCATCTGCCGGGATGACGGCCGCCAATTGTGGAGTCCCGCTTTCACCGATCGGACTTGTGGCGTTCAACAATTTTGACTGGCTGGACGAGTTCCTTCCCTCCGCTGTCTGCCTGGGTGATATCCTGAACAAAAAGGGTTACCAGCTTTCCTTCATCCTTGGGGCAAATGCAAGATTTTCAGGCGTCGATCATTTATACATCAAACATGGTTTTGATGATGTTCTGGATCTGGACCATTTCAAACGCAGATACCGTGACGCTCCGATGGCACTGGCCCGGAGCAAACAGGATTGGGGACTGCAGGATGACATTGTTTTTGATGCAGCCCTTGAAGTCCTGCGTGCACAAAATGCAATGGCAGCACCATTTGGGCTCGTCATTGAAACCATTGGCGGACATGCACCGGACGGTTTTTTATCACCACGTTGCTTCAACCAAACGGACATTATGGCCATCGAAATCAATGTCCTGCGCGCAGTGAAGTGCTCGAACTGGTTGCTGGCACAATTCCTTGCCGCGGCAGAGCGCGACGGACTGCTGGAGAACACAATCGTAGTTGTGCAGAGTGATCATCTGTCCATGAAAAACAGCATTTACAGCCAGCTTACCAGCCGGAAACGCAGAAACCTGTTTTTCCTGTTTGGTGAAGGTATCGAAGCGCGCAGCCACACCAATAAGGTTTCGCCAGTGGATGTCTATCCGACCTTGCTGGAGGCAGTTGGCGTGCGCCTGCCCGACAGCAGGGCAGGACTTGGCGTTTCCATGCTATCCAAAAGGAAATCCTGGATTGATATCCATGGCGAGGCATTGTTCAACGCCATGATCCGGTCTGATCGGGAATTGAACGCTCGGTTATGGACACGGTCAGATGCCAAATCCGCGGCTGATGCACCTGCAATAAGCGACGCCTCACCCGGGAACACAAACTGAAACAGAAATGGGGCCACCTGACTTGGTGGCTCTGCCATTGCGATCACATCACCTTCAAATGCCTTCAGTTGAAGATGATGTGATTGGCAATCAATCAATGGCACCGGCGCCGCTTTCGTCTTCTTCACCCTCCGGCGTGACGTCCAACACCCGCGCATGCATCGTGACTTTTGCAGGTTCGGGCATGCAATTGCTCATGCATGGTTCCAATCCGGCGGCATAATGCGGCTCGTCCTGACGATTATCGGCAATGAAGTTTTCTTCATTTGGCAGACGCATTTCAGCGAAGTTGTCGCTGGACAATTCAAAGTCCTCGTCAGTGACGATATCGTTCAAATAGAGCAGATAGGCCGTCAGGGCGTAAACGTCGTCATCGGAAAGCGACTGTGCATTGCCAAAGGGCATGGCACGTTTCACATAGTCAAAGACCGTGGACAGATAGGGCCAGTAGGAGCCAATGGTCTTGACGGGCCGATCGTCGGTCAACGTCCCCTGCCCCCCGGCCAGAACAGGCCAGCGGCCTTCGCCTTCGCCGAACGATCCGTGGCAGACAGCGCATTGTTCATCGAACAGTTCACCGCCTTTGGCGACCGTGCCGCTTCCAGCTGGAAGCCCCTGGCCGTCCGGCCGTATGTCTATATCCCATGCGGCGATTTCTTCCGGCAGCGCCGGGCGCCCGAGATGATAGGTTCCGTGGTTGGCCACCGGTGCATCAGCGACCGGTGCAATTGCCACTTTCGCTTCAGGTTTTTTCTCTTCGCTTGCAGCAGCATCCGCTGGTTTTTCTGGTTCCTGGGTTGCTTCGGCCGAAAAACTCTTCAGATAGGCGATGACATTTGCGACATCCTTGTCTTTCCTAAGTCCGGCAAAGGACATCTTCGTGCCCTTGATATAGGCCTTGGGTTTTTCAAGATATTTCCCGACCGTCTCGTCGTTCCAGACAAGGCCTTCATCGCCGGCAGCCTTCATAGACTTGGAATATTTGAAACCGTCGACTGTTCCGGCCGTTCGCCCGAACACGTCATTGAGATGCGGACCGACCTTATTCTTGGCATTATCACCAACCGCATGACAGGACGCACATTTCCTGAATACTTTTTTGCCCGCATCCGCATCCTGCGCGAAGGCCTGAGCACCGGTCACAATCAGCAACCCGGCTACTGCACCAAACAGCCTAAGAGATTTCGACATTTTCTGTCTCTCCATCTGTACGAACCTGCCAGGTTTGTATGCCATTGTTGTGGTAAATCGAGTTGTCGCCGCGCGCTGCTCTGAGCTCATTTTTTGTCGGCTGTACATTTCCGAATTCATCAATGGCCCGCGATTGCAGGTACATCTCAGACCCGTCCCAATTGAACTCATGATAAAAACGGTGCAACGATTTGGACAGGCTTGGACCATCGAGGCGCGCCGTCTGCCAGTTGCGACCGCCATCCAGGGACACGTCAACCCGCTTTATCCGGCCATGACCAGACCAGGCAAGTCCGGTCAACACGGTGTGTCCGCGTCCATGGGTAATGGGCATTTGCGGGCTCGGACTGGTGATGACCGATTTGACATCCATCGCCCAGGTGAAACGGCGCGCTTTGCCGTTTGCAAGAAGATCCGTGTATTTGGATGTTTCTTCGCGGTGATGCCAGGGCTGATCACCCACTTCGATGCGGCGCAACCATTTGATCCACATATTGCCTTCCCAGCCGGGAACGACGAGGCGGATCGGGTAACCCTGTTCCGGTCGCAGGGCCTCTCCATTCATCTTGAATGCCACAAGGCAATCATCAAGCGCCTTGTCCAGTGGAACGGAACGGGTCATGCCGGAGGCATCGGCACCCTCGGGAAGCAGCCAGGCAGCATTGGATTTCAATCCCGCCTCCTGCAACAGCAGTTTCAGCGGGATGCCGGTATACATGACATTATGCACCATGCCATGGGTGAACTGGCAACCATTCAGCTGGGAACCACGCCACTCCATTCCGGAGTTTGCGGCACATTCCAGAAAATACACATGGTTTTCGCGCGGAAAGCGCATCAGATCCTGCATGGTGAAGACAAGCGGATTGTCGACCAGGCCGTTGATCATCAGGCGGTGATCAGCCGGATCGATCTGGGCCACACCGCCATGATGGCGCTCAAAACACAGCCCGTTCGGCGTGATGATACCATCAAGCTGGTGGATCGGCGTGAAATTAATGGAAGAAATCGGATCGGCTGTCAGCCAAGGCACGTCGCGGCGCACCACATCGGCTTCAAACTCGGAAGGAACACCATAGGGCGCGGCATCAACACCATCACCCAGCACCTGATTCCATTCCTGAATTTCGGTGATCAATGGATCCGGCGCGTCCGCGGCTGCAGCTCGTGCACCCAGCGCGGTGGCAGCGACACCACCGGCGACAGCAACGCCTCCACTCAGAAATGAGCGACGGCTTTTATTCGGATGGGTTTTATCTTGCGATTGATCGGACATGATTCCTCCAATAATCCCAATATATTCAAATATTCATATATTTCAAGATGCAGATGGGCATCAATGTAAAATATCTCATATTCTTTAGATAAAACCCACCAAACACGGCCTGTGCCGGGTCACATTCCGACAACCTTTACAGCGTCATTCTTCGGCATATTCACAACACCAAGGCGCGTGATGTAATTTTCCATCAGATCGTAGATCGCTGGTCCTTCCACGCCTTCATTCACCGAGGCCCAACCAGCAACAACATAATTACGAGCCGGATCAATCGGTTCACCGGTTTTCAACATGGTCATATTGGTGATGCGGTTGCCGATATTTTCCTTGGGAGCACAGGTATACCCCATGCCGCCGACACGAACCATGTCACCACCCTGCTGGAAAAAGGGATCCTTGTTGAACAGGTTGTCACACACATCTTCCAGTATATCCTTGATCTGTGCGCCCGAAAACTCAAGCCGGTACACAGACGGATAGGACATCGAAGTCTGTGTATAAAGATCGTCGACCGTGATGTTCTGTCCCGGCAACAGGGTCGTCCCCCAACGAAAACCGGGGCTGAATGAGAGTTCAGCGTCCCGCTCTTCAATCATGCCCTGGCAGATCAGGTCGTCCCAGGTGCCGTTGAAATTACCGCGACGGTAGAGAAGTCCCTCGGTTTTTGCGAGCACCCGATTGCATTCCGCCTCATAGGGCGCACGGACCTCATCAATTTTTGCGGCCATTTCCGGATCGGGGGTAATCACATCGGAAAACACCGGGATCAGTGTGGAATTATAATCGACGACCTCGCCATTTTTCACCTCGAGATCCACCCGTCCCAGATATTTGCCGTGGGATCCGGAAGACAAAACCAGCGTTTTGCCAATCTTGATGGCCTCAGGCACCGCATCGTGTGTATGGCCAGTCAGGATGACGTCGATACCGCTGACTACGGTGGGCAATTTCTGATCAACATCAAAACCGTTGTGGGAAAGAAGAACAACAATTTCGGCGCCCTCTGCGCGCGCTGCATCTACATTTGCCTGCAGCACGTCCGGGCGAATTCCGAAAGACCACTCGGGAAACATCCAGCGCGGATTGGCTATCGGTGTATAGGGCATGGCCTGCCCAATGACTGCAACCTTGTGCCCGCCTTTTTCGTAGAAGGCCGTATGCTCAAAAACCGGCTCATCCCATTCCGTATCAAAAATGTTGCTGGCAAGAAACGGATACCCCATATCGTCAATCAGTTCGAGAACACGATCCTGACCTAAGGTGAATTCCCAGTGACCGACCATGGCATCGGGTTTCAGGAGCTTCATGCAATCGACCATGTCCTGACCGTTGGTCTTCAGTGATGTGTAGGACCCCTGCCATGTGTCTCCTCCGTCGAGGAACAGAACAGAGTCATCACCGCGCTCGGCGCGGATTGCCTTGACAAGCGTAGCCGTGCGGTCGAGCCCACCCAGTTTGCCATAGGTTCTGGCCAGATTGACATAATCAACCATGGTGTGGGCATAGGCCAGCGGCGACCCTGCAGGAATATTGAAATGCTTGAGAAAAGCCTCCCCCACCAGATGCGGTGGCACGCCTTCAAAGGCACCTACCCCGAAATTTTCTGATGGCGGGCGAAAATAGAGGGGCTTCAACTGCGCATGCACATCGGTAAAGTGCAGCAGCGTTACCTTGCCCTTGGCATCAAATTTGAGCAGATCATCTTGCGTAAGCCGCTGCTGGGCGGCAACCCGGGTCAATCCACCTGCATAGCCGGTTGTTGCCGCCACGACTGCTGACCACTGGAGAAAATCACGTCTGGAAAACATATCAACGTCCTCGCTGTTTACGATCTGCCTGCGGAAAGGACCGCATTTTCCGGAATCCGGATACAAAAAGGGCGGCATTTTTCTTCAAATGCCGCCCCCCCTAAATTGATATCTAGTTACGCACGGCCGGTGTCTCGACAGAAAGCCCCTGTCCGCGTGATGCGACATAGAGTTCAAGCGCAACAAATTCGTCCGAACCGCGTTTGTAGGGTTTTGCACGAATATTATCCATGCAGCCCTTGAAACGGCGGTGTATGGAGCCCAGACCAGACCATTTCAGCCGATAGACAGGGAAACCATTGATCTGGCCCTGGCTCAAATGGTCGGCGCGGATCATGTTGCCATTGTTGTCCTCGTGGCAATTCGCACAGGACATGTCCAGTTGACCAACCCGTGTGTAATAAAGGTCTTTACCCTTCTGGAACCAAGGCGTCATCTCGCCATCGGTCTGCACTTCAACCGGCATGCCGCGCGACTGCAACCCGATCAGAGCAGTCATGCCCAACATGTCTTTGGATTCCCATTTCCAGGGCTCGGCCTGCATCCGTTCGGTCCGACACTCATTGATGATATGTTCAAGGGTTTCCGGTTTTCCAGTCGATGCATTCCAGCGCGGCAATTTTGCACGAAGACCGGCAAATTCCTCCGCCCCGCCCTCATGGCACGATGCACAGGACTTGCCTGCCGCTCCCTCGACAACATCAAACTGTTCAATGGCCTGGTCAACAGCGCCAAATCCAGGGTTTTCAAAATCATCCGCCTGCAACGACTGTGTTTCATCGCTGCGATAGCGCCAGCCGGAATAGAGTGTTTCAAACGGACTGTCTGGCGCCGCTGTGACCTCTGTCACGATTTCCTTCCCGTCGATGAAGAGTTGATCTTCATCGGGATCTGCCTGTGCTGCCAGACCCATGGTAAGCGAGAAACCAATCACACCTCCGACAACCATGCTTTTTCTTATCAAATTCATTTTCATTCCTCCCGTGGAACGCCAGACATTGGATTGATCAGTCAGTCAAACGGACCTGACAAAATTGATCAATCCAAAGCGATCTTTTTCTCGGTATCGTAAACCTTGCCATCATCATCGGTCCAGACGAACCGGAATGTGCCCGCCTCCATCACCTTTGCGGTGAATTCGAAATAGGGATTTGCCGAGATCGCCGGGTCAATGTCACAAGAAAACACTGGTGTACCATTAAAAAAGCACTCGAACTTGTTGATAATATTGCGCGGGATTGCGTTTCCTTCTTTGTCCTTGCGCTGACCAGACTCCATATTGTGACTGATCAGGGTCTTGATGGTGATGACTTCACCGGCAGACGCAGACTTGGGAACTTTAACGCGGGGTTTTGCTGTTGCCATTTTCAATTTCCTCCGAGGCCGTTAGCCGCCACAACCGCCGATGGTCACTTTGACCTCGCGCTTGTCGATATACACTTTTCCGGTGCTGGTTTTGGCAACCGCCACAACGTTCTGGGTTTTTGCCAGCCGCATGCGGGTTGTTGCAGATGCTTCACCGCTCATGGGCGTAAAGTTAAAAACCACAACTTCCGGATTCGGATTGCCTTCAGCATAGATGGCCACGGATTCCACGTAGTCATCAGCCGTCATAGGACTTTCAACGGTCACAGACACGGGAACGGTATTGCCATTTTCGGCAATCTCCGGTGCCTTCAGTGTCATCATTCCGCTTTGGGGCTCCGCCCCTCCACTGAACGCCTGCACAGCAGCACTGGTATCTTCCGCATTCGCAAATGCCGGACCAATACGCATGCCTGCTATCGTGAAGGCAATTGCACCCGTGGAGAATGACAGGGCTTGTCGTCTTGTCAGTTTCATTTCTTGATCTCCTCTAGCGATTGCTATTCTTTGAGCGTACCCAGATAGGCAACCACATCTTCAACATCCTGAGCGGACAATATGGTTTTGCCCTCAAATTTTTCGGCTGGCCGGGCGCCATTCTTTACCCGGTAAAATGATGGCATGATGGTTTCATCACCCAATACGACTTTGGAATTCACCACAATTGCCCGCAACTCGGCCTCTTCCCAGCGGTCGGCGGCACCATCAAGCGGCGGACCGACTTCGCCATGAAACAATTGCTCTTTCATCTCCGAATTGACATGGCAGGCCAGGCAATTGCCCAGCTTGCGGTTTGCAAACACTTCACGGCCTCTGACGGCATCGCCGGGTTCACCGGTCAATGACATCGCTATTGATTCTTCTTCAAACTTGACATCATCGGGCGCAATCGTTCCCGCCCAAGCCGCTGTCGGAGCAGCTGCAATGAACAATGCCAGCAGTACATTCGATTTCAAAGACATATTGCCAGTCTCCTCCCCAATCGTGATAAAATTTTCCAGAACATATCGGAATTATAACGCACCGATTGGTATGCCCTGCTCTTTTATGTGTTTCATTCTATGACAGAAGTCTTATCTATGACAGAATTCTTTGCTTCCTGAAACAGTCTCATTTTCAAGACCTGCCTCCTGCAGATTCTCAGTTCTTACCCAATATCTATGCAATAACACGCAAAAGATCAATGCATAAATATGATTATTTGAATGTGTTTCAGTGGTGGCACCTTATTCAGCTTCCAGACGACCCTGCTCGCGTAGTTCATTGATAATACGTGCGTGATATTTCTGGAAGTGCTCGTCTCCCTCATAGGCTTTTTCGTGCACCCATCGAAACATGTTCAGGAATGTCCACTTGCCAAAGGCTCCGGGCATTTTTTCTACAGCCGCCTGCCCGGCATCACCGTCTCCGGGATTGGTGGGCGGCATGAACAGGATTGTCGGTGTGAAGGCCACGCCCCATTTGCGAATGGCGGCTTTCTCCGTCAGCACTTCACCGTCCAGATCGGTCACTTCTTCATCACCGAACATGTTGTACTGAACAACCTTGAAATTGGCTTTGATGTAATCGGCCACTTCCGGGTCACTCAAGAGCACCTCATGCATTTTTTTGCAATAGATGCAGCCCCTTTGTTCAATAAATATGGCAAGGCGCTTGCCCTCTTCACTGGCTGATTCAATGTCTTCCGCCATGTCCTTGAAAGTGAGGGAAAACCAGTCCTGTTTGTGCAGGCCATCCTCACCGAGGGTAACTGCGGATGCAGGCACAATTGTCAGGAAGGCAAACAAAAGGGTGATCAGCGAATGTCGAATCATAACAGCCTCTTTTATCCAATGGTTGAGAAAACGGGAAAGGTTTCAAGCAGCCATTGTGCAATGACCTGCATTCGGCCGGTGATGAACAGGATCCCTGTCAGCACCAGCAGCAGACCCATGATCATCTCGATCTTGCGCATGTGCTTCTTGAATTTGTTTGCCCAGCCGATGAAGCGACTGGCGAAAGCACCGGCCAGAATGAACGGAATACCAATGCCCAGAGAATAGGTGGCCAGCAACCCGGCACCTTGCAAGGCCGTTCCTTCAGCGCCGGCAATGAAGAGGATCGCGGCCAGGACCGGCCCCACGCAGGGTGTCCAGCCGAAAGCAAAGGCCAGTCCCATGACATAAGCGCCGAACAGACCGGCAGGCTTGCGCTGCACGTCTACACGCGCTTCGCGATAGAGCAAAGCGATTCGGAAAACGCCCAGGAAATGCAGACCCATGATGATGATCAGAACCCCGGCAATTGTTCCCAATATGTCATAATAGCGTGCCAGAGATTGACCGATGATACTGGCCGTTGCGCCCAACGCCACAAAAACCGTCGTAAATCCGGCCACGAACATGATTGACGACCACAATATCCGCCGGGCAACGGCGCTTCCCGCATTGTCGTCTGTCAACTCATGGAAACTGGTACCCGCCAGATAAGCAAGATAAGGTGGAACAATGGGCAATACGCAGGGCGACACAAATGATAAAAGTCCGGCAATAAACGCCGCTCCAAAGCCGATGTCCAACACTTGAATGCCCTTTGTCTTGACTGATCAGGCCTTGCCGGATCGGATTCCCGACCTATTTTGATCAGAAGATGTTTAAATATGCAGTTTTTCGTATATATTGCAATCATGCAAATGAAAATCGAAGACAAGATTGTGTGCTGATGCTTAAAAATGCCAGACAGATATTCACTTTTGCCGGATTGTTTTTCCTTGTTCTGACGCCGGTGACATGGAGTGCCGAACTGGTGATGCTGGAACGTGTCGGATGTGTCTGGTGCATGAAATGGGATGAGGAAGTCGGCCCGATCTATCCAAAAACGCCCGAATCCAAAACTGCGCCTTTGCGCCGCGTCGACATTGATGAACCGTGGCCCGATGATCTTGTCAATATTGCCAGGGACCAGTTTACACCGACATTCGTTCTGGTGGCCGATGGCAAGGAAATCGGACGCATGCGCGGCTACGCTGGCGATGAGTTTTTCTGGGTGTTGCTGAATGAAATGCTGGGCAAGCTTCCAATGTAGATTGGCCCTTGATATCGTCGCACCCTACTGGATAAAATATATGAATTGATATATATTTACCATCGAATTGGCTGCATATAGTCGAACAGCAATCTATTTACGGATCCTGGCATGTCTCTTCCAAAACTCAAAGCAAACATGAACGCCGATGACGTCAAGGATTTGCTTGCACAGGCCCGCAAAGCCAGCGAACTTTTAAAAGCTCTGTCGCACGAAACGCGCTTGTTGATCCTGTGCATCCTCTCCGAGGGCGAGAAGTCGGTATCCGATCTTGAGGACATATTGTCCATGCCCCAGGCAACCGTCTCACAACAGCTTGCAAGGCTTCGGTTTGACCGCCTTGTCACAGCCAGACGCGACGGGCGCATGATCTACTATACGATTGCCGACAAGGAAGTGTCTTCCGTTGTGGAGACACTCTATGAATTGTTCTGCACACCGGTTCGATGAACACGGCGAAATGCCCGCTTGCTTTCCCATAGTATCGTCGTCAGACTGACGGGTTCACAGATCAGCCTTGGAGGAGAAACTGATCTTGCTTGAGAACCCACTGGGTTTGCCATTGGCTGGTCTGATCATCGGCTGCGTGATGGGTTACGTGGCCCGACGCAATCATTTTTGCACGATGTCATCCCTCGAAAGATATTGGTATGCCGGCGACAGCACCGGACTTCGATCCTGGGTGCTTGCTGCAGCGGTTGCCCTGATTGCCACACAGGCACTCATTGCGGCCAATCTGATTGACGTGTCAGGCAGCTTTTATCTGACTACTCCTCTTCCCCTTGTCGGAAGTATCGTGGGTGGATTGATGTTCGGCTTCGGCATGGCGCTGGTGGGAACCTGCGGGTTTGGCGCTCTGGTCCGTCTGGGCGGCGGGAGCTTGCGCGCCTTTATTGTCCTGGGTGCCATGGCTGTTTCTGCACTGGCAGCCAGTCGCGGCGTGATTGGCCATTTCCGTCAGGCTGCCATTGATCCCTTTTCCATCGACCTTTCGTCCATCGGAGGCCAATCAATTGGTGCAATCATAAGCACGCTCATTGGTCTTGATTTGAATGGCGCATCGGCAATCATCCTGGGCCTGCTCTTGTCAGGGTGGGTGTTCAAGAATCCCGGCTTTCGCAGGGACTACGGTAAAATTGTCGCCGGCTGTGTGATTGGCCTGTGTATCGCTGCCGGCTGGTTGATCACATCCTATTACAGTCAGATCCTGTTCGTGCCGGTTCAATTGCAGGCGGGTTCCTTCGTCGCCCCCTTTGCCGACACGATGATGCAGATCGTGGCCGTCACCAATGAATTGCCCGATTATGGCGTCGGGTTGGTGGTGGGTGTGCTGGTCGGCGCCGCCCTGGCGGCCTGGCAGGCGGATGATGTGCGCTGGGAGGCCTGCGATGATGCGCGTGAGCTGGGCCGTCACCTGCTTGGCGCATTCCTGATGGGAACCGGTGGTATTTTTGCGCTCGGCTGCACAATCGGTCAGGGCGTCAGTGCAGTCTCCCTCATGGCCATTTCAGCCCCCATCGTCATGGCCAGCATCGCCTTCGGGGCGCGCATGGGACTGGGCGTGATCGTTGAGGGCTCTGCTTTCGATTTCCTCTTCAGTCGCAAACAAAGCCCCGCCGAATAGCCTGCTTATATCAAAGATCGGTGATTATGACCCATCTTTGGTATCACCCCGCTACAAACCGATAGGCAGCATCCTTGCGCTCAACAAAGCCTATTCCCGAATTCGGCAAATGAAAACCGACGATGTGCATCTTGTCGGTCGCCATGCGGTCCATAACCTGCAACCGTGTCGCAATGGCCTGATTGGTATCCTGGTCCGAATTGCTTGGCCAGTCAGGTTTTTCAAATGAAACAAGACCTGTCACGACGTCACCCAAAACCATCATGCTCTGCGAACCGTCATGAATTGCAAAGGATGTGTGGCCGGGCGTATGGCCCCTGGTATCCACGGCCTCGACGCCAGGCACGATCTCGTCGCCGAAGTTGAACAGCTGGATGTGATCTTCAAGCACCGCCATGCGGTTCTGCGCGCCGATCACGAAGCTCTTTCGGGCCTCGGGTGTCTTCTCGAGCGTATCACCGGCGCGCCAGTAGTCCCACTCGGCACGGCCCATATGATAATTCGCATCAGGGAAAATCACGTCGTCAAAATCATCCAGCAATCCCCAGATATGATCCGGATGCGCATGGGTAAAGACGACATCGGTCACCTCACCGGGATCAATGCCGGCTGCTGCCAGACTGTCGGGCAAACGTCCCGCACTGGGCATGAAATTCGGGCCGGCACCGACATCGAAGACCACAAGACGGTCAGCGTCGCGCAGCACTGTGATATTGCAGTCCGGTTCAAGACGGTCCACAGGCAGGCCGTTGGCCTTCAGTATCGCCACCAATTCCTGCTGCGGAACATCGGGAAAGGAAAAGCTCAGTGGCAAAACCAGATTGCCGTCACTCAAAGTCGTGATGGTTCTGGTTCCCAATTCGACCGTTGGCAATTGCGACGCCTGAGCCGGGCGTGTGTTCAGTACACCGGCACCCAGTATGGCGGCGCCCGCAAAAAGAATGTCACGACGGTTCATGCGCATAGCTTTGATCCTTGAGTTTGAGAGAACCAGAAGCACCCCTGTGGGCAGCGAAATCCGGTCCTTGTACATAGATTGCCCAGATATATATGAATAATTGTATGTTTGATGCAAGATGCCGCACCAATTGACCGGGGTCAAGGTCCAGCGCCGGTGATGGAATAATATCAAAGATTGATGATTGTGACCCATCAGCCATAAAAATACATTCTAAATATTGCATATTAGCATTTGCGAATATATATAGGAATTGTTCAACCCAACCCGGGAGATCGGAAAATGCTGAAGAAAGCCAATCTGGGGTCTGTCGATCGCATCTTGCGATTGATTGCCGGTGCAGTGCTCATCGTGTTGCCATTTTCGTGGCAAACATCCCTGGGGGATCAGATGATCCTTTTTTATGGTCTTCCTGCGGTCGGAATTATTTTGATTGCCACTGCCCTTTTGCGGTTTTGTCCGCTCTATCGCCTTTTCGGCATTAGCACTTGCAAGGTAAACTCACATGATCACTGAATTCACGCCCTATATGTCGCTGGGTGGCGGCATTCTGATCGGTCTGGCTGCCACGCTGTTGATGGCGTTCAATGGCCGTATTGCCGGCATGACCGGTATCCTGGGAGGCATCCTGCCGCCGGTTTCGTCGGACTGGCCCTGGCGCGCCGCCTTTCTGGCTGGCGCCATCATTGCTCCGATGATTTATGTCATGAGTGGAAATACAATTGGTTTTTCCGTTCCCATTTCAACCGGCGCCCTGGTGATCGGCGGACTGATCGTTGGCGTGGGTGTCATGTTCGGTTCAGGCTGCACCAGCGGTCACGGAGTCTGCGGCATGGCGCGCCTGTCACCCCGCTCCATCGCGGCAACACTGGTCTTTATGGTTTCCACCGGGATAACAGTCTTTGTTGTTCGCCACATCATTGGGGGAATTTAATTCATGCGCATCCTGTCAGCACTCGTTATCGGCATGATTTTCGGCATCGGCATTGCGATCTCCGGCATGGCAAACCCAGCCAAAGTCTTGAATTTTTTCGACATCGCCGGGTCCTGGGACCCGAGCCTGATCCTCGTCATGGGCGGCGCCCTGATCACAACCGCCATCGGTTACCGGATCGTCTTCGGTGCGCGCAGCACTCCGATTTTTGAAGGTGCATTTGTCGTTCCCGGTAACAAGATAATCGATCGGCGGCTTGTTGCAGGATCCGCGACATTCGGAATCGGTTGGGGGATTTCGGGCTTTTGTCCCGGTGGCGCCATACCGGCATTAGGATTGGGTTATTCCGAAACCTTCATCTTCATAGCCGCCATGATCGGTGGAATGTTGCTGGCGCGTGGCATCGATACAGCCGTTTTCAAAACTGCAAAAGCATAAAGCGGACCGTTGTCTGACCCGATGCCAAAGCAGGGCTCAATGCCAGGCCCAAGGCACCGCTGAGAAGACTGAAATCATAAGGCAGACAATTCGAAACTTTACATGACTGAGTTCCCAACGAGGAGATGAAAATGACACATCATGTTGACCTGTCCGTCAAACCGGACGTGAAAGCCTTCTTTGATCCAGCCACAAATACGATCAGCTATGTGGTGAAGGATCCGGCAAGCCAATCCTGCGCCGTGTTTGATTCTGTCATGGATATCGACTACGCCGCCGGTCGCATCACCTATGACCATGCAGATGAGATCATCGGGTACATTCAGTCCAACAATCTCAAGCTTGAATGGATCATAGAAACGCATGTACATGCCGATCATTTGTCCGCCGCGCCCTACATTCAGGGCAAATTGGGTGGCAAAATCGGCATCGGCGACAAAATTCTGGTTGTTCAGGATACATTCGGCAAGGTCTTCAATGAAGGCACGGAATTCCAGCGGGACGGCTCGCAATTTGATGCTTTGTTCAAGGATGGCGATACCTACAAGATCGGCAACCTGGATGTATTCGTCATAGCGACCCCCGGCCATACACCGGCTTGCATGTCCCATGTCATAGGCGATGCCGCCTTTGTGGGCGATACCTTGTTCATGCCTGACGGCGGCTCCGCGCGCGCGGACTTCCCCGGTGGTGATGCCGGCGTGCTGTATGATTCAATTCAGAAGATTCTGGCCCTGCCAGAGGAAACACGCCTGTTCATGTGCCACGACTACGGCCCGAACGGCAGGGACATTCGATGGGAAACGAGTGTCGGCGAGCAAAAGGCGCATAATATTCATGTAGGCAACGGCAAGACCCGAGAAGAATTTGTCAAATCGCGCACGGAGCGTGATGCAACGCTTGCCATGCCAAAGCTTATTATACCGTCCCTGCAGGTCAACATGCGTGGGGGCACGGTACCGACCGACAAAGAAGGCAAGCCTTTGCTGAAAGTGCCGGTCAACGCGCTTTAGATCGACGGTCGTTTGAAAATTCAAAAACGTGACCCCATCAGGGCACGTGCGAACAATCCATAACCGGCCTTTGCCGCGGGTAGAAACGCACGTGCCCCACAGATCAATGACAGGAAGAGCTGCAATGGATATCCGTCCCATCACCAAACAATTGGCAGTCAGCCCGCAAATTCTCGCCAGCGATATTGACTATATCGCAGACATTGGCTTCCGATCAATCATCTGCAATCGACCGGACGGCGAAAGTCAGGACCAGCCGGGTTTTTCAGAGATTGAAACGGCCGCCAGGAAAGCAGGTCTGGAGGTCAGATATCTGCCTGTCGTGGCCAGGCAGATGAAGCCCGGCGATCCGGCTGACTTTGCTGCGGCATTGGAGGAAATACCCGGACCGGTGCTCGCTTATTGCAGAACAGGTACCCGCTCCGCAACGCTGTGGGCACTCATGCAGGGTGCACAGGGCCAGTCTGCTTCCGATATTCTGGAAGCCACCAGACAGGCAGGTTACGATATGTCGGACGTCGTGCGCCGCTTTGCAACAGCGGGATGAACCCATGTTTTGCGCACCTGCATTCCGTAGATTCTGGCCATCTGCAGATTCTGGCAATCTGTAGATTGTAATGACACGAAATATCGTCGGCTTTGCAGACGACAAGGCAGCCTGCCTGATTTTCCAGGCCTATTTTGGCAGCAGACCCGGGTGCAAAGCATCAAATGTCCGCAGCCATCCTGATTGACCCGAGAGAAGAACCACAATGGCCGCAAACGGCAAAACCCGCCTGCAACAGTATATTCCGGTTTTCGACTGGGGGCGTAGCTATAATCGTGATGCGCTGACGAATGACCTTGTGGCTGCAGTGATCGTCACCATCATGCTCATTCCGCAATCGCTTGCCTATGCGTTGCTTGCCGGATTGCCTGCGCAAATGGGCATCTATGCCTCCATCGTCCCCATCATTCTCTATGCCATTTTCGGAACCAGCCGGGCGCTGGCTGTGGGTCCGGTTGCGGTCGTCTCATTGATGACCGCCGCAGCCATCGGCAATATAGCCTCCCCCGGGTCGCCCGAATATATTGTTGCAGCTTTGACGCTGGCCTTTCTTTCCGGCGTGTTTCTGTTGCTGCTCGGCGTCTTTCGGCTTGGTTTTCTTGCCAACTTCCTGTCCCATCCGGTGATTGCCGGCTTTATAACCGCATCTGGAATCATCATTGCGGTCAGCCAGCTGAAACATATTCTGGGAGTTGAGGCTTCCGGTCACAATCTGCTTGAAATTGTTACCTCGATCCTTACCCACTTGGGGGAAACAAACTGGATCACGCTGATCATCGGTGTTTTTGCCATCGGTTTTCTGTTCTGGGTGCGAAAGGGCCTCAAACCTGTCCTGCTCAAAGCCGGTCTGGGTGAACGCATGGCAACGATCGTTGCCAAGTCAGGCCCCGTGGCCGTCGTCTTTGTCACCACTTTGGTCACCTGGGCATTCGGGCTTGCGGGTTTGGGTGTGCAAGTCGTTGGAGAGGTTCCGCAGGGGCTGCCTCCCCTCACCCTGCCGTCCTTTTCCATGGACCTGTGGGGCGATCTGATTGGCGCAGCCATTCTGCTTTCAGTCATCGGCTTTGTGGAATCGGTTTCGGTTGCCCAGACGCTGGCTGCCAAGCGGCGCCAGCGCATCAATCCAGACCAGGAACTGATAGGGCTTGGTGCTGCCAATCTCGGCGCGGCATTTACGGGCGGCTATCCGGTCACAGGCGGCTTTGCACGTTCTGTTGTCAATTTTGACGCGGGTGCGGAGACACCAGCGGCGGGTGCCTATACGGCTGTTGGGCTGGCGATCGCTGCGCTTGTCTTGACACCACTGGTGTTTTTCCTGCCCAAGGCAACGCTGGCTGCAACCATCATTGTCGCGGTGCTGTCACTGGTCGATTTTTCCATTATCGGCAAAGCCTGGACCTACTCAAAGGCAGATTTTGCCGCCGTTTGCGCCACGATCGCAATCACGCTGGGTATGGGCGTTGAACTGGGTGTGACCGCCGGTGTCGTCATATCCATCGTCATCCACCTGTATCGTACATCGCGGCCGCATATGGCGATTGTTGGACGTGTTCCAGGGACAGAGCATTTTCGCAACGTGCGCCGGCACGACGTGATCACCAGCGAAAAAATCCTCACTGTGAGAGTGGATGAAAGCCTCTATTTTGCCAATGCGCATTTTCTGGAAGACAAGATTTATGACATGGTCGCGCAAAACCCGAATGTTGAACATGTCATTCTGATGTGTCCGGCCGTCAATGATATCGATATGAGCGCATTGGAATCGCTGGAAGCCATCAATGAAAGGCTCAAAGCCACCAACGTCAAATTTCATCTGACGGAGATCAAGGGCCCGGTCATGGACAGGCTCAAATGCAGCGACTTTCTTTCTCACCTGACAGGCAAAGTATTCCTGAGCCAGCATCTGGCTGTGAAAGAACTTTCATCCGAATAGCAGACCACGTGCCTGGGCACGCGGTCTGTTTTGCTTGTCGGGTTTCAGTTTCCGCCGCAACCGATGCTGCATCGTTACCTGATGAACAGCATTTCCTGATAGGTTGGCAGTGGCCACAGATCATCGGCGACAATGTCCTCCAGCGCATCAACAGCCTTACGGATCTCAAGCATTTTTGGCAGGATTAAATCTTTGACAAAATGACAATGAGCGGAAACATCCGCAGCGTCGTTCTCATTCGCCTTGAGCGCGACAAGTTCCGCAACCGAATCCTGCAAACTGCCGATCAGATCCGTCACCTGCAAAATGGTTGTATGATCTGATTCAATGCCGATTGCCTTGAGGTTTGCAAGGCTTGAAGCGAGCTCACCCTGATAACGGACTGCCGCCGGCAGAACCATGGTCCGGGCCATCTCCACCACCAGATTGGATTCCACATTCACTGCATGGACGTACTGCTCGGCATAGACTTCATAACGTGAATCCAGTTCGCGCTCGGAGAGAACACCGTATTTTGCAAACAGGTCGGTGTAACGCTGCTCCTTGATGACTCCGACCGCATCGGGTGTTGTCACCAGGTTCGGAAGACCACGTCTTGCCGCTTCAGCCTGCCATTCATCTGAATAACCGTCACCATTGAAGACAACGCTGGAACATTGCGTCCAGACCTTCTTCACATAGTCAGATACGGCTTTGCCCAGCAGTTCCGGCGTGCTTGTATCTGATGCTTCCAGCATGGTGGCCGCTTCATCCAGGGCTTCCGCCATGATCGTGTTCATCGCAACCATCGGGCCGGCAATGGACTGATTTGAGCCGACGGCACGGAATTCAAAACGGTTGCCGGTAAAAGCCATGGGGCTGGTGCGGTTGCGGTCGCCGGAATCTTTCGGAATCTGCGGCAGGACGTCCACACCGAGATTGAGCGGCGCCTTTCTGGATGTCACCTGGCCGCCATTGACAATGGATTCCATGATTTCGTTGAGCTCTGCACCCAGGAAAACCGACAGGATAGCAGGTGGGGCTTCATTGGCACCCAGCCGATGGTCATTCGAGGCCGAAGCCACGACTGAGCGCAGCAATTTCGCATGTTTATAGACGGCTGACACCATCGCAGCGCAAAAGACGATGAACTGGGTATTTTCCGCCGGCGTATCGCCGGGATCAAACAGATTGCCGGCCTTCGAGGAACCCATCGAAAAATTGACGTGTTTGCCGCTTCCATTGACGCCGGCAAAGGGCTTTTCGTGCAACAGACAGACCATGCCGTATTTGGTGGCGACCTTCTTCAGCGTGGTCATGACCAATTGCTGGTGGTCCGTGGCAACATTGGCAAATTCGAAAACCGGTGCCAGTTCAAACTGGCCCGGCGCCACCTCATTGTGCCTTGTCTTGGCCGGGATGCCCAGCTTGAAGCACTCGCGCTCCACCTCGAACATGAAGGCCTGCACCCTTTCCGGAATTGCCCCGAAATAGTGATCGTCAAATTCCTGACCCTTTGGCGGCGGTGCGCCAAACAGCGTGCGACCGCAGGCCAAAAGGTCCGGGCGCGCGTAGTAAAAATGGTTGTCCACGAGGAAATATTCCTGCTCGGCACCGGCGGTTGCCGACACGAACGGGCCATCCGTACCAAAGAACTTCAAAACACGTTGTGTCTGTGAATTGAGCGCCTGCATGGAGCGCAAAACCGGTGTCTTCTTATCCAGCGCTTCCCCGGTCCAGGACACAAAGGCAGTGGGAATGCACAATGTCGTGCCGTTGGGGTTTTCGATAATATAGGCAGGACTGGTGACGTCCCAGATCGTATATCCGCGCGCTTCAAATGTCTGGCGAATGCCGCCATTAGGGAAAGACGATCCGTCGGGTTCACCCTGAATGAGTGCTTTTCCGGCAAAGGTTGCAATCGTACCGCCATCGCCATCGGGGTCGAAGAAGGAATCGTGCTTTTCTGCGGTCAGGCCGGTAAGTGGATAAAAAACATGGGCATAATGCGTGACACCCTTTGTGATGGCCCATGTCTTGATGGCTTCGGCGACCGCGTCTGCAGTGGTGATATCAAGTGGCTGACCGGACATGATGGTTTTCTTCAGCGATTTGAAGATTGCCTTGGGCAGACGCTGCTCCATCTTGTCCAGACTGAAGACGTTTTCACCCCAGACAGAACTGGTTGGACTGGAAACAAAATCAAAACCGGATTCAACAATGGGTGTGGTGATTATTGAAGCAATGGCATTAAGGCGCGCCGAATTTCCACTCATGAGGAGTTCCTTTTGTTATTGGTGTAGGGACAACGTGCCCAACGCCCTCAACATAAGCAAAATCCGTGCCATTTCGAAAGAGCTATAGGCGCGATAGCCCTCTGAATTTTTTAGGGAAATGGTGATATTTGTGGCAACATGATCGAAATTTAATCACTGCACAGCAGCTTGATACGCAGTGACCAAACATCAGCCCGTTCAGTCATCTCGTCGAAGACTGCCCTAACAATGGCAATTTACCGGGCAGAACAGCTTCACCTATCAGCCGAGCGCCGGTATCGCACGCAGCGTATGAACGAGTTCAGTGGGGCCATCGACCTTCGTCAGATGGTTGGCGGCTACCAATATGCGATCCTGAAGTCCCCTATCGAGCCCATCACAGCAGGCGCGAAACTTCTCTTCGATATCCGTTTCACTCATTGGGTTCATCGGACCACCTCGGTAACGGTTGTCGGCTTCGGCTCTGATCTCTGTTCTATCCTTGAGGACGACCACCACCCGGGACCGTATCAGATCGAAGCCCATGGCGTTGATTTGCGGGTCCACAGCGGTCTTGATCCGACGCTGCATATCCTGGAATTGCGGCGTACAGATAAGCGCGTCACTGAATTCGGAAATGCCAGCACGACGATAGAGGACAATCATGGCAAAGAGCGCCGCCATGGAAAACTTTGCCTGCAGATGGTTGGCGGCGATCGGGTAGCGGATGGGATTGAGTATATTGTCGCCCGCAAAAAACTCGATACGTTCAACATTTTCGGGCTTCACATCATGGTCGATAACAAGATCGCGCATCATATCCATTGCCTGATGGGTCAGAATGCCACTGGGATATGGCTTGATGCTGACACCGGGATTGACCACGCTCCAGTCCGAACCGAAACCCTGTCCGAGTTTTTCCTGTGAGAAACCCCCTGCCAGCACGCTGGCAAAGCCCCATTTGCCGTCAAGGGCATTTGGGTCTCCGGTGAAGCCACGCTGCGCCATGAGTGCTGCCATCACACCATTTTCCGACGCTCTGCCCACATGCCAGGGTTTGCTCATGGTACCGAAGTTGCAGCGGATGCCGGCCGCCATCGCGGCCGCAATGCCAAACGCGTTTTGCGTTGCCTTGCGATCAAGCCTCAGGAGCCAGGCAGCCGATGCAGCAGAGCCGAATGTGGCCACGGTACCCGATGAGTGATGACCACGCAGATAATGATCCGGCTTCATCCATTCCGAAATTTTGCATGAGACTTCAAAACCAATGCAAAATGCGGCCATGAACCGCTCGCCCGCCACGTCGCCAAGCTTGTGGGAAAGTGCCAGTGTCGAAGACAGGGGCGCGGCAGAGGGATGGGTAAGAAGACCGTAAACATGGGCCGGGTCGTTACTGACCTGTGTATCATCAAAGTCATGGGCATGCGCAGATATGCCGAGTGCACGCGCTGCGATCTGGGCAGGCACACACACCTCGCCTGCCCCCAACAGGAATGAATCCGGCCGGCCGCCGTCAGACATCGCCATCTCGACAATGATTTGCGTCGCACGTTCGCGCAATCCGCCGACATACAGTCCTGTCGTATCAACAATGCAACGTCTCGACATATCCAGGACGACCGAGGGAATGTCCGAGAACCCTGTATTCATGATGAAGTCCACCGCCTGCGCAGTGACGTTTTCAGAAAGAAATTCCGCGTTTTCGGCCGCGTCCATCGCGTGGCCTGCGGATGCTGGATACAAGTCTGACATATCATCTCCTGGTTAACTGTTGACAGTTTGCGATTCTAATGGCTAACTGTCAACAGTTAACTATTATGATTGCCACATGAGATGACCAACAGAAATCCGAGGTTCCCGAATGATTAGTGATGGTTCAGACCTGCTTGCCCTGCGAAAAAACAATACGCTTTCCTCGCTGGTGGCAGAGAAAATTGAGACCTACATCATGGATGGCCGATTATCGGCAGGCGAGCGTATCAACGAAGCCGTCCTTGCCCGTGAACTGGGTGTCAGCCGCGGCCCAATCCGCGAGGCTGCCCGCCTTCTGTCCAGCCAGGGCCTTGTCGAATTCGTTGCCAACAAGGGTGCATTTGTTCGCTCAATCGACCGGGATGAACTGCTTGAAATCTATGATCTTCGTGCAGTGCTGACCGGCTATGCCTGCATGCGTGCCGCAGCAAGACACAAGGACGGGACATCCATCCTGAGGGATCTGCACAAGCAGATGTCCGATGCGGCGGAAAACAATGATGCCGCAGCCTATTATACTTTGAATCTGCAGTTTCACGAACACCTGATCAAACTGGCACAAAGCCCGCGCCTCAAGGCCATGACGGATGGTCTGATCAAGGAAACGCATCTGTTTCGCCAGGTGTCACTGCAACGTCATCCCGACATGGCGCAATCCAACATTGAACACGGAGAGATACTCGCCGCCATCGAGAACGGCGATGAGAAGCGAGCGCAGAAACTCGGAGAATCCCATGTGCGCTCGGGCAAGAAACGCTTTGAAAAGGCGGCAGTAAACCTCGTCAGCACAGAAGACTGACAGGGTGAACATCAAAAACCAACTGGAGGAAATTATGAAAACAAAGAAACTCGGGCTTGCCATCGGTGCGATCCTGCTCGCCACTGGATTGAACCATGGAATGGCGCAGGCTGAAGATGCAAAGGTCGGGGTGCGCAGTGAGTCCGCATCCATGGATCCGCATTTTTCCTATGTTGCAACAAACAAGGCAGCAGTGACAAACATCTTCGATACGCTGATCATGCGCGACGAAGACCTTCAACTCAAGCCAGCACTGGCAACCAGTTGGAAACACATCGGAGACGGGGTGTGGGAAATAAAATTGCGTGAGGGCGTTAAATGGCATGATGGCCAGCCCTTTACGGCGCGGGATGTGATTTTTACCTTCGAGCGGGCACCCAATGTCCCCAACAGCCCGGCACCTTTTGGACAGTTTCTGTCTCAAATTGCCGAAGCAAAAGCTATTGATGACCACACTTTGCATATCACCACGCGCAACCCCTCCCCGCAAATCCTGTTTGATCTCGCAGAGGTCCCGATCATTTCCAAACATGCGGGCGAAGGCGCCGCAACTGCCGATTACAATAACGGCAAAGCGACAATAGGAACCGGGCCTTTCAAATTTGTCTCATGGTCACCGGGTGGTTCGCTCAAGCTTGCACGCAACGACGATTATTGGGCCGGGCCCTCGGATTTCGAACACGTCGAAGTCATTGCCATGCCAAACGACGCCACAAGGGTCGCTGCTTTGCTGTCCGGTGACGTCGACCTGATCAATGCCGTTCCACCAGAGAGCTTTCAACTGCTGAAAAACAACGACGCAATCAATATTGCCATGACGCAGGACGTATACACGGCCTATTTGCACATCGATACAGATCGCGAAGTGACACCCAATATCACCGCAAAAGACGGGTCGGAAATAAAAAATCCACTGCTTGATGTTCGCGTTCGCGAGGCTTTGTCACTGGCGATCAACCGGGATGCGATTATCGAAAGGCTGCTTCAGGGGCTTGCAATGCCTGCCGGCCAACTCGCCGGTCCAACCATGGTCGGATACAATCCGGATATCCTGCCAACGCCCTATGATCCGGAACGGGCCAAGGCACTTCTTGCCGAAGCCGGTTTTCCCGATGGCTTCCAACTGACAATCCATGGTCCGAACAATCGTTACGTCGCCGATGGTCAGATTGTTCAGGCAATTGCACAGATGTTCGAGCGGGTCGGAATCACCACTGTGGTGGAAACGATGCCTGCAAATGTCTTCTTTCCTGCAGCAAGTGCCCGTGATTTCTCCATTTTCTTTCTGGGCTGGGGTTCGGCTCAGGGTACAGCCTGGCACGGCCTTCGTGGTGTGCTGATGACCTATGACAAGGAACAGGGATATGGCTCATCCAATCGGGGGCGTTACCACAATGCAAAGGTGGACGAACTGACAATCGCCTCCATGTCGACCTTTGACGTTGACGAGGCCGCCAGCCTGTCTGCGCAGGCTGCAGCAGTCGCCTTTGCGGATTTCGCCATTCTACCCATGCATTATCAGATGAATGTCTGGGCCACCCAAAAGGGGCTCGCATTTGTCCCACGGCAGGATCAGATGACCCTGGTTTACGGATTGTCCAGGAAGTGATGCAAAAATCCAAAGAAACAGCGCATAGGCTGGATGCCGCGGATATCTCCCGCGGCATCACCGTCCCGACACGCGACGGCATCATGCTCTCGACCAATATTCATGGCGCTGCATTGGGGCCTCTTCCAGTTGTGCTGGAGCGCACGCCCTATGGAAAAGAAACCTGTGATCAATCGGAAAGACATGCCGGTATGGCCCGAGCATTGACGCGCGCGCAATTGGCAGTGCGTTTCTATGAGGCTGGTTTCATCTATGTTGTTCAGGACTGCCGGGGAACCGGGCAGTCCGGCGGGCTTTTTAGAAAATACACGCAGGAAGCAGCCGATACAGTGGACACGATCAACTGGATACGATCGCAAGCCTGGTGTAGCGGGTTCATAGGCATGGTCGGTTTTTCCTATGGCGCGGCCTGTCAGGTTGCAGCGCTTGAATTCGAAAAAACAATCATCGATGCTGCATGCATAGATTGCGGTGGCTTTTCGGATGCCTATCGTTCCGGGATCAGGCAGGGTGGCGCATTTTCACTCAAACAAGCCACGTGGGCCTATGCTCAGGCGATACGCGACAAATCCCGCGCAGGTGACGATGCTGCAGTCGCCGCCCTCAAATCACAATCGTTGCAGGAATGGCTGGAAGATGGCCCCTGGTCCCAGAACCACTCTCCCTTGCAGGCAGCACCGGCTCACCGTGACAATCTGGCCACCTTGTGGCAGGCAGGAGACCACAGTGACTTCTGGCTGCAACCGGGTCTCTACAAAGACCCTGAAATGCTCGCCGGCAATGACACGGCAGCCCTGTTCATCACCAGTTGGTTCGACACGTCACTGATTTCAACGCTCGACAATTTCCAGGCAAAATCGAAATCACCGCAAGCTTCATCACAACTGATCATAGGACCCTGGTCCCATGGCAATAGGTTTACCAGCGTTGCCGGCGAAGCCGATTTCGGCCCCACGGCAATACCCGAGACGGGGCTTGGCTGCTCTCTGCTCGAAAAACGCCTGGGCTGGTTGCAGTACGCATGTGAACAGAAGACTTCAAACCACCCCTCGCCGACAACCAGAATTGACTATTTCGAGATGGGTGGAGGGACCGGCTGCCGGAACAACAATGGCAAGATCGACCATGGCGGATGCTGGCAGTCATGCACGTCCTGGCCTCCCGCGCATACGCGTGCGCTGGCTTACACGCTTGCCGGTGACAGACTGCGTGCCGTTTTTCCAGTTAAATATGAAACAGAGCGCCGTTGGACAAGTGATCCGCACAACCCGGTTCCGACCCTCGGTGGGGCCATCAATTCCGGCGAACCGGTCATGTCGGGGGGCATGTTTGATCAAAATGTACAATTTGCCTGCTCCGCAACCGACGGGGCAAGTCTTTCCCAATGCCAAAGAACGGACGTGCTGAGTTTCTTTACGGAACCACTCGGCGCCGACATCCACATTGCAGGCCCCATTACAATGGAACTGTGGATCATGTGCGATCAGCCGGATGCCGATATCACCATCAAACTGATTGATTGTTATCCCGCCAACGGACCGGCGGTGAATATCAGCGACGGCATACTCAGGCTTCGCTATCGCGACAGTTGGCGCTTTCCACAGATGATGGAACGCGACAAACCTGCATTGATCACTGTAATGGCAAACCCATCCGCAAACAGATTTGCTGCGGGACATCGAATCCGTGTCGATATAGCCGCGAGCAATTTCCCCAATTTCGACGTCAACCCGCAAACAGGCGCACAGCAAGGCCTGCCAGGTCAGCGGCAGATGGCAAATCTGACGTTGGTATCATCTGCACAGCAGCCTTCCCGCCTTCTGCTGACCCAACGGATACACACCACATGATCGCATTCATTATCCAGAGATTGCTGCAGGGCACCGGTGTCGTTCTCGCCATGTCGGTCATCGTTTTTGTCGGGGTTTTTGCCATTGGCGACCCGGTGGAACTGCTGATCAATCCCGATGCAGATCAACTCACCCGCGATGCCGTAGCCCATTCGCTTGGTCTCGACCAACCACTTTGGCGGCAATATCTGATCTTCCTGTGGTCTGCAGTGCATGGACAGTTGGGAACGTCCTTTGTCTTCAATATCCCGGCGATCGAACTTATTCTTCAGCGTTTGCCAGCCACTTTGGAACTGGCTCTTGGTGCGACGCTGCTGGCCATCACAATCGGAATTCCTCTCGGTTTGATCGCGGGTTTGTTTGACAATTCCTGGTTCTCCCGGGTGATCATGGCCGGTTCGATATTCGGCTTTTCTCTTCCGACATTCTGGGTCGGGCTGATTCTCATTCTTACCTTTGGTGTCTGGCTGGGTTGGTTGCCGGTGTTCGGTCGCGGCGAGACGCTTGCCGTTTTTGGTATAGAATGGAGTTTCCTGACCCTGGACGGACTTGCACATCTTGCCCTGCCGGTACTCAACCTGGCTTTGTTCAAGGTCGCTCTTTTCATTCGCCTGACGCGGGCAAGCGTTCGGGAAATCGTGCCGCAGGATTTTGTCCGGTTCGCCCGCGCCATGGGCATTCACCCCTCACGGGTCCTGACGCGACATATCCTGAAAAACATCATGATACCGATCGTGACAGTCATCGGCATTGAATTCGGCTCCGTTGTGGCATTCGCCGTTGTCACCGAATCCATTTTCAACTGGCCGGGGATGGGCAAGCTCATCATCGAATCCATCAATCAACTGGATCGCCCTGTCATCGTCGCCTATCTCATGGTGATTGTCGTCATGTTCGTTTTCATCAATCTTGTCGTGGATTTGCTCTATGCGGTCCTCGACCCACGCGTTCGGCTGGGGAGCACAAGTCGATGACCGGGACCAACACACAGCAATCAGCCGTACCATTGCGCGGCGCCAAAGAAGCGCATGCAACGAAGCCGCAGTCAAATCTCTCCAAACTTCTTGCATTTGGAGCAGAATTCTGTGGGAGTCCGGCGGCTTTGGCAGGCATTGTGACGCTCGGCGTCGTCATTGCGGCAGCAATATGCGCACCGCTGATCACCCCTCAGAATCCTTACGACCTGTCAACGCTTTCCATCATGGACGCGCGGCTTCCCCCTGGAACGAGTAATTTCAATGGCTACACGCATTGGCTGGGAACGGATGGCCTGGGGCGCGACATGTTCAGCGCCATTGTATACGGCTTACGCATATCACTCACTGTTGGAGCCACCAGCGCCATATTTGCGCTGATAATCGGCATGACCATGGGACTGAGCGCCGCCTATGTCGGTGGGCGAACCGATGCTGCCATCATGCGACTGGTTGACCTGCAGATGAGTTTCCCTCCCATCCTCATCGCCCTGATCCTGCTTGCGATCCTGGGACGCGGAGCCGACAAGACCATGATAGCCCTGATTGCCGTGCAATGGGCCTATTACGCACGGACAGTGCGTGCATCTGCACTCGTCGAACGCGAGCGGGAATATATCGAGGCTGCACGTGGACTGCGCCTGGGACACGGACAGATCATTTTCCGTCACCTGCTTCCCAATTGCTT
>Ga0208648_1000422_pt1 | contig 44228 bp, 41 predicted proteins | sample AntAceMetag02UKL_FD_184772 | JGI IMG/M metagenome (GOLD analysis project Ga0208648, IMG submission 184772) | Saline lake microbial communities from Ace Lake, Antarctica - Antarctic Ace Lake Metagenome 02UKL (SPAdes) (version 2) | ecosystem: Environmental > Aquatic > Non-marine Saline and...
AAAATTTATTTATTCAGAATATTCCGGCCTATTCCCCAGAGTTAAACAAAATTGAAATTTTATGGCGCAAAATAAAATACGAATGGTTAAACTTTTCTGCTTATGAATCCTTCGCTTCTCTCAAGGAGAGTTTAAATCACATTTTAGCTAATATTGGACTGGACTACCGCATTAATTTTGCATAGATTTTGTTAGAATATTTTTTGGTTATTACTTACTTTTAGCTCCAAATGAAGGATGCCAATAATCTCTTTATAAATCACGGCAACGCCTTGATTTTTTTTGCTAACGCGAGTCTGTTTATCCGCTAGCCATTCTTCTGCATTGGCATAGGTTAAACCTAGACAGAAGTGAACGATTAAATGAGCATCGGATATTAAATAGAGTTTTAGGTTTGCCAAAGTAATTGAATAGATAAGACGATACTCAAAAAACAAATTATCCAGAATACAATAGGTGCAGCACCGCCTTTAAATTTGAGACCCGCTAACTCAAACTCTATAGGTCCCGCTGAAATTCTTAAAATTAAACTGATGAAAAGTGCACCTAGTCCCGCCAAGGGCAGGGCAACGATAACCGGAAATTGCTTACTGATAAGGTTTTTCCAAAAGTCATCTTCAATATTGGTCAAATTATATAAGCAGAATCCGCCAAAAAGAGTCAGAATAATAACTACAACCCAGCTGATTATATTTTTTAACTGTTGATTATCCACATTCGTTTCTAGATGAGAATATTTGTCGGGTTGTTCAGTCATTATGTCGTTACTCCATGGAGGTTGTAATCGCCTTATTCTTGGCGCAGTTATCCCGTTATTTAGGGATTTCGCCATTAAACCAATTTTAATCAAGCCTGCTGTGCATAGTAAAATAATCGACTGCCTACTTTGAGCCGACGCGGGTTATCCAGCCCGTTGATAAACATTAAATGCTCAATCGAAATCCCCAGTTTCTGGGCAATTAACCCCAGAATATCGCCAGACTGGATGCGATAAAATTTGCGCATTAACGGATTTTGAATATGAATGACCAGGCGCTGTCCGGCTTTGATCTGATTGGCTTCAATCCTATTCCAGTTGCGTAACTCTTTAATACCAACATTGAAGATATCCGCAATGCCGCCTAGATGATTGCCTGTGCGGACAGTATATACCAGCGATGTTTTGGCTTTTATCTGCGGTGTTAAGTCAATGGGATGTGTTGCGGGTTGCCAGACAAGGCTGGCAGGCAAGCGTTTATTAAGCTGAAGAGCCGCTTTATGAGGTAGCCGCAGAATAAAGTTATTCGTCGGCGTGTTGCTGCGCTTGCCCAGTTCAGGATTCAATTGTTGTAAGGTGTTAAGCGAAACAGAAGACAGGTTGATTAATTTATTCAGGGATTGGGCTTGTGCAATCTGGACATAACGGTGTTTCTGCTTGTTGCTTAGCGGGAAACCAAAAAAATCCGGGTTTTTTAGGATTAACGCCGCAGCCAGAAATTCGGGCACATAACCGCGGGTTTCTTTGGGTAGAAAACGTACCACACGGCTATAGGCTCTGGCTTTATGACTGATGCCACTTTTACCAATAATCTTTTGCATCCGGCCTTCGCCAGCGTTATAGGCGGCAATGGATAACAGTATCGAAATGTGACCGAATTTTTTCTGGATATCGGTCAGGTATTGCAATGCTGCTTCGGTAGCCCTTAATGGATCAGCACGTTCATCCAGGTGGGAATTTACTTGCAGTTTATAACGTTTGGCACTTGCTGGCATAAATTGCCACAAGCCATAAGCCCCCTGATTGCTGCGGGCATCATAACGAAATGCACTTTCTGCCATAGGTAAAGCCTCTAAAGCTCGTGGTAACTTATGTTTTTTTAATTGTTTTCGGATCATCGGGCGGTATTTGTCGCCGCGTTGCAGTGCCGCTAGGGTGCGCTCATATTGATGCCCGGTAAAGGCACGCAGATAGGAAAAAACCGGATCCATCATACGCTCGATTTCTTGAGGTGACCAGCTCGGCTCTCCCAATGCTTTAAGCAAAATCACCAGCCTTCCCTGAACCTGTACCGGGAAAATTGCCTCGCCTTTTGAGGTAATGATAGGGCGCGTTCCCGCAACTACCTGTCCAGCAACATTAGTGGTTATTAGCACCAAACAAAATAATGCCTTCACTAAAACTGGATGAATGTTCATTACCTGGTCATCTTAAGCGAGCCGATTCTTGAATTCATAGATTAATAATAGCAGAAAATTTTTTTTGTGGTGAGCAATAAAATGCAGCAATTCAGAGCATACCTTAAAAAAAACTGATTTAGTTTAAGTTATTTTCTCTAGGCTAACAGTTGCCGTCTTCTGAATTAAATTTTCGCTCTGCTTGAGGCATATTTTTTTTGTTGAATGCAGTGATTTCAGGTGTAGCGACTTATCCAGATTTGTTTTATCTTGTTTATAATACATGTTGATCCCGATGTCAACTTGGTCCGCAGCCGCAGCAAGTTGGGCAGGACTTCCTGCAAAAGAGGCCATGTATATACCCGATCTGCCTATGAAAGATCGTAGCGAAGTCTGTTTGAAAATTACCTTTAATGCGCCAAAATTTGATTATAAAAAAGGTGCCTTCTGGTCCATCGCCACTTACAGTCTGGACGACTGGACTGTGACTGGTAATTTTGCAATGTACTCAATCCAGTTATTACTTTATAGGTGATGTGAACAAAGAAAATGGGATTTACTGGGTTATCCACATTAATCAAAATAATGTTTAAATTGTAATAAGAAAAAGAGATCCAGTGCTGTTAATTAATCAGCACATAAGCGATCTAATGCACTTGAATGGCAAAAAAACTCCACTCTTTTGGCGGCAATGATTTGCCACCTTGTTTTCTGCTGGTATTCAAGTGGGTTTTAATTCGCCTGTTTGTTTCGATACCAGAATGTACTGAGCGCAATAATCAGCAGCACAAAAATTATGCTATTAGCCTGTTGTATATAGTTAATAACGCTTTCTCCATAGTGAAAATACAGCGTAAAGAAGCTGATAGTCGAGATTGTACAGGCTAGCAAGTCGGATAAGGCAAATTTGATAAAATTCATTTTCCCTAGGCCTGCAGTTAAAAACAGGGCATTTCTAACGCCAAATGGGATGAACCGGCCTAATATTAAAGTAATTACACCGTATTTTTGATAGTAAGTAGAAATCTTTGAGATTCTTTCGGGAGACACCATATTGGCAAAAAAGCGGATCTCAAATATCTTTGGCCCGATAAATCTGCCTAAACTGTATGAGATTAAATCGGAGAAATATGCCCCCAGATAAACAGCTATGAACAAATGAGGCAAAAAATCAGGGTGCTTGCTGGCCAAAAGAGCGGAAATAAAAATCATGGCATCTTCAGAGACTGGAATATTTAATCCAGCTAATAGCAACGCGCTAAAAATAATATAATGCGCATGGTGGATATTAGCGTGAATAAGTTGTATCAGTTCTTCCATTGCTGTTTTGTGTATTTAAACGAATAATAATATTTTATATTATGCCTCGTTTTTATGAGCAAGTGACTTATTTTTTAGCTGACCGGAAAACGGAGCTTTTCAAATTGATTGACCTGCTGGGCTTTAGGCCGTTTGCGTCAAAGGCACATCGGCTCTATCCTGGTGCTGCGAGCAAACTGGTCCCTAATTACACTATTACAGTTAGCGAAAAACGGCATCCTTCATTTGGAGCTAAAAGTAGTTTACCCTTCTTAGGGTGAGTTATCTTCATTTCTGCATGCTTCTAGCAGGAATCTTGTGTATACAAAGAGATTCCCGATAAAGCTTGTGCCCAGCTTGACTGGGTAACACTCGGGAATGACGAAGTTAATGATTGGAATGAAAGTGTAAACTGACCAATGAAAGAAGCCCGAAAAACAGCAACATTTCAGTGTGCTTTAATTTCTTTTTGAGCTCTTTGTTATGGGCTATGATGCTGAAAAATAAAATATTTTTTTGCGATATCAAATCCAGTTACGCTATTATTTATCTTGAATTCCTGTTTTTCTACTTACTTAATGCGGGGCATTAAGGTGTTGCGCTGAAGTGCGAGGAGTGCATATGATCATGACCGATTAATTAGTGTAGCCTATGAAACTCTTTAGCGATACACGTATCTTATTACTCTTCTTATGCAATATGTCACCAATATGCTTTTATCAGATGTTTTTAAAAAGTAGAATACAGATTAATTTGCTGCAAAATATGAAAAATCACTTATGAAAAAATACCTTCCAGCTTTCCTGTTTATTCTATCTATAGGCTTTTTAATCCCAGGTATTATTCAGCCTTTTATGACTATTAAGGCAGACATCAATAAGCAAGAATTATTTGATATTGCAGCGAAAGAGTTTTTGCCGCCTACTCAGCAGGGTAATGATTTTATACAACAAATGTTGCAATCGGTATTACGGGAAGTAAATTTTGAAGGCTCCATTACAGCCTTTGAATATACCCGGAGCCTATCGGGAACGATGTGTGAGCTGATTTCTCATGACCAGGTTTTTGTTGGTTTGCTGATTGCTATATTTGGTATAGTCATTCCATTTATAAAGATTATTCTTAGCTTGATTGCATTATTTTTAACATCAGGAAAAACCAGAAATGATTTGTTAATAATCAACAGCATGATAAGTAAATGGTCCATGTCCGATGTGTTTTTAATGGCTATTCTGGTGACCTTTTTTACGGTTAATGCCAATGCACAAACGATCAATACTATACAAATGAGCGCCAAGTTAGGCTCAGGTTTTTATTTGTTCGCTACTTACTGTTTATTGGCGATTGCTGCGAGCCAGTTAATGCAATTCCAGAGCAAGCAGACTGAGGAATAAATCGTGTAATGCTAAGTCCATTCTGATTTTATAACGGGACCTCAGGAGAATTGATTGATGTTACTGGAGATGGATGATCAACTTAGTATGATATTTGATTGTTCAATCATGGATTTAAATTGCGTGCTGGTCAAAATTAATTTGTAACTACCCAAGAGGAAAACATTTGCACGGTACTAGGTATCTTGCGTTATGATGGCAGCTATGTACATTTAGATATGCAAAAAAACTTTGAATAAAAAAATATTAATAAATTTATGAGCAAAGACTCAGAAAAAGGTTTGGACTTTAGTGCCATAACTGACCCTTATGCTCAGCGTGAGGCTGAGAAATATGAACAGCCGATACCTAGTCGGGAGTTGATTTTACAGCTGATCGAGAAAGGTGGGCGACCTATAGGGCGAAAGCAGATTGCCGAAGCATTTGCACTGGAATCAGATGATCAATTAGAAGCTTTACGTCGACGCCTAAGGGCTATGGAACGTGATGGGCAGTTATTGTTTAACCGCCGTCAGCAATATTGCCTGGTTGATAATCACGATTTAATCCCGGGACGAATCTTAAGCTACCCTGACGGTTTTGGTTTTTTAAAGCCGGATGATGGTGGCGAAGATTTGTTTTTATCTCCACGGGAAATGAATCGCGTCTTACATAATGATCGTGTTCTGGTGCGTGTTTCAGGAACGGATAGAAAAGGGCGTAGGGAAGGCAAAATCGTAGAAGTATTAGAGCGTAATACCAAGCAAGTTGTCGGGCGCTTTATAAAAGAACATGGCGTGCAATTTGTGCAGCCTGATAATAAAAAAATTACGCAAAATATTTTAATTCCTGGTGGCAAAGGAAATGGCGCTAAAAAAGGTGAGATGGTTGTCGCGACTATCATCGAGCAGCCTACTTTAACAAGCCAGCCTATAGGAAAAATTACTGAAGTGCTAGGTGCGCACATGGCACCAGGCATGGAAATAGATGTTGCTATTCGCACTTATGATTTACCTAATGTCTGGCCTGATGAGGTCATTGAACAAGTTAAGCCATTTAAAAAAGTGGTTGCCGAGGAGTCTAAGCAAGGCCGGGTAGATTTACGCGATGTGCCATTAGTTACAATTGATGGCGCAGATGCACGTGATTTTGATGATGCCGTTTTTTGTAGTAAAACCCCAAATGGCTGGAAGCTATTGGTAGCGATTGCGGATGTATCGCATTATGTGCAGCCGGGGACCGCTTTAGACCTTGAAGCTAGAAACCGGAGCACCTCGGTTTATTTTCCTGAGCAGGTTATTCCGATGCTGCCCGAGATATTATCCAATGGTTTGTGCTCAATTAATCCTGATGAAGATCGCTTGTGCATGGTCTGTGAGATGATTATTAATGCTCAGGGACAAGTGACGCGTGCGAAATTTTTTGATGCAGTGATGCGCTCCCATGCGCGGTTAACCTATGATAAGGTATCCGCGATGCTGGAGCATAATGATAGTAAATTAAAGAAACAATACCATGCTGTCTTGCCTCATTTAGAGGACATGTATGCTTTATATAAAGCCATGCGTGGGCAACGTGAAATACGTGGCGCAATGGATTTTGATACACAGGAAACGCAGATTGTTTTTGCTGCAGACCGCAAGATTGAGAAAATTATTCCGGTACAGCGAAATGATGCGCATAAGCTGATAGAAGAGTTTATGATTGCTGCAAATAGTGCGGCAGCGCGTTATTTAAATCGTAAAAAAATGCCGCGCTTATTACGTATACATGAAGGGCCTTCAGAAGAAAAAATTCGCACATTAAAAACCTTTCTAGGTGAGGTCGGCTTGCATATGGGCGGGGGGGATAAACCGACGCCTGTTGATTATATGCATTTGACCAATAGCATAAAGGATAGACCCGATGCGCATTTAATTCAGACCGTGTTATTACGCTCTATGTCTCAGGCTGTCTATAGTCCTGAGAAAAAAGGGCATTTCGGTCTGGCATTAGAGGCTTATACTCACTTTACTTCTCCTATACGGCGTTATCCTGATTTAATGGTTCACCGAGCAATTCGGCATTGTTTACAGGGTAAAGCGCCAGAAAGTTTTTATTGTGGTTTTCCTGACATAACGACTCTGGGTGAGCATTGTTCATCTAATGAGCGGCGTGCAGATGAAGCAACGCGTGATGTAGTCAGCTGGCTAAAATGTGAATATATGCAGGACAAAATAGGCGAATCTTTTGCCGGTGTTATTTCTGCAGTCACCAGTTTTGGATTTTTTGTCGAGCTATCTGATTTATATGTTGAAGGTTTAGTGCATGTGACTTCTCTGGGGCAAGATTTCTTTAAATTTGATCCAACCAGTCACCAGTTAAAAGGTGAGCGAACTGGAGTACACTATCGGTTGGGTGATATTGTAAATGTGACTGTCATTAGTGTAAATCTGGATGATAAAAAAATTGATTTTGATTTAGTCGGCATCCCGCGTAGAGGTGCGTCTAAGCCCGTAGACAATAGTTCAAAAAAGCCTGCTAAACATGATGATAAGAAAAAATCCAAGTATAAAAAGAGGAGAAGTAAAAGTAAACCGGGTAAAAAAGGTGTGTAAATGAATCTAGCTAAAATATTTGGCGTACATGCTGCACAAGCTGCTCTGGATTATGCCCCTAAAAAGATCAAGCAAGCCTGGGTAGATCAGAAGCGACAGGATGAACGCGTCTTGTCCATCGTTCAAGGTTTACAAAAACATAATATCAGAGCTGAAAAAGCTGATCGTAAAAAGCTGGATAACTTGTCCAAAGGCAGTAATCATCAAGGTATTATTTTAGAGGTTGAAATGCCCGCGATGCGCTCTGAGAGCGATTTAAAAGCCGTGGTTGAAAGTGCCAGGCAAATACCATTCTGGTTGATTTTAGATCATGTACAAGATCCGCAAAATTTAGGTGCTTGCTTAAGAACCGCAGATGCGGCGGGATTGCAAGGTGTTATTGTTACCAAAGATCAGGCGGTAGGTATTACGCCAACAGTATGTAAGGTAGCCAGTGGTGCAGCGGAAACAGTACCTGTTTACCAGGTGACTAATTTAAGTCGCACTATTAGTTGGTTAAAAGAACAAGGAATCTGGATCGCAGGTGCAGCAGGAGAAGCCGAGAAGACCATCTATGCTACAGATGTTAATATGCCAATTGCTTTGGTGATGGGTGCTGAAGAAAAAGGCATGCGCCGATTAACCCGTGAACAATGTGATTTTTTGGTGAAAATTCCAATGCAAGGTAGCGTTGAAAGTTTGAATGTTTCGGTTGCAGCCGGAGTATTGATTTATGAGATTTTTAGACAAAGGTTAGGATAGGAGGAGGATAGCCATTGAGCATTCTTGATCAGTTAAGAAAGGAGGCAGACGAGAAAAAGACTTTTGAGCAACAAAAACTTGATCTGAAGCAAGTGCAGGCGCAACGTTATAAAATCGAAATTTTGCCTAAAATGCAGGAAATATTTAAATATATGCAGGAATTGGTGAAATATTTAAATTACCTTGAAGTGCCTGTGCAAGTAATAGATTATAGTTCTCGTTATCCGCAACTGGGCTCCTTAATGCAAAAGGATTACAGAATTAGTACCGATGGTTTTGGTGGTTTAGCAGATATAGATAAACTAAAGCATATTAATATTACTTTTTACTGTGAAGGTGAGGGAATATTTGAGTATGTCGTGCGCAGCAAAGCAGATATTGAAAATGAAATTGCTTTTTTGCACTCCAAGCGTTTAAGTAATAAGACGCAAAGGGTCTCAGGCCATAAGGACGAAGAGGCTCTTAAGTTTGTGGTATTACGTAAAATACCGGTACGTTTACGCTTTGAAGTGGATTATGAAAAATCACTTATTAAGGTCATTATTAATAATTATGCAAATTTTTCTATTTATATAGAATCATGGCAGCCAGATGCAATTGACCATGATTTTTTAGATTTAGTGACACGATATTTACTGCGTAAAGATTCTGGATTTATTAAAGCAGACATTACTGATGAAGAGCGTAAAGCCTTATGCAAAAAATTAGCCAGGATTAAGAAAACTGAGCAGGGAACGTATTGGTGAGTGGCTTTAGCCTACTTGTAAGCGATCCAGTTAGGTCCCCCGCTTGAGTACTGATCTTTTTAGGTTTAATAATTAACGCTAATAAATCCTGAACGATTGCTGTATTTGTTCAAATTCATGTAGATAGGGTTTTGCTACTTCGTGATTAGCTGCAATAACCACCAAATCATGCGAGAAAACCGAGGTGTTATACCAGTTAAAACTGCCATCGATAACAATATAATCATCAATAATGCAGTATTTAGAATGAATGGGAGAATACGGCACTGGATGGTCGTCTTGACCATAAACTAGCCCCACATGAACTCCAGAATTCCTTAAACGCTCTATAACCGGTAATAAGGGGCGATTTAACTCTTCTTCCATGCTCCTTTCAACGCCAATTTTCCCTTGTCTGGCCAAATGTCCATTAAACAGAATATGTACATACACGCCTCTATTCTTAGCGTTGATTAAGGCGCAAATAACACTGTCATTATAATTACCTAATAACTCACCAATTAAAAATAAACTAATTTTAATAGAGTGTTTCGCACGATTGATTTCCGCCAGAATAGCATGATGCGGAAGATAATTTTCTCCATTCGCCATGAAATGTCTGCCAAAGGTGTAGAGTAAATTAAATTGGCTTAAAGGATCTATGCCATAGCGTTGGATTACGCCGCCGCGCTGACTTTGAAAGATATTATCCAGCAATCGACACATGCCTTTGGAATGAAAGGTCATGCCGGATTCCCAGTTGGCCCACCAGCGATCAAAAGTAATATTAAACGACCCCAAAATACAATCTTCATCATTAAAAATAATGAATTTGGTATGCATATCGGGCTCGACTTCTATCAAATGATGATCAGGGCTGCAGACGACGCCAATCAATTCTACACCCGCACTTTTTAAACGCGCATAATTATGGCTGTTGGTCATGGTCATTTTGCGCCAATCTACCAGGCACTGGACAAATACTCCTTGTTCACTGGCATGTATCAAATGGCTGGCAAAATCGGCATCATCAATACAATCCACACTGACTTTAATGGTACAGAAGCGCTCATGGTTTTCATGCTTGCAATGTATTACCTTATCTATTAAATCGTGGATATAACGCTTAGGGTGAAAAGGATGATTGGGCTGGCCTTTAGTGAATTTAGGTACCAGGTGTAAAGAGTCAAAATGATGATTTATCCAGTCCACATCCGCTTGTAATTCATGCGCTTGTAGCTCATACGTGCGGTAATGGTTCTGAGTGGAATGCAGACTGTTTATGTCTCTATATTGCGGTGTATCAGAATCAGCATGCAATTGGTTCCAATCCATAAAAATATATTCTTTTTCTGATGGAATGGAGTGTTCGCCCTGGTGAATAATAAAGGAAAATTTGACACAATTAATGACACCAAAAGAATTGGAGTAAGGGTGTATAAAAAAATCCCGGGTGCGACGTTTATGATGGTCCCATTTAATATCATAGGCATCTGTATCGACGATGTAAGTTTCGCAGATATTGTGTTGACGATAGACTTTAAGTACGATTTTCAGATTAACCTGAGCGCCATGAAACATTTCAAATTCAATTTTTCCCCAGCGAAGAAAAAATTGATGATTAAAATCATTTACTCGCGCAAATGACCCTCCTAGTTCACCATGCACTGGTTTGGCAAAATGCTCAGCTATTTGTTGCATACCATTACCTTTTTATTGTTTTTTTGTTATAGGGATTCAAATGTCATTAAATAACCGCAATGATCAGAGACACGCCCATAATCCTCATCTGTAAAAATAGTCCTTGCGGAAGTGGCTCGTAACTGAGCTTTTTTATTCATAAAGATATAATCAATCCGGTAATCATCGGCGAGCAGGTCTTGCCAGTGCGCGTCATTTACCTTGAATATTTTATTAAACACGCCTTGTTTATTCACGGCTAGATATTGATCCTCGTATTCACCGGAATCAACCACCATCTGATAACCATTTGCTCCCGCTGTTATATTAAAGTCACCACATAATAAAGTTGCTTTAACATCATCGGTTTTATTGTTTGCGGCCCATTCACGTAATCTATGAAATTGCTCCTGAAAACCACCTTCCAGCCAACTTAAATGTGCTGAAAATATATTAATAAAACCAATATAAGGCACATAAGCGCTTGCCGTGACTACTTTTCTTGAATTGATATCGTACATATCATGACTATCAGATACATATCGGGATTCATGATTTGATAAAGGGTAACGGCTTAGCATTGCAACCCCCTCTCTATATTTGTCAAAGCCTAAATGAGACCAATCATGATGTATATAAAAAGGCTCGGGCAGACGGTCATTAATAATTCTGGCGGAATTAGATTGCCAATCTCCCTGACCGTCATTCCAGTATTCTGCGACTTCTTGCAAGCAAACAATATCTACATCCAGTTCGTGAATGGTGTTCGCTATGGTGGTGAATTTTTTATCCTGATTTTCTTCCTGATAGCAATGTAGGTTTAATATCAATACCTTGAGTTGCTCTCGTTGAAAGGAATAATTATGTCCTTCATTATTATCCCAGACTGTTTGCTTACTATTTTCACAACTGATGACATATTTTAAGTTAAACAACTCAGTATGATGGATTTTAGCTATCCAGAGTTGAGTCCCATATTGATTCGAGTTGCGTGCATTACTATGAACTGTTTTATTCCAGTGACAGCGATGAAATTCACAAGCTGTTTCTTTGGCGGTTTTCCAGTCATCGGTGGTCCAGTGGATGGTGACATTTTTAGCGGCAAAAGATTGATCGACGGCAGCAGTCAGAACAATCGTTTGTTTATCACCTTGTAACTGGTTTTCAAAAGCAACATTTTGTAAAAGCTGCTGATTTGTCAGTTGAATGCCAGAATCAGCTTCGCTCCGATAATTGTGATTGTCATTATTGAGCGAATATTCATTATCAGCAACCCGATAACGGATGTTAAATTCAATATTTCCAGGGAGTGATTGTTCTTCAGTTAAGTCTATTGTAACACTTGCAGACCAATATTCCTGGCCATTGCCCCGCATGCTGTGATATTGCGCAGGTAGTTCTTGCCAGGCTTTATCTTCTCCAGCCCAAAAAATGTCAACTTGTTTATCATAGCCGATATTTTCTAGCGCCAAAAAAAACGTGAGTTTCTGTTGAACATGTTTTGCCTTACGAATGATGACATTCTCTACATAGAGCAGTTTAATTTCATTCATGCTTAATAGTACTCCTTTGTAGGCTATATATTATTGGCAGAGTTTTTAGCAAAGGGTCAAGTCAAATTTTAATCGTATCAAGAATCTACATGCTTTTGTTATCAGCAATTACTCAAGATTTTGTTTTGCTACATTGAAATTTCGAAAATCAATATCTGGAAAGACATCATCTAAAATTTCTAATGCACTTAAATAGCGTTCATTAATAGCATTATTACGGATACTATCACGTAAATAATTAAATCTCGCTAAATGATCGGTAATACGTTTTGTCGCGTATTCAACAGTGGTACCTGTTTGCATGATAAAAGGCCAATCCGATGCCTGGGCCAATAGTAATGAACGTGCGGCCTGATTCAGGGTTCTTTCCTGCAATGGGCTGGCTTTAACCCCCTGAAAAGTGATGGCTAGTTTTTCCATATCTGCTCCCGCTGTGTGTAATAAGGGGTAAATCCAGTCATTGGTTTCATTAATCCAGAAGTTGGAATAGCCCTGATCACCCCAGGTTGATGCGGATGGCGTCGCTATCTGATGTGCTGAGACTTGTTTTAAATAATCAGAGCAACTAATTGTTTTTATCCCGTTAGTATTCTTATCCGCAAAGCGTAGCACCCATTCCAGCCATTGTGGTCCTTCAAACCACCAGTGCCCGAATAGCTCGGCATCATAGGGTGATACAATGACCGCTGGACGATCCATATCGGTACTCAGTCTATTGATTTGTAGTTGCCGTTTGTTGATAAAATCCTGCGCATGTAACTGTGCTTTATATAATGCCTGTCTAGGCTCATATACCTCTTTAGGGAGATCGCCGCCGGTTACCCGGTGATATTTAATGCCGGTATTAATGCGAATATGTCCGTCCAGAATATAGGGTGCAATATAGTCCATATCCAGATCGAAACCAATATCACTGTAATATTCACGGTAGTCGTAATCTCCCGGATAGCCTTCATGTGAGCTCCAGACTTGACGCGATGATTCGGGGTCACGAGCAAATGCCATAACATCATTGCCACAATTCAGCGGTGCATAGACGCTATTTCGAGGTGATTCACTAGCATTTTCGATACCGTGCGAATCGACAAAGAAATATTTAATGCCAGCATTTTTTAGATGTTTTTCCAGTCTTGGATAATAACCACATTCTGGCAGCCAGAAGCCAACAGGGGGAAAACCAAAATGTGCTATAAAGGTTTCAACGCCAATGTTTATTTGATTGCGTACGGCCGCTTCACTCCTATTCAGTAATGGTAAAAAACCGTGAGTAGCAGCGCAGGTAATTAACTCCAGGTTGCCAATGGCATTAAAATGTTTAAAGGCGGTGAGTAAGTTACAGTCATATTGATGCGCAAATATATCCAGCGTATCCAGATATAAGCGCCTGTAGAGCCTGGCAAGTTTTTGATACTCGGGCATACTCCTGGTTCTGATAATTTCCTTTTCTGCCAGTTCTAACCGGTTATTTATATACTTTAGGTAGCGGGTCTGCAATAACGGATCACTTAACATTAAAATAAGTGGCGGTGACAGCGAAAGGGTCAATCTATAATTAACGCGATCCTGATGCAATCGCTCTAGAGAGCGAATTAACGGCACATAACATTCCGTAATCGCTTCAAATAACCAAATTTCTTCAAAAAAACTATCGTATTCCGGATGGCGTACAAAAGGCAGGTGAGCATGGAGAACGATACTAAGAAATCCATTTTTCATCGGCACTATGATAAACGGCCTAGACCGGAAGTATGGTTAATATTAGTCTTGGTTTTTTTAGCGATGGTATGCGTTTCTGTGATTTGTTTTGCTAACAATGGTTGAGACAAAATAGTTATAGCTTCAGAATCACTGTTTTGCTCATAGATTTTTAAATCGTAACCATAGCCCTGAAAATTTTTTAAAATCATTGCCTCAGCAATAGAATTATCTTCCGATGACTGTCCGGTTTGCAGGGTATTTTTATTTTCAATAAAGTGGTCTTCAGCGACCTGGCTTTCTGGTGCTTGATGATCTGTTGTTAACATATCTTCCTGGGGTTTACTGAATTGCATGGCATTTGCAGTGTTATTGGAATTGTTCTCAGGTACTGGGTTTTGGCGCGGAACATGAATGGTGTCGGCAGTAGCCAAAGTGCTGAAACTATGGTCTGCGTTTATCTCGCCGATAACAGCTGAATAGGCTGATGCGGCAATTGGCAAGTGCACTTTTTGCCGGTTCTGAAAGCCCTGCACCTCGATATCGAAGCTTAATTTGATATTGCTGGAATCTGCGCTGAGTTCAGGCAAAGTGTAAATTCTCAAGGCCAATTGTTTATCTACATGTTTAATTACATTTTCAGTTTCGTTTTGTTTCAGGTTCCAGTAAACGTAAAGATTAACTGGATCAACTGGCATCAGCACTAGTTCTGGCAGATGGCGAGTATCATGAAGTGCGTATGATTGAGTGACTTTCTCGCTAATATCTAGCAGGACTTGTTGAGAAAGTTTGCATAGAGGGTTATATCTTGATTTCCAGAGCTTCATTGTTAATCAACTTGTACGCGAACGTTAGAGTATATTTTACTAAGGTGCGGTATGTTGCCTCCTCACCCTTAGAATGGAACGCTTTCGAATATAAACGTTTAAAAGCATAATTAAGTACCTGGAAGAGCGAACTCACACTCCACTATGTTCATAAACGCGCATAATTTACACCGGATAGCCTAGATTATACAAGTTACTTAAGCGTATGCAAGTTGCGGCATAAAGACCGGAGTGTTCACGTAAAAAAACTTCTGTAAGCCTTAACTATAACAGGGAAATTACGTGCAATATTTAATCTTGGCGAAGAACAATATATATAAATAAAGTGAACCATCTGATATGCAGAATGACAGTTCTGTAATAAAGAAACCTTAACGACATATAGAAATAGTTATTAGTCAATGCTGACCATGATGCAGCAATTAAATTAATTTCTCTTTTTCTCTTGGTTAGTAAAGCCTTTACTGGCAACAGGTCTAATAACATTGTTAAAGAACATGTTATTTTGATTTAACATTATAGTTTGACGAAAAAGCCTTAGTCGTGCTTATACTTAGCATCACACTTCTTAGGATTGTGTGGTTTTACAATAATTATAATAAATGAGGAATTAGTATGGATTTAATTACAACAAGTCTCGGTGTGGAAATGCTTTTGCGCTGGGGGCACTTTATGGCAGGTATTACCTGGATAGGTTTGCTTTATTATTTTAACTTTGTTCAGACTGAGTATTTTAAAGAAGCAGATGCTGCATCAAAATCAGATGCTATACAAAAATTAGTACCCAAGGCCTTATGGTGGTTTCGCTGGGGAGCGATGTTTACTTTATTAACGGGCCTAGGTATCTTTGCAGTTCGCGGTGGTGGAATGTCTATGGATATTTATGTAGGCGCATTACTTGGGGTGTTTATGTTTTTAAACGTCTGGTTAATCATTTGGCCTAAGCAGCAAATTGTTATAGCATCAGCTACTCAAGTGGCGGAAGGTGGAGCAGCCTTACCAGAAGCTGCGGGTGCATTAGCAGCAGCTGGGTTGGCATCACGAACCAATACTTTATTTTCTATTCCCATGTTATTTTTCATGGGAGCATCTGCTCACTACCCTCATAGTTTTAGCGTAGTGGCGTTTATTGTTGCCGTTGTTGCTATAGTCGCTCTTGAGTTCAATGGCGCATATCCAGCTATTAAACATATTGATGTATTTAAAAAGCTGCCTGAAGGCGGTAATATGAAGCTGTATACCAGCGTCAATGGCGTGATCTATTGTGGACTGGGTTTAACAGTTATCTTGTTTCTAATTTTAGATTTATTATAAACTCAATCCAGTACAACTGAAGTTTATGCGGTAGTTTTACTTTTCTGAGCTACCGTATTTTCTCACCTTGAATTTATTTGATCAATAATACTCTCCAGTTTGTGTTGCCCTATTCTTAATTTCCTGGAAATTTTGGTTTAAATATACTTCGCGCGGTCACTGGTGCGGAATTTATAGAGCGCTGATTTTAGTCGAGAGCAAGGCGCTGAAATAGGCGCATAGCAAGCTACGCAACTGTTTCAGCAACGCGGCTATCGGATAAACTCGGCCGCTAGAAAACCGCATATGTGGCCGCGCGAAGTATAACTACACTGATAAAATCGTGAAGAGCCATTGTAGAATTTTTAAGCGATTTTTTTAGGATTAATCGGTTAGCGTCGAAAATGGTGAATAAGATCCTGTTTAACTTTACCGCTTAAGTCGATTCGAAGTGAGCGGCGCAAGTCTACAGCAATTCGCTACAGATACCGTTAATATACTATTTTTCCAGTTGTTGCTTTAACTCATCAATAAATATCTGTTGCTGTTCAGGATTGATCAGCTGTTTATCCTGTGTGGTGAGGATGAACATATCTTCTGCGCGACTACCAATAGTAGTGATTTTTGCATTTAGAAGATTAAAGTTATGCTTCCGGAAAAGTCGGCCTAATTTTGATAGCAGGCCTGGGTGATCGGTGGTTATTAACTGTAAAGTATGATAACGATTTTGTGGATCCGGATGAAAATACGCTTTGGTAGTGATGGGGAAGTGTTCTGCCTGGCGTGATTGTGGATGTAGATTTTGTTCGAGTTTACTGGGCTGATTTTGCAGTTGTTGCTTAACAGTAGAGCAGATATGGAGTTCTCTGCATAAGTCATTAATTGGATCGCCAGACTGTTCTAATACCTGAAAACTATTTAGCGCGTATTGGTTATGCGAGGTAATGATTCTTGCATCGAGAATAGTCAAACCAAGTTTATCTAGCGCATCAGTGATGTGTGAAAATATAAAGTCTTCCTGCTGCTGATGTGCATAGATAAACACTTCGGCGCTGCCTCGTTGGGTTTGAGGACGCAAAAGCACTAAAGGTAGGTCTTGTTTTGAGCAGTTACTGATGGCAATGGTATGCCAGATAATTTCATCAGGATAATAGCGCAGAAAATAATCGGAGTTGATATGTTGCCATGCTTTTTCTATTCTGGAGTCGGAAAGCCCTTTTTTTCTCAGCTCATTGCGCGCTTCAGCTTTTGTTGTCTGTATAGTCTCTTGCTGATTAACTGGATTTTCCAGTCCGCGCCTCAAGGCATTATGAGTCGCAATATAAAGTTCTTTAAGTAAAGAGTCTTTCCATGAAGTCCAAAGTGAGGGATTGGTTGCTCGAATATCTGCAACGGTGAGTAGATACAGGTAATTAAGGTATTCTGCTTTGCCAACTTTTGCTGAAAATTCATGGATCACATCTGGGTCACTGATGTCTTTACGTTGTGCTGTGGTAGACATGATCAGGTGATTTTTGACTAGCCAGCAAATCAACCTGGTATCGTATTCCGATATGTTGTGATCGGCACAAAACTTTTGTGCGATGACTTGACCTAATTCGGAATGGTCGCCTTTTTTACCTTTCGCAATATCATGAAATAATCCGGCTATATATAAAATATGGGGTTTTGGGATTAACAGAAATATATCATTACAAAAAGGCAGTTCATTATTGTGTTTTGCCAGGGCAAAGCGGCGTAGATTGCGGATGACAAATAGTGTATGTTCATCAACAGTATAGATATGAAACAGGTCATACTGCATGCGCGCAACAATATTACCAAAGTTAGGTAGGTACGCAGCTAGTACACCGTAACGATTCATATAGCGTAATACGTGGGTGATCCCTCGTGGCTGGCGTAATATATTGATAAATAGTGCGCGAGCCTGGGGGTCTTGACGGAAATTATCGTCAATTAAATGCAGGTTGCTTCGAATAAGTCGAATCGTTGTCGCTCTAATGCCTTTGAGTGCTGGAGTTTTTTGCAGTAATAAGAAAATTTCTAATAATGCGCGCGGGTGAGTTTGAAAAACAGTCACACTGCGTGCCGCAATATATCCCGCTATGCTATCAAACTTGTCGTTTATGACTTGTGCTTGATAGGTGTTGTCATCATGTGTTAAGCAGTGTTCGTTGAAAAATTGTAGTAGCGTTTCATTGAGGCGCTCTAATTGCATCACTGTTTTAAAATAGTGTTGCATAAATTGCTCTACACCTTCGTTATTTTGTTGTTCGGTAAAGCCGAAGCAGATCGCCAGGTCGCGCTGGTAATCAAACAATAAACGATCTTCACAGCGACCTGTCAGTAAATGTAGCGCGAAGCGAATTTTCCATAATAACTCCTGTGCGGAAAATAATTCCTCATATTCGGATTGTGGAAGAAAGTCGTATCGAGTTAATTCACGTAAGGTCATACTCTGGTAATGATGTTTAAACACCCAGGCTAAAATTTGCAAGTCTCTTAAACCGCCTGGACCTTCTTTTATATTGGGTTCCAGATTGTAGGCCGTATTATGAAATTTTGCGTAACGTAACTGTTGCTCTTCAATTTTAGCTTGATAAAAGGCCTCGGAAGGCCAGGGGCGGTTCTCTGCTATCTGTGTACGGAGGCTGACGAGGAGCTCGTCATTTCCGGTCACAAGCCGGGACTCCATTAGGTTGGTAAAGATGGTTTGATCATCGGTGCAGGCTTTTATACATTCAGAGTTACTACGCACGCTTAATCCCAGTTTTAAGCCGGTATCCCAGAGAAAAGTGCAGAACGCGCTGAGTTGCTGTTTGTCTTGCTCAGTGGTGCTGTCATGAAATAGCACCAGAATATCGATATCCGAGTAGGGAAACATTTCTTGCCGGCCGTAGCCGCCAACTGCAATTAAGGCAAAATTTTCGATATTATGCTTAATAACACGGGCCCAGATGACGAACAGTAATTTATCGATAAACTTCGATTTGGCGAGCAAAAAATCCTGAATAGGTTTTTGGGGTGAGAACGTGTTTTTTAGGTAGGTATTATGCAGTTTTACAGCCTGTTTAATCTGTTTAGCACTGTTCAGGTCTTGAGTGTTGATGGTGCTCACCGTTCTTCTTTGCGTAAAGTCAGGATTTCATGTCCTGTAGGGGTTACAAGAATAGTATGTTCCCATTGAGCCGATAGAGAACGGTCTTTGGTAATCGCGGTCCAGCCATCTTTCAATACCTTAATATGGCGCTTGCCAATATTAATCATTGGTTCTATGGTAAGGATCATATTTTCCTGTAGGGCAATGCCTGTGCCTGGTTTGCCGTAATGTAAAACTTGTGGTTCTTCATGAAATTTTTTCCCGATGCCATGACCACAGAACTCGCGCACAACTGAATAGCGATTGGACTCAGCATGTTTTTGTATGACATGGCCTATATCACCCAAAGTACAACCAGGTTTAACTTGCTCTATCGCTAACATTAAACATTCCTGAGTAATGCTGCATAAGCGTTTGGCGTGGGGCGCGACCTCGCCTACGTAAAACATTTTGCTGGTATCCCCATGATATTCGTCTTTAATAACTGTGATATCAACATTAACAATATCACCTTTTTTTAGTTTTTTATCGTTGGGGATGCCGTGACAAATTGTATAATTTACTGATGTACATATTGATTTTGGAAAACCACGATAATTTAGTGGTGCAGGAATCGCATCCTGCTCATTAATGATGTAATCATGACAAAGCTGGTCAATTTCATTGGTAGTAATGTCAGGAACTATGAATGGTTCAATGAACTCAAGCACTTCTGCAGCAAGTTTACCGGCGATACGCATCTTTTCGATTTCAGTATCTGTTTTAATGGTGATGGTCATGATTGAAAGCTTAAAGAAAGTAAATGAAAGGTTATGGTATCAGACTTTGAGAATAGATGAATTTTAACAGGATATTCGTTGTTGTAAAAAGATAAATATGGTATAAAGATAAGTTCATTAGTACTTTGGCGCGGCTAATAAATGTAGTCGCGTGAGGTATGATTAAAACTCACATCTATCGTCACGGTTGGTAGGGTGCTGGTTTTTTATAAAACTGGTTTCCAACTGGGATAGGTGGAGGCGTAACCCTTTCGGAATGATTTCCGAAAAATTATTGGAGAAAATAATGGCCGCAGTATCAATGCGTCAAATGCTAGAAGCAGGTGTACACTTTGGACACCAAACTCGTTACTGGAACCCGCAAATGGCACCTTATATTTTTGGTGCACGTAGCAAAATTCATATCATTAATCTGGAAAAAACACTTCCGCTATTTAATGATGCGATGAACTATGTAGGACAAATGACTGCAAACAAAGGTAATATTTTGTTTGTTGGTACCAAAAAATCTGCACGTAAAGCGGTTGCTGAGCAAGCTATTCGCTGTGGAATGCCTTATGTTAATCACCGTTGGTTAGGTGGTATGCTGACTAACTTTAAAACGATTAAAAAATCGATCGGTCGTTTAAAAGAGCTGGAAGCAATGACAGCAGATGGTTCTATGCAGCAACGTTTCAGCAAAAAGGAAGCGCTAGGCATGGAGCGAGAAATGGAAAAGCTTGAGCGTAGCTTAGGTGGTATCAAAGATATGCGCGGAACGCCAGACGCTATTTTCGTACTAGATGTAGGCTACGAAAAAAATGCACTGAGTGAAGCGAAAAAATTAGGCATCCCGGTTATTGGTATTGTGGATACAAACAACTCACCTAAAGGTGTTGATTACATTATTCCTGGTAATGATGATTCAATTCGTGCCGTTAAGTTGTATACAGAAAGTATTGCTACTGCTATTTTAGAAGCAAAAGCAGCAAGACTAGACGTTTCAGCTAAAGCTGATGAATTTGTTGAGCAAGTAGCTGGCGCTGAATAAACTAGATGGCAGACAACAGGCTATCGCTTGTTGTGTTGGTTTTTTGGACGCCCCCATTTGGGGGCGTTTTTATAGAATTAGACCTGAATTTTTGGTGAAATAAAGTCAATGATTCAGGTTGAAGAAATTTAAGGTATATATAGCATGAGTGTAACTGCTGCAATGGTTAAAGAGCTGCGTGAAAGAACGGGTTCTGGAATGATGGAATGTAGAAGAGCGTTGGTTGAAGCTAATGCTGATATGGAGCTTGCAATCGAGAACATGCGTAAAGCAGGTTTGGCAAAAGCGGATAAAAAATCAAATCGTATCGCTGCTGAAGGACGTATCACAGTGGCGCAAAGCGCAAATACCAAAAATGCCGTTATTATCGATGTTAATTGTGAGACTGATTTTGTTGCAAAAGGTGATACTTTTAAAGAATTTGCCAATGCAATTGCGGAAACAATTTTAGCAGCAGATGTTAGCACGGTAGAAGAAGCATACGAGCTTAAGTTAGCAAATGGTAAAACCATCGATGAAACTCGTCGCGGCTTGATTTCTACGTTAGGTGAAAACATCACTTTAAGACGTTTCCAGAAAGTAGCAACTGACGGTGGTACGGGTTTTTACCTACACGGCGAAAAAATTGGTGTATTAGTCGAGTTAGCAAAAGCGGATGCAGAATTAGCTAAAGATGTTGCAATGCACATCGCAGCAAGTAAGCCTATGTGCGTTGCTGAAGCTGATGTGCCTGCTGAAATAGTTGAAAAAGAAAAAGCGATCTTTGTCGCACAGGCTGAAGAAAGTGGTAAGCCTGCAGCAATTATTGAAAAAATGATTGGTGGTCGTATTAAGAAATTTCTTGCTGAAGTTACTTTGGAAGGCCAGGCGTTTATTAAAGATGATAAAGTTACTGTTGCTCAGCTTGTTAGTGGTAAAGACAATAAGGTGCTAAGCTTTATCCACTTTCAAGTGGGTGAAGGTATAGAGAAAGAAGAAGGCGATTTTGCCGCTGAAGTTATGGCGCAAGTTCGCGGCAGCTAAGTTGCGTTTTTAGACCTTCGGAGTATATATACTCCGAAGGCTTTTCAAGCCTAGGAATGTAGAAAGGAGCAGACATTTAATAATAAATTAATGGATCGCTATTTATTAAGGCACACGCAAGACATTATAAAATAAACATTAGCCAGAATAGGAAAGTAGTTATGACTAAACTCATTTGCCAAAGAATTATGCTTAAATTAAGTGGCGAAGCGTTAATGAGTGAAACAGGTGGGAATATAGATCCTGCTATCGTAAAACGCTTGGCGACAGAAGTAAAAGGTCTCTGTGACGCAGGTGTACAAGTTGGTTTAGTCATGGGTGGTGGAAATATTTTACGTGGAGCGGAGCAGGCGGCGGAAGGCTTGAACCGCGTGACAGCAGATCAGATGGGTATGCTAGCTACGGTAATGAATGCCTTGGCTATGCAGGATTCATTAGAATTTTTAGGTCAGCCTGTTCGGGTTATGAGTGCTTTAAAAATTAATCAGGTTTGTGAGGATTATATTCGGCGTAAAGCCGTTAGGCACCTAGAGAAAGGGCGGGTTGTGATTTTTGCAGCAGGTACAGGAAACCCCTTTTTTACTACAGATTCTGCGGCAAGCTTAAGGGCGATCGAAATTGATGCGCACCTGATGATTAAGGCGACCAAGGTAAGAGGCATATATTCAGCAGATCCTGAAAAAGTTGCGGATGCTGTTTTTTATCCGGTATTAACTTATGATGAAGCGCTCGATCAGCGCTTGAATGTCATGGATACGACAGCATTAGTGCTTTGTCGAGACAATGATTTACCCATGCGGGTTATGAATATTTTTGAACCAGGTGCTATTATGCGCTTGATGCAAGGTGAAGACATAGGCTCACTTATAGAGCGAGGATAATAATAATGATTAGTGATATTCAACAAGACGCATCAGCTAAGATGGATAAGAGTATTGATGCACTTAAAAAAGGTTTTAAAAAAATAAGAACGGGCCGTGCTCACCCAAGTTTGCTGGATCAGGTTGTGGTGTCTTATTATGGATCTGATACCCCCTTGTCTCAGGTAGCGAACGTTGCGGTTGATGATGCCCGTACTTTATCAGTGACGCCGTGGGAAAAAAGCATGATGCAAGCGATTGAAAAGGCGATCATGTCTTCGGATTTAGGATTGAATCCTGTGACCAATGGTAATGTCATTCGTGTTCCATTGCCTATGCTAACGGAAGAGCGTCGCCGTGATTTAGTTAAAATTGTTAAAGCAGAAGCCGAAAATGCACGTGTCTCTATTCGTAGTATTCGCCGCGATGCAAATTCAGAAATTAAAGAAGCATTAAAAGAAAAAATGATCTCCAAGGATGAAGCACATGCAGGCGAAGAGAAAATTCAGAAAATTACCGATGAATACATCAAGCAGGTAGAAAAGCTTTTAGAGGAAAAAGAGGCTGATTTACTGTCGATATAAGGCACATCATTATGCAAGTTGAACCAGGCGAAAAGGAGAAATCGCATTATTACCCCAGGCATATAGCCATTATCATGGACGGTAATGGACGCTGGGCGCAACAGCGCCATTTACCTCGGATTATGGGCCACCCGGCCGGAGTGAAAGCTGTTAAACGTGTGGTGAGATTTTGTGCTGAGCAAGAAATACAGGTTTTAACTTTATTTGCTTTCAGTAGTGAAAACTGGCGTCGTCCTAAAGAAGAAGTTTCTAAGCTAATGGGGCTTTTTATGTTGACCATGCAAAACGAAGTTAAAAACCTGAATAAAAATAATATTCGTCTGCGATTTATTGGTGAGCGCGCTGATTTTTCTGAGAAAATTCAGCAAAAAATGGCTAAAAGTGAACAACTAACGGAAAATAATACCGGACTGACACTGGTGGTTGCGGCAAATCATGGTGGGCATAGGGATATAACCCTGGCTTTAAAAAGTATCGCTCAACAGGTTAAAGACGGAATCATTACGCCTGACGAGATCGACGAGACTATGATTGCTGGTGCTTTATCTATTTCAGACTTACCTGATCCTGATTTATTTATTCGATCTGGTGGTGAAAAGCGAATTAGTAATTTTCTGTTATGGCAACTTGCCTATACGGAATTTTATTTTACCCCAGAACTTTGGCCGGACTTTAAAGCAGAAACCATGCAGGCGGCGATAGATGATTTTCTTACCCGCGAACGTCGCTTTGGTCGTACCAGTGAGCAAGTTCAAAGTATTTCTAACTAGACTTTAATTGTTTACCGTCTTTTTTATAACCTTTTGTAGAAAAAAATAAAAATATGTTACTTCAACGCGTTATTACGGCCTCAGTATTAGCACCTTTGGTGGTGTTGGCTATCTTTATGTTACCCCACGTTTATTTTTCTCTTATCTGGGGAATTGTTTTATTGATTGCCGCCTGGGAATGGGCAAATCTGGCTGAAGTTAAAACAGTATTTGGTAAAGTTTTATTTCTGTTTACTTTGCTGATAACTATGTTAGTTCTACATTTCTGGACACAAATATTGGAAATGCTGGCGCAGTTAACTAATTGGCCAGAAATTAGAAACTATTCAGGTTATATAGAATGGCTGATGATTCCCGCTGTTTTATTTTGGTTTTGGGTAATGCTTAAAATACGCAAGTCTGGAGCTGAATTATTGGAACTCAAGTTAAGTCTAGGTAAAAAATTATTTATTGGTGGTTTTGTATTGGTTTTAGCGCAGTTCTTTTTATCGCGTCTAATGGTATTAGAAGCGCCGCCGATGACCATGTATTTATTCCTTCTTATCTGGGCAGCTGATATTGCAGCTTATTTTGCAGGTAAAAAATTTGGTATAACCAAGTTGGCGATTGAAATTAGCCCGGGGAAAACAGTAGAAGGTATGTATGGTGCGTTAGCTGCTGCAATAGTTATAGGTTTGTGTTTTACGCTTTATTTCGGCTTTTCTGTATTAAGCATTATAGACTTTATGTTACTTTCAGCGATTACCGTACTGGTTTCTATTTATGGTGATTTGTTTTTTAGCGCGGCAAAACGTATCCGAGGCGTTAAAGATACTGGCTCTATTTTGCCGGGTCATGGTGGTATTCTAGACCGCCTGGATAGTATTATTGCAGCGGTTCCCATATTTTATTCGGGTATATGGTTTATCCGCTGGATGTATTCATGAAAGGCATATGTATATTGGGCGCGACTGGCTCTATAGGTGTTAGTACTTTAGATGTGATAAAGCGCCATGCTGATCAATATAGAGTGATTGCATTAACGGCAAATACTAATATTGATGCTTTATTTGAACAATGTTTAGAGTTTAAGCCTGAATATGCGGTAGTGGTTAATACAGTAAAGGGTGCAGAATTTAAAGCTAAAATAGCAGGTACTGCCATTGCAGATATGACTGTGCTATGTGGCCCTGAAGCCCTGGTTACTGTGGCTACTCTGGAATCTGTTCATTCAGTGATGGCTGCTATTGTAGGTGCTGCCGGATTATTATCAGCTTTGGCTGCTGCCCAGGCAGGTAAAACTGTATTACTTGCCAATAAAGAATCGCTGGTTATGTCAGGCGATATTTTTATGCAAGCAATTAAAGACTCGGGGGCTGTGTTATTGCCCATTGATAGCGAGCATAATGCAATTTTTCAATGTATGCCAGCTAACTATACGGCCGGACATGATGCCCCGACTGCAAGACGTATTCTATTAACGGCTTCAGGGGGGCCTTTTAGAACAACACCACTAGAGGAGCTGGCGGCTGTAACAGTGGCTCAAGCAGTTGCGCATCCTAAATGGGATATGGGCAGAAAGATTTCTGTTGACTCAGCTACCATGATGAATAAAGGCCTGGAACTTATTGAAGCCTGTTTACTATTTAATATGCGGCCTGAGCAAATTCAGGTTGTGATTCATCCGCAAAGTATAATTCACTCGATGGTGGACTATGTAGACGGTAGCGTTCTTGCGCAAATGGGCAATCCTGATATGCGTATTCCTATTGCTCATGCAATGGCATGGCCAGAACGTTTTGATTCCGGTGTCGCTCCTCTGGACATTTTTGCGGTTAAACATATGGATTTTGAACCTGCGGATTTACAGCGCTTTCCATGTTTACGTCTTGCCATGGAGGCAATTTCAGCGGGTGGTATTATGCCAACTGTTTTAAATGCCGCCAATGAGTGTGCCGTTGAATCCTTTTTGAATGAACAAATACGCTTTACGGATATTCCTATCGTTATTGAACGTAGCATGGAGAAATTCAGTGCAACTCAAGCGGACTCATTAGAGTATATTCTTGAGGCAGACCAGCAAGCCCGTGAGCAAGCATATTTAATCATTAAACAATTAGTCGCATAATGGAAACTTTAAATTCCCTGTTTTATTTTGCTGTCGCAGTTGGCTTGCTGGTTGCGATTCATGAGTTTGGGCACTTTTGGGTGGCCAGAAAAACCGGGGTAAAAGTGTTACGTTTTTCAATCGGCTTTGGCAAGGTAATCTGGAAATACCAGAAAGATAGTGCATCGACCGAGTATGTATTATCAGCTATTCCTCTGGGTGGCTATGTCAAAATGGTCGATGAGCGTGAGGGGGAAGTCTCTGCAGCAGATTTACCTTATGCTTTTACCCGGAAGTCTTTATGGGCACGCACAGCAATTGTTGCAGCAGGGCCTGTATTTAACTTATTGCTGGCGGTGATTATTTATTGGGCCGTCTTTATGCTTGGAGAGATCGGCATGCGTCCTCTGGTAGGTGCCGTTGAACCTGGTACACTCGTAGCGCAAGCAGGCTTTGTTGAAGGGGAAGAAATTGTTAATGTAAATAATATAAAGACAGTCACCTGGCGAGAGACTATAGAAACGATTCTATCATCAGCAATGGGCGCTGAGCAGGGCTTGCCTGTCGAAGTGAAAACTGAAGACGGTGTGCTGCTTACCCATACATTAATTATACCTTTAGAGGTGAGTCAGGACCCCGAGCGATTATTTAAAGAGCTGGGCCTGAAAGCCTGGCAACCTTCTTTACCACCAGTAATAGGCAAAATAATTGAGGATAGTGTTGCTGCACAAGCTGGTCTGCAACCGGGAGACTTGATTGTTAGCGCGGATGGCATTGAATTTACAGACTGGATGGACTGGGTGAAATATGTTCAAGCCCATGCAGGGCAAGTTATGGACTTATTAATTGAACGTGATGGACAAACACTGACTATTGCACTGACTCCTGCAAGCGTTATTGAGAAAGACAAGATAACAGGAAAAATTGGTGTCGGTGTACAAGTTCCAGAAGGTTTGCAAGAATCTTTAATGGTCGAATACTCGTTGCCCCCTTTACAGGCACTGCAAGCAGCCGTCGAACGCACCTGGTATTATTCCGGCGTCACCTTGAAAATGATGGGCTATATGTTTGTTGGCAAGGCATCGGTTGAAAATTTAAGTGGACCGGTTAGTATTGCAAAATATGCAGGAAAATCAGCAGAAATGGGGCTGGTACCCTTTTTGAAATTTTTAGCGATAGTCAGTATTAGCTTAGGTGTACTCAATTTATTACCTATTCCGGTTTTAGATGGGGGACATCTATTAATGTTTGCTATTGAAGCAATTAAAGGCAGTCCCGTGTCAGATAATGTGCAAATAGTTTTTCAGCAAATTGGTATGACAGCATTGTTAGCATTGATGGCTCTGGCAATGTTTTTAGATATAGAGCGTTTATTTCAATAACGAACTGACTCTCAGGTCATGTTCTTAATTCTATGGATTAATTATGAAAAAAATTATACAGACTTTATTAGCGGCTAGCTTATGCTTATCTGCATTTGCACAAGCGGATGTGGATAAAGAAGCACTGAAAAAAAAGCTGAAGGAAACTATGCCCTCACTGACTGTCGAGGATATAAAGCCTTCTGAAATAAAAGGTTTGTATGAGGTTATGGCAGGTGCAAATATCTTCTATGTTTCAGAAGATGGCAGGTATCTTATTCAAGGGCGCATGTTTGATTTAGTGGACAAAAAAGATCTAACTGAAGAAAAGTTAGCAGTTGCTAAAGCAGTTATGATTAATGCAGTTCCATTAGAAGAAATGATCATTTTCAAAGCTCCTATGCAGAAGTATGTGATCAATATTTTTACTGATATCGATTGTGGTTATTGTCGTAAATTACATTCAGAAATTGATCAATATATGGCGGAAGGTATCACAATAAGGTATTTATTTTTTCCACGCGCAGGGAAAGATTCGGAATCATATAAAAAGGCAGTTTCAGTCTGGTGTGCAGATGATAAAAATGCTGCATTAACAGCAGCTAAATCGGGCTCAAATCCTCCACCTGAGAAGACTTGTAAAAATCCGGTAGAGAAACAGATGGCTTTAGGTGATGAATTAGGCGTGCGTGGTACACCCATGATGATTAGCCCAAAAGGGCATGTTTATCCAGGGTATATGCCGGCCAAAGATTTAGCTGAAGCGCTAAGTCAGGAATAATAAAAAAACTAGAACGCAATTAGTTCGCTAAGTTTAGATAAGATGCATAAAAGGGACTGCTTAGCGCTATGGTACAGAGTACAATAAAACAATAATTAAATTGGAGAAATGATATGACTGATAACTGGATTGCACCCTCTATTCTTTCTGCGGATTTCGCAAGACTAGGTGAAGAAGTAGATAATGTATTAGCATCAGGCGCAGATGTTGTGCATTTTGATGTAATGGATAATCACTTTGTACCTAATTTAACTATTGGGCCATTGGTTTGTGAGGCTCTCAGAAAGCATGGAGTCACTGCACCTATTGATGTTCATCTAATGGTACAACCTGTTGACCGCATTATTCCTGATTTTGCAAAAGCAGGGGCGAGCATGATTACTTTTCATCCTGAAGCTTCAACGCATATCGATAGAACTTTACAAATGGTTCGTGATCTAGGTTGTAAATCAGGCCTAACATTTAATCCGGCTACGCCATTACATTATCTTGATTACGTAATGGATAAAGTCGATATTATTTTATTAATGTCAGTTAACCCTGGCTTTGGTGGACAATCCTTTATTCCTGCAACACTGGACAAACTGCGTGAAGCAAGAAAGAGAATTGATGATAGCGGCTATGATATTCGTCTGGAAATTGACGGTGGCGTAAAAGTTGATAATATCCGTGAAATTAAAGCAGCGGGAGCAGATATGTTTGTTGCCGGATCTGCTATTTTTAGTCAACCGAATTATAAAACGGTTATTGACGAAATGCGTGCTGAATTAGCAAAAGCTTAAGCTTGAGATAAATTAGATAGGCAGGCTGGGTAAAGCGTAGCGTACCCAGCTTCTTCCTGTTTTAAATGTTACGTAAACGGTTAGGAAAATAGACGCATGACACAAGATGAAAGCAAACGTAAAGCTGCAGAAGCGGCTTTACCCTATATTAAAGACGTTTCTATATTAGGCGTAGGAACAGGTTCTACTGTAAATCATTTTATTGATTGCCTGGCGGACTTTAACTTAACAAAAGATATTCAAGGTGCCGTTTCAAGCTCAATTGCTACCACAGAAAGATTGAAAAAAATTGGTATTCCAGTGATGGAATTAAGCGAGTCAGGTAATCTGGATGTCTATGTAGATGGTGCAGATGAAGTAAATCCACTAAAACAACTTATTAAGGGTGGCGGTGGCGCTTTAACTCGTGAAAAGATCATTGCTGGAGCAAGCAAGCAGTTTGTTTGTATCGTTGACGCAAGCAAAGTGGTTAAAGTTTTAGGTCATTTCCCACTTCCTATCGAAGTCATCCCAATGGCACGTAGTTATGTAGCGCGCGAAGTGGTTAAATTAGGTGGACAACCTATCTGGCGTGAAAATTATATTACTGATAACGGTTGTGAAATTATTGATGTACATAATATGGAGATTGCCGAGCCATTAGCCATGGAAAGATTAATCAATAATCTTGCAGGTGTTGTTTCAGTCGGTATTTTCGGCTTAAGACCGGCTGATGTAGTGCTGATTGCAAAAGAGTCTGGTGTAGAGACTATGTAATATCAAGATTTATCTTTCTACCAATATGTAGAATACTCTAGATAAGAAAGGGGGCTGGGTTGTATTATAAAATATGCAAGCCAGCCCTTTTTTCGTTTAATAGCATCGTTTTAAGCATTGAGTCCGGAAGTATGGACAGATGGAATAATATGCTGTCCCAAAGGGTTAACGACAGAATTTATATAAACATGTCTGTTGACCTTTAATTTCCAGCTTGTTCTGGTAAATCCAGACCTTGCGTAATGGTTTAATAACACGAACTGTCAACTCTTGTTCCGGCCCTATGCGCTAAGCTGCCTTGATTGAACCAGGATTTTAGCGTTTTCAAGGGCCAAGTTATGCATAAGTAAAAAATAGCATTTATCAGAAATGTAATTTGTATTTGACCCTGATTATTTGGACCCATAAAAAAACAAAACCGAGGGTTTTTATATACAACCTCAGTTACTTGATTAGCCCGTGTTACGCAAACCAGCCGCAATGGCATTGATGCTGTTAAGAAGCTCAGGCAACCAGAGCGCTTTTTCTTCTTCGGAACTTTGTTCTGACTTGTAGCGTCTTAACAGAGCAATTTGTATATTATTTAGAGGCACAAGATAGGGATTTCGTCGGCTAAGTGAAAGTGCAATGCTAGGTGTGTCTGCCATTAAAGCCTGGTTACAACTGATTTCAAGAATGCGTTGTTCTGCACGCTTGTATTCATCAGCAATCAGGGTATAAACCGTTTGTGCAACTTGCTGGTTCTGTCCAAGCAGACTGTATTGCGCGCCGATATCGAGATCAGTTTTGGTTAGCGCCATCTGGATATTGCTGACCAAAGCTCTAAAGAATGGCCAGTTCTGATACATCTCTTTGAGTTGTGCATCACCGTGCTGTTTAATCCAGTTATCTAAAGCATACCCCGTGCCTTGCCAGGCTGGGAATGTTAGTCGCGCTTGAGCCCAGCCAAAGATCCATGGAATGGCTCGGATTGAGGATTTAGATAAATTCCCCTTTTTACGGTGTGACGGGCGAGAACCAATGTTCAATAATCCAATCTCGGTCACCGGCGTTGCTTCATAGAAGAAGTTAAAGAACCCTTCTGTATCGTCGGTCAGTTTTCTAAAACAGGCTTCGCCATCTTTCGCCAGTTTTTGCATGATCTCAAAGTACTCAGGGTTATCCTGCACTTGACTCTGTACAACTCCTCTACTGGCTTTCATAAGGCCAGTTACACCCAGTGAGAGTTCATACATTGCTGTTTCAGTATTACTATATTTGTTGGACAGTACTTCACCCTGTTCGGTGAATTTAATGGAGCCGCGCACAGTTCCTGTCGGTTGCGACAGGATGGCAAAGTGTGTTGGCCCGCCACCACGGCCAACGGTTCCACCACGCCCGTGAAATAAACGACAATCTACTCCGTGCTCATCAGCTAATACCATGATTTGCTGCTGCGCCACGTAGAGTCCCCAGGCAGAGGATAAGTTACCACCATCTTTTGCCGAATCAGAGTAGCCGAGCATGATTTCCTGCTGGTTACCCGATGCTTCAAGCAGAGCCTTGTAGGTGCTGTTCTCAAATAATGCCTGTGTTACCGGCACAATATGCTCTAAATCGACGATGGTTTCAAATAGCGGCGCAATTTGAATATCGCAATAAGGTTTTCCCGCGTTATAACCTGCCAGGCCTACCTGATGTGCTAAAAACAACACTTCCATAATATGGCTAGCTTCATGTGTCATTGAAATAACGTAGTTATTAAAGGCCTTATCACTGATGTCTTTACGCATCTCACGAACAACGTTAAATACCTCTAAAACTTCTTTGGTCATATCATCAAGAGCGAGGTGTTGAATGTCGATGATGGTTGCAGATGCAACATGTTGGGCAAGAATAACCAGTTTTTCTTTTTCGCTCAGGCTTTTGTAAGCGACACCTAGATGCGAAAAAAGGTCAGCGACCGCTTCGGTATGTACAGTAGATTCCTGGCGAATATCTAAACGCATCAGATAGAAGCCAAAGGTCTTAACCAGGCGAATCAAATCCTTTAATTCTGCATTTGCTACATTTTCATCGCCATGACTGCATAGGGAGTGATGAATCAATTTCAGGTCATCCAGGAAGTCAGATTCAGTGTGATAGGCAAAGAGGCTTTTATCGATTGGGGCATCGTCAATACGTGCTTCAAGATATTCGATATTCTGCTGTAGTTTGCCGTGTATCAGGGCCAGTAATCGACGGTATGGCTCATCTTTAAATCGCTCAGGACGTTTTTTAAAAACAGCGGCAATTAAATTAATATCTGCGCTATCTGAGCGCTTAATCACGTCTGGTGAAATACGACTGATAAAGCGCGAGTGCGTGAGTTTGGAACCCAGATCAAGAACCCGTTGCTGATATTCATAGATTACGGCCCGAGACTGTAACAGTAGGGCCTGAACTGTTGTGTTATGCGTTACAAATGGATTACCGTCTCTATCTCCGCCTATCCATGAACCAAAGGTCAGGAAGTTGGGTGTTTCAATGCTATCGTCAGGGTAGTGTTTAGCAATTGCACGTTCCATGTAGCGATAAACCTCTGGAACGGCATCAAATAACGACTGACGAAAGTAGTATATTCCGTTACGAATTTCATCTTCCACAGTTGGTTTTTGGCGACGCACTTCATCGGTCTGCCAAAGCACTTGAATTTGCATCTCAAGCATTTGATAAATGGAATCTTTTACATATTTATTATTGTAAGTATCCGCTTCATTTAAGGCGCCTATGTCGAGGAATATTCTTCTTAAGTTATCCATCACTGCGCGTCGTTTTGATTCTGTTGGGTGGGCAGTGAAGACAGGAATATAGTGTAATTTGTTTAATAGCGTCTGCACCTGTCCAGCATCCAGGCCTTGTGCTTTGAGTTCACCTACGGTGTTGAGCACAGAACCCGTCCAGAAAGGTCCTTCTGACTTAAGCTGGCTTTGTCTTTCGTGATACTGATGTTCTTCTTCTGCCAGATTGACTAAACTAAAATATAAGTTGAACGCGCGAATAATCGGTGCAAGTTCTTTTGCCGATTGAGATTCGATAAATTCGGTGAGTTCAGCTTGTAATACTGGATTTTCTGCTTGCTGAAGTTGCAAGTAACCAGTACGTAGCTTTTCTACAGCATCAAAAGCGGGCTCGCCAACTTGTGATTTAATTACATTACCCAGAATAATGCCTAGTAATTTAATACGTGCTCTGAGTTGCTTATCTCGAATTTCAGTGTCTGCGGCTATGCTGTTTTTAATAGCGGTTATGGCAGTGTCAACCTCTGTAGAAGGTTGATTACTCTTAGCTGCGCTGGATGGCAAAGTCTCGTTTTCTATATTCATGTGTTTACCTGTATGTCCGGCAAGTACGCCGAAAGGATCAATTAAAATTACTGGTTTAACGTTACTATTTTGGCCGTCATTTAGCTAGCTGATTACAAATAACTCTCAGAGGCTCATGAGTGTTCCCCTTAAGACATAAGATAGCAAGGAATCATCCCGCAATCCAGCACTCTATAGCTCAACAAGACGTGTATCTGCGTATTTTACAAAAAAGGCTGCCAGCAAAGAAAAAATTAGTATCTGACCCGAATAGCACTTACTTAAATACATTTTCAATATAAAACAGTCAGATAGAGAATTTTCTTAAATATTTTTCTAAGTTAATTAAAGGACATCGCCATCTAATTACTACATGAGAACCTCAAAAACTTAATATCCCAAATAACTAGACCATCCTAACTATTTATTTTTGATTATTATTCTTGTTATACTTCGCGCGGTGACGGTTGCGGATTTTATAGCGAGTTGATTTTGGTCGAGAGCAAGGCGCTGAAACAGGCGCATAGCAAGCTAAGTAACTGTTTCAGCAACGCAGCTATCGGCAAAAATCGGCCGCCAGAAAACCGCAACCATGGCCATGCGAAGTATAAGTAAGTGGCATTCGTATCTGAACCTAATTATTTTATTTGGCCATCGGCAACTCCTCCCTTTGATGGCTTATTTTACCAAATTACGGGATTTTGTTAGGTTTTTCTACAGCTTGAACAGCAGGCTAAGGGGTGACCCCAATTATTATCCCGTTTATTGGTCTACCCACTGATACATGTTTACCAATGGGCGATCACCAGCGTTGTCGCCAGAAGTATCAATATCATGCTATACAAACGATAATCTTGCCACCCGCCAAGGTCTGCCTGCGGTCCTGTAGAGTCATGATGGAAGGTGAACTCCTTCACCTGCTGCTCGTGCGGAGGTGCCGACAAAAAGCTGACAGCAACAAAGATAATTCCAGAGATCAGCGCCAGCACGCCAGCGATAATCGTAAAATGTAGTGTCAGGATATCCAGCAATGAAAGCACAAAAAACACTGCCGAAACTGCATGCCCGCCCGCCAGGGTAACAATAGCGCCGGTCGCACTCGCGCGTCGCCAGAATAGCCCGAGAATGAATACTGCCACGACAGGAGAAACCAGGTAAGCCAACGCGGACTGCAGGTAATGAAAAAGCCAGGGGAAATGATTGATGAAGGGTGATATCGTTGCCGCTAGCAACATAAACAACACAATAAAGCTTCGTCCGACCCAAACAGTTTTCTGTGCTGACCAGCCACGTTTTTCAGGCTGCACAAAATCCATGGTTATCAAGGTCGATGCACTGTTGAGCGTTGAATCAATACTGGACATGATGGCAGCCAGCAAACCGGCCATGACCAGGCCCACCAGCCCGGCAGGCAATAGTTTCGTTACCAGCATAGGAAACACCGCATCAGCGTTATCCAGCGCAGGCAGAAACATGCCTGCCATCACCCCCGGCAAAACCATAATATAGAGCACGGTCAGCTTCAGAAAACCAGCGAACAGTGCGCCCCACCGTGCGTGTGCAATACTGCGTGCGCCCAGCACGCGTTGTACAATGAACTGGTTAGTGCACCAGAAATAGAAGCCCAGTATCGGCACACCGACAAGTGTGCCCAGCCACGGCAGATTGGGATCATCAAGCGGTAATATCAGCGACAGTTTCTGCGGCGGTGTCGAGGCTACCACACTGGCCCAGGAAAAATCCACTTGTGCAAAACTCAGGTAACTCACCGTGCACGCACCAATCAGCAGAACTGCGGCCTGTATCACATCGGTATAGACTACAGCGGCAAGCCCGCCCGCGGCCGTGTACAGACCGGAGACAAGCGCGAGGCAGAGACAGGTAGTAAACAAATCCAGCTCGGGGTAAAACACTTTCAGCACTATGGCTCCGGCAAACAGTGTTCCGGCACTATCGACCACGATATTCGAGAACAGGGTCAACGCTGAAAAATAGAGTCGCGAACGTCTGTCAAAACGCCGTTCGAGAAACTCAGGTACCGTGGTGATCCTGGCGTTGAGATAAGATGGAATAATGAAAATCGCAAAGAACACCAGTATGAATGCCGCCATCCATTCGTAGTTAGAGACAGCAATACCCCAGGTATAGGCTGCACCGGAGAGGCCCACCAGTGTTGTGCTGGAGATATTGGAGGCAAACAGTGAAAACCCGATAGGCATCCAGCCCAGCCTGCGCCCCGCAAGAAATAGCTCTTCACCACTATGTGTGCGCTTCGCCATGCGCAGGCCGATGTATAACACCAGGATAAAATAAACCCCGATGACAGCGAGATCCAGCGTGCTAAGAGCGGGAGCAGACAAACTGATTATCTACTAGCATTAATTGTCATGGGACATAGATTACACAAACAGTCGCGCAGGCGTCAAGTTATAAGCTGATAATGATGGGGAGCATTGATTGACATCGCGCCAGTGGGAATTAAAGTGGGCTAACCCTTGTAATCGCGTTAGCTCATATTGACTTTATTGTGAAAACTTAAGAGGATGCAAACGCCTAAATATGTGGCGCTGGCGCGATAGCGAACTGCATGATTTTCTTGTTTTTTTTCAGTCGCATATAGCAACTAATCTAGACCCTATCCTTCTTTTTTTTAGACGGGAACTAGCCTAATCATCAGCGCATATCATCGATAATCGCTTTGATTTGTTCCAATAGCTGGCGCTGTTGTTCCGATGAAAGCGATTTAAAATCGTTTTCAAAATCGGCCAAACTATAGGTCGACTGATTAGCGTCTTTACCCGATAAAGTAACACCACAGTCATCCAGCACCTGTTGAATAGGTTGCTCGGCACCCTCTAAAGATATCAGGCTGGTCAATACCGTTCTAATCATAGTATGGACGCGGATAAAAATTGACTGGCCATTCAGCATGTCCTGAACGATTTTATCGACATTCTCATCAGTATAGCCGTGCCGCTTATCAGTATCCCCTTGCAGCGTAATAGTGACGGGTGTCCTTTTATCGATTTGATATTCAAATTCAAAAGCCCTGTCCTTCGAAGCCAGCAAGCTGATGGCATCCAGTGTAAACAGCAACTTATTCTCTTTACACTCAATCGCTATCCTGAGCCTGTCATACAAACCACGCTGTGGTAAAGGCGAACGCGCCAGCGTATATTTAACGTTATTCAACTTGTCCCATTCATGATGGAAAGTCCAGGAATTCATCTCCTGTCGTGTTTCCGCAACTACGCTAGTCGCTGAAGCCATTAAGAAAATACCCATAACTCTGCCGAGTCGAGAATGCTGTACGCGATTATGCTTCATGATACACTTCCAATTTAAACTAATTTACAAATTCTCCGGCTTAATCCGCTGATCACTTTCACCGTCCCATCACTCTTTTACCCAAGTCAAAGAGTCAAAGCTGTTGATTTCTAAAACTTTCACTCTTCCTATCTCCGCCATGATGCCCTTTAATAGGAGTCCGGCCTATCAAGCGTTCAATACGATCACAAAACTGCTCATCACCCACTACATTACCCTTTTCTGCGCTATCATAAAATCTCTTAATCACATTCTCATGCAGTCGACCTTTAAATAGTTGCTTATAAGCCAATAGGCGTGCCTCTTTTATTTGAGCCAATGCATTATATTGCGCGTGCGGAGTGACTAGCTCATCGACTATTCCGAAGGCATTATGAGAATAGCTTGACCAATGGTAATCCTCTAGCGACTCAACGATCCCGGCTCTGACCGGATTTTCTTCAATATACCGATAACATGTCAACAAATAATGTTCACTATCAATAAGCGAAGACTTAAACCGACCTTCCCATAATGTTCCAGAGCGACCATACTCTTCATTCACATAGCCAACATAACGCCGCCCAATTGATTGCATCAAGCCTGATAACGCTTTGACGCTATGCGGTGTAAGTAAAAGATGAAAGTGATTGGGCATCAGTACATAAGCATGCAGATTACAATCATACTGTTTCAGCGATGCCTTTAAATCACTCAAAAAACGGAAATAATCTTCTTCACGTTGAAAGATAGCTTGACGATTATTGCCCCGATGCATGATATGTATAGGTTCGTCTGGAATAACAATTCTGGGTAATCTAGCCATAAAATACTATTTTATAGAAGGAAAACTGTATCCTAACCTGACTGATAGGTAATATCAAGAACTGCGACCCCTTGGTTCCCGGAACCTGACACTAGGGGTTTTATACAAAGCCATTCTCGTTGATAAGGAAAGTTATCTTCTTGAACTCGCTCGTTACGCTGTGCTTAATCCACTTCGGGTAAAAGGCATGGTACATAATATTGAGGATTGGTCCTGGAGTAATTGCCTATCCATGATTGACAAAGGGAATACATTCGACTGGTTGACAACCGATTGGATTTTATCTCAATTTGGAGGAGGCAGAGAGCAAGCTATGCGTAGATATCAGCAATTCGTGCTCGAAGGTGTTGGTCGTATCGGATATGCAGGGTAAGATTGGAAAAAAACAAAATAATGGGAATATCCCTAAAAAGCAGAAGCGCGCTGTTGCCAAATCATTACCAGAGATTGAACAGAATGCTGTGGATAGAAATTCAGCGATACAGACAGCTTATGCGACAGGCGTCTATAGCCAACGTGAAATTGGCGAGTTTTTTAATTTACACTCTAGCACAGTGGATGTTATTGTAAGACGTGCAAGTAATTCGTAATTCGGGACCTGAATATCCCGTTGGGCTTTGTGACCCCGTTAGGCTGTTAGCTCGCAATATATACCGCTGTTCTGATTGGGCTAAATGTGCGGACGCATAAAAGACCGATTATTAAAAATAATAAGAACAAAAAGCTGTACTATACTTTGACTAAATCACCATTATGGTGACATTATGGAAATTTTATGGCAAGATACAATTTGGAAGAATTTCAAACATTAGTTTTGTCATCAAAGATGGAGTTTCTAAATGTTCGAAGAACAACTACCAATTTAGACAAGCTTGATTGGGATAATAATAAATTAAAGAAAATGCTTTGCGGAATGAGTTCCGCTGATTTTCAAAAAACTGTTAAAAATTGCAAAATCAATGACTGTCGTAGTGCGGATTATATTGACGCAGATCAATATGAAGTTCATTGGGATGAAGATGCCTGTATTAGGCGTGACCGCAACGACTTTGCAAGGTCGACTGTCTCGCTATCGCTAAAAATTGCAATTATTATTTTAGATGATGGTGAACAAGCTGGACTTGTTACATTTCATCTATCTGGATCACCCAACTGAAAATGAAAAATTCAACACTAACGACAAAAAAAACCTGCCCAAAATGTGGCGATACACACCCTACGGTCATTGTATTTAGCGATACAGTTGATTTTAGAAATATAGAATTAGATGTAGAGGGTCTTGAAGAGTCAAAATGTAATAACTGTAATTTTAAATGGACATCAAAAAAGCAACATAACCATAATGAGTCAATGATTCGGAGTACTTATTCTCAAGTTCGAGACAAATTACGCAAGGATCATGGGCTTCTCCTTGGGCCAGAGATTGCTGATACACGCCGAAAACTTAGACTTAATCAAAGAGAGGCCGCAGTGGTCTTTGGCGGTGGGTACAACGCTTTTAATAAATATGAATCTGGAGAGGTATTACAAAGCTTAGCAATGGATCGCTTGTTAAGACTTACAGCCGCTGTTGGAATACCTGCTGTAAACTTTTTAAAAAACCTCACCGAATCACCAGTTTACATTATAACCCTAAAAGATATAAATGATTCTGGATCACTTATATCGATCAAAAGCACATCTATCCCTGGTTTAACCATTGAAACCACTGGAAGTGGCGACCCAGACATACATTTTATCTATCAAACGACTAATTTAGACACAAAAACTAACTTGTTATCTAACAATAATAATTATTTAAATTAATCATATATGAAATTTAATTTCCTGATAGCAGAAGAAATAAGACCCGAAGCGACTGGTAAATTCACAATACTAGGGCTTTTCCCTGACTCAATAATTATTGTTCCGCCTCAAGAAAATGGGAATGCAGCAGGTCGCACTCCCCAGCAGATTGAACGCCTTGCTATTCTAATCACCGCTAGTGACATTCCTATCAGTGAACACAAACATACCATTAAAGGAATAATAACCCCCCCAAATGGTGATCAGAATGTGATTAAATTCGATTTAGGGCAAAAGGTTTTCGAAAAAGGGAAAAGCCATAATTTCATAGTACAGTTAAAACCTTTCACTATACAAGGACTAGGAAAGTATGAAGTGAGTCTAGTCATAGACAATCAGGCCCATAACTTTCAGTTTAGCATTTTAGATAAAATATCTTAATTAAGGTATAAATAAACAACCCTATTAAATACCCGCATCTGTGCGGGTATTTTTTTGTCTAAAATCCGCACTCTACAATTTCAATTTACGGGGTCCGATTTCAATTTACGGGGTCCGGTCTTTGATTTATGATTTTTTATATCTTCCTCTCGCGTCAATAGTGAAGTATTTATCATAAATCAAAGACCGGACCCCGTTTTGCGTTTCGCCCTCAAATAACAACAGAGCTTAACAAGTGACTCTAAGCGACCACCTTCGGTGGTGCATGAGTCGGGCGTTAGTAGCCAATAATCAAAAACTTGTCATATGAGTAATTTAGGTATATGTTTTACTCATGCATGATTTTGAGTACGACAATATTAAAAGGGCTTCAAATCTAAAAAAGCATGGTATTGATTTTGTTGCAGCTAAAGAGTTATGGGTTGACTCTGAACTTATTGAGCTACAGGTAAAGTCAGAAGATGAGCCACGTTTTTTAGTAATTGGTCTCATTGCTAATAAGCATTGGTCAGCTGTGATAACTTATCCTGGTAGAAGTATAAGAATAATTTCGGTCAGGCGCTGCCGTAAAAAAGACGTAAAACTTTATGAAAGCTAAGAACTTTGATAAAAAATTTGATGATAACAAACAAGACATTATTGATGATCTTGATTTATCTACTATCAGTCGTCCAAATCAAAAACAAAAAAGAATCAATGTAGATTTTCCTGCTTGGGTAATTGACTCACTGGATAAAGAAGCAGGTCGTATTGGTGTAACACGTCAGTCTATAATTAAACTTTGGCTGGTCGAGCGACTCGAAGAAAGAGCGACTAACAAGGCGCATTAAGGGCCGTAGGATGTGCTGAACAGCGTGAAGCGCATCGTTCGCGATTGGTGCGGTTCGTGAACCCTCCTACGCCTGCTTTTGGCCATTTCAGCCGATCAATCATGAAGAGGCGGTAGGATTGTTTAGACTTCGGAGTTTTGTCAGTGTTTTGCTCTCTGCTGCATTGTTGCTACTGTTGCAAAGCTGCAGTAGCCCGTCATTGTTCATTGCCAACACGTTGGCAGAGCTCGATGATTATCGTCTGCACACGGATATTACCTATGGCAATTTACCCGAGCAACGACTCGATCTTTATATACCGGCAAACAACTCTTATAAAGTGAAATCACCGCCAGTCGTTGTATTTTTTTACGGCGGTTGTTGGGGGGCATGTCTATCGCATTTCAAAGCTGATTACGCTTTTGTCGCGCAGGCATTTACGACCCTGGGTTATATCGTCGTCATAGCGGATTACCGCCACTATCCCCAAGCACTGTATGGGGACATCATGCACGATGCTGCCTGTGCCATCTCCTGGGTGCAACAGCATAGTGCCGAATACGGAGGTGATAGCACGCGCATTGTGCTCGCTGGACATTCCGCAGGAGCACATATGGCTGTGATGCTCACGCTGGACGAAAGTCGGCTGCCTGCCAACACCCGAAAAATGATCAAGGGCTTTATCGGCTTCGCTGGGCCATATGACTTTTTGCCATTTACCGAGGAATATCAACCCGTTTTGTTCGGCCCCGAATCAGACTATCCGAAATCTCAACCCGTCAACTACGTTGATGGTAACGAACCGCCGCTGTTATTACTTTATGGAAATGATGATACCCGGGTAAAACCGGCGAACATCGAAGGACTGACCCGCGTCGCGTTGCAGGCTGGTGCGGATGTGGAACCACATCGTTACGATGGCATCGATCACACGGGCATTATCGCCGCGCTGTCACGGCCATTGCGTAACAGTAGACCAGTCATGGGCGATATCCGTCGATTCTTGCAAAGGGTGGCTCCCATTCAGTGACTAATGACTAATCAAGAGACCGGGTTTTTGAGGTTAAGAGACACGAAAATCTTCAAAAGCAAAGGGGGTTCCTATGGTTTATAAACGCAAGTTGACGTGACTTAGCCTCGAAATTATTTTACCTAAGCAGGGTGACAAAGTACCTCTTTTGGAAGTCCCCATTCTATGACGCGCATGACAAGTGTCATAGAGCTGCTTCGGGGTTGTAAAGCATGGCATGCTGGACATGGGGAATAATCGGCAACTCGGGAGATCCTGAATTGTCTTTCACAGAAGAGAGTAGGTTGAACATGTGATAATAAAACAAAAATAACCGAAGCGACTCAGGAAGTCGGATGGTAGCATATTACCTATGGAAGAATGTAATGTTACTGGAGGAAAGGCCATCACGACAACAACAGCGGCGCAAGGACACAGATGTCATGCACAGAAATGAAGAAAACGTGCCAACAAAATTGCAACGCATAGTCAAGAAGGCTAGCGCATACAAGGGTAGCCAATTCACCAGCCTGTATCACCTGATGAATAAAGAACTCTTGCTGGAATGCTTCACGCAGCTCAAAGGAAAAGCCGCGTCAGGCATAGACAATATCACCAAAGAACATTAAAAGCACCACTGGTAGCGGCATTACTGGCTGACCCCTTGGTATATACCTATTTAAAAAGAATTCTTTGCACCGGTTACTGAACCTGAATGATAGCAGGTGGTGTCCAGCTGCCTTTGCCGACAGGAAGGATGGAGGGTGCTTCCACTTTGGGCCAGTAAAGACGCATAGCCAAATAGATCGGTCCGTCCGGTGCTGGGAGCCAGTTGGCCTCCTTGGCCTTTCCAGGTGAGTCTTTCTGAATATAGAGCGTCAATGAACCATCTGCGTTTTTTTTCATATTCGGCAACATGGATGAATTGATAAGGTAACGATTGATAGGATTCTTGATCAGGAATTGTGTCTTGCCGTTGTACATTGTCACCGACCAGAAGGCATTTACGGGCGGTTGCTGGTTTGCAGGGAATGTCAGCGTATAGTTGTGCTTGCTGCCATCAAGAGTTTTACCGCTTGCATCTACTCGTGTCATAGGATACGTGGCTTCCAGTGCATCGATCCCGAATATGTCTGCTCTGACAGCAGCGGCTCGCTTCAGCCAATTGCCGTTATAGAAAGCTCGATCACCAAAGAGTGAACCGAGCGTCCAACCGTTTATATTTTTCATTCCGATCGCTAGAAAATTATTTATTTTTTGGTCGCCATTTTTCATAGCCTGTATGACGTCTGCTTTATGTTCCAGCGAAAGATCATTGAATTCGAAAGTTTTGCCCTGGCCGACTCCTATTTTGGAGAGCCTGGCACGGATTGCTTTGTTTTCTGGCGTCAATGGCACAAACTGGAGAGCAGCATCCAGGTATGTGTAGAAGTTTTCTTTGATGCCCTTGGTCGTGGCCGGAAGGAAATTAATTTTTGCTGCTTCGGGCGGTGGAGGCTGTTTCATGAATGTAGACAGCGGCTGTGCTTTGTATCCAGCCTGTATTTTTACTACATTTGGCATGTCCTCAGCATTGACAAGCTGGGTGCGAAATACGGTCAGCGAGAAGGGTGTCGATGATTGGAAAACCTTTTTGATTCCTGCTGGTGTCTCACCTTTCCAGTTGGGACCAGCAACGAGATAATCGCCCGAATCTACTCCAGTTGTGCGGCTACCGATATAGCCATAGTTGTAAGTGTTACCGTCTACAAATTGTACCGAGTAGTAGTGCTCTTTTGGCACTGCAGGTACTGAAATCACCATGGGTTCCGCGCGCAAGTCCAGCCAAAGCATCGAATATGGCGTGTCACTATTGGGGGTGGCTATGGTAGTGTTTTCGTAGGTAAAGACCTGAGAATCGCTGTAAATTTTGTTATACGACTCCTGGTACTGCCCTGAATCCTTGTCAAGGGTAAATTCACTCATAACAGCATAGTTCATCACGATTGGCAGACCGTAGATAAAACCCTCCTCAGCAATATCTTTGATATCTGCAAGATCAGGAGTATCTGTAGGTTCAGGAGTGTCTGAAGGTTCAGCGATATCTGCAAGTTTTGCTTGGGCAAGTTCCACCTGGGCAAGTTCCGCCCGGGCAATCTTTAACTTCAGGTTCGTTATTTCAGTTGCAAGAGCTGAATCTCTTTTCGTGCTACAGCCGCTGAGTATAGTTATAAGGGCTGCTAGTACCAAGACATTGATAATATATAGTTTGTTGTTCATGATATTTCCTTAAATCATTAATAAGCTGTTTCGTAGAGCAAGCCTTACCTGATATATAAGGATTGAGTGATAGGTTAGTTGAAGTTTCCCCGTTTTTAAAGCCGAGAAACATTAACAAGATCTAATTTTCTAAAATATTGACATATACTAATATTGTATTTAATATTTCTTTAGAAACAATGACTTAATAGTAAATAAGGCTATATTTTGTAGTATGGTAAACAGTGCTAACCCATTGATTATGGATGCAAAAAAGCCTTGTTCATGTTCATTCTACGCGATCTTCTCTCACCACTCAAAACTCATTTTTCAGACACCCAGCTTGGCAAAGAACGGGCTACGTTATTCATCTATACGTTACTAGCGGTGATGGTACCCTTTACGTCATCCATGAGCTCAAATTTATGGTGTAGTTTGGTTTCTTTGTTTGGACTCGATATCCGTCAGAAACGATTTTACACCTTTATAGAAAAATGTAGAAAAAGGGGTCAGAGCCTGAGGTATCCCCACGAATTTAGACCGCCTCCAGCTTCTCAAAATATCCTTTCAACATCGTTTGCGCTAATTGCAGATAGTCCGCTGGAAGATCAAACTGAACATATTTGCACGCTATTCGAGCAA
>Ga0208648_1000428_pt1 | contig 43973 bp, 41 predicted proteins | sample AntAceMetag02UKL_FD_184772 | JGI IMG/M metagenome (GOLD analysis project Ga0208648, IMG submission 184772) | Saline lake microbial communities from Ace Lake, Antarctica - Antarctic Ace Lake Metagenome 02UKL (SPAdes) (version 2) | ecosystem: Environmental > Aquatic > Non-marine Saline and...
TAATGCCCTGGTTTCCTCCCAGGCGTATCATGGCGTCGTAGGCGTAGTTGGCATGCACCCAGAAACATTTCAGGATTTCCTTTCCGAATTCTCTGTCCATACCGGAAGAGAGGGATTCTTCCCAGTATGGAAGAAGATACTGATCCATCCTCCCGAAAGATACTCCCGGTCCAGGGTAGTTCTCATCGCTCATGACCAGCATATGAGTCAGCCACAGTGATTGTACGGCCTCCCAGAAGGTTGTTGCGGGCTCCCAGGGGACCTTGTCCAGGTTTTCAGCCATACTGCAAAGTTCGGTTTTTCTTTCGGGGTTGTCTTCCTTTTCTGCCATCTCTCTGCACAGGGAAGCATATTTTGCCGCCAGTTCACGAGGCATGGTTGCAGCCGTTATCATGGCCCTTATCTGGGCGCCTTTTTCAGTTTTCTGCTCTTTCTGAGTAAGCGCGTCAAACGCCGCCTGCAGGTTGGCGTATATTCCCTTCCACCCGATGAGCAATGCCTTCTCGTATCCGGGTATGATATGTCCGCTGGTGGCCCCGGCGTTTCCGTATCCACGATTGTAAAACCAATCCAGTTTTGAGCGGGCACCTTTTTTGCCATACATGAGCTTGTTCCTCTGAGCGGTCTCTTCCTTTGTCCAGCACTTGGATGTCTGAATGTTGAAGCGTGCGCCTGCAATGAGATCCCCGGGAATTATCTCCTGCGGAAGATGGTTTATCATAACCTCCTTTATAAACCACGATCTTCTCTCAGGGAGACTCCACGACCAGAAATCCTCATGTAGCTCAACCGTTTGAGCTGCCTGGAGGAATGAAGCCTTGAATGTACTGAAAAAAGCGTAGGTCTCAGGGACTATGTAAAATGTTGTTTCATCGTACTGTACGTCCCATGGTTCGCCTGTTCCCCATGAGGTGAACTCATTGTTCCACGGTCGTTCCAACCCCCTGAAATAATAATTCCTGAGCCATTCGATCCTTGGAGAGAGATTGCCCGGTTCCTTGATCGGGGATTGTGTTTTCCAAGCTGCTGATGTGTCCATTGCGCCCTCCTTCATAATCATGTCAAACGATAAGATGATTAACTCTGAAAATCAAGCTTAAAATTCTGATATGGTGCCTGAACTGCGAAGTTGTTAATTCTGGATTGCAGATAGACAAGAATTTTCTGAAGGTGCGACAACACTACCCGATCTTGAGTTGTGGGGGTAATATTGCCCCACAATTGGGGCAATATTACCCGGCAATGAGCCATAAAATTCCCCCACCTTGTATTACATTTCACGTTATATCAAATAGTTATGACGATGGCACCAAAATTGCGCTATGACTTAAACAAAAGACTAAACCGGGATAAGGAGGGTTAAAAATGGGGAACAATTTCGGCAATTCCTATCAGCCGCGCCCCGTGTCAATCATTAGAACGCTGCCTCAAATAGATGAGCACAGGCTATTTCAGCTGAAGCTTGAAGACGGGAGTTCGTGGAAAGATTTTGGCCATCAGCCGGGGCAGTTTATTGAAGTTTCTATTTTCGGCGAGGGAGAAGCACCAATAAGTATTTCCTCTCCGCCTACGAGATCTGATGCCCTTGAAATTTGTGTACGTCGTGCCGGGAAGGTAACTAATGCGCTCTTCGAAATGGGAAAAGGATCTCATCTGTATATCCGCGGACCCTATGGCAAAGGCTTCCCTGTTGAGACCCTTAAAGGGCACAAGGTACTCCTCATCGCAGGCGGTTTAGGTCTTGCCCCCCTGAGATCGCTTCTCCTGTACCTCCTCGATAAACGTGATGAATTTGACGAAATTACCCTTATGTATGGGACAAACAATCCCAACAACGTGCTCTTCAAGTACGAACTTCTCGGGTTTTTTGACCGGGACGATATCAAATATCTCTATAGTGTCGACAGGGACGAGGAGGGTATTTGGAAGCAGTATGTGGGTGTTGTGACGGGGCTCTTTGATCAGGCAGAACTTTCGCCCCATGATACCTACGCCGTTTTGTGCGGGCCGCCTATCATGTACAAATTTGTTCTTAAAAGACTGCTTTCTCTGGGCTTTCCCAAAGACCATATATATATGTCGCTTGAAAGAATGATGAAGTGCGGCGTCGGAAAATGCGGGCACTGTGCCATCGGGGACAAATACTGCTGCACCGACGGGCCGGTTTTTCCCTTCACGGAGCTTGAGAAAATAAAGGAGGCAATCTGACCATGGCGAAGACTCTTTCCGTATGTCCATTTTGTGGTTGCGGCTGTAGCTTCTATATTGTTACGAGAGGTGAAAGGGTGGTCGGCGTCGAGCCGAGCCCCGGAAATCCCATTAACAAGGGGATGCTCTGTGCAAAAGGATGGAATTCCTATGAATTCATTCATTCTCCCGACAGATTAACGGTGCCCCTTGTAAGGAAAGACGGGGAACTCACCGAGACTACCTGGGACGAAGCGCTCGATGTCGTTGCCGGAAGGTTGAATGATATAAAAAAGGAACACGGGCCAGATTCGCTTGCCTTCCTCGCCTCGGCCAAAGTGACCAATGAGGAGAATTATGCCTTCATGAAGATGGCCCGCGCTGTTTTCGGTACAAACAACATCGATCATTGTGCGCGGCTCTGACATAGCGCGACGGTGGCCGGTCTGGCCGCCACCTTTGGTTCTGGAGCGATGACCAATTCCATAGTTGAAGTGGAAGAAGCTGACCTTTTCTTTATCATAGGTACCAATACAACGTCACAGCATCCCCTCATTGGGTCACGGATTATTAACGCGAAGGAGCGGGGCGCGAAGATTGTACTTGCCGACCCCCGCAAAATACAGCTTGCCGATTATGCCGATATTCATCTCAGACATAATATCGGCACCGATGTGGCGCTTCTCAACGGCATGATGAACATAATCATTGAGGAGGATATATACGACCAGCAGTATGTGGAAGAAAGAACCGAAAACTTTGATCAGCTAAAGGCTGTGGTGAGTCGCTATACACCACGTGTAGTTGAGCAGATAACGAGTGTTCGAGTCTCCGACCTCGAAGATGCGGCGCGTGCCTATGCGACAACGGGGAAGTCTATGCTTTTCTATGCCATGGGTATTACGCAGCATGCCACCGGGACCGACAATGTAAAGACCTGTGCGAATCTTGCCATGCTCACCGGTCATGTGGGAAGGCCCTCCACCGGCGTAAATCCCCTGAGGGGACAGAACAATGTACAGGGTGCCTGTGATATGGGAGCCCTGCCGAATGTCTTTTCCGGCTATCAGCAGGTGGCGAACGAAGAGGTGAGGAAAAAGTTTGAGCATGCCTGGAGTGTGGGAAAACTTGACGGAAAGGTGGGGCTTACAATTACAGAGATGATGGCGGCGGCGCAGAGGGGGGACCTGAATGCCCTCTATATCATGGGAGAAAACCCCATGATGAGTGATCCCGATTCCTCCCATATAGAACTGGCGCTCTCAAATCTCGATTTTCTCGTTGTTCAGGACATCTTCATGTCGGAGACAGCCCGTCTTGCCGATGTGGTGCTGCCCGCTACATCCTTTGCCGAAAAGTCGGGTACCTATACCAATACAGAGAGAAGGGTGCAGATTGCTCATAAAGCAATTAATCCTCCGGGATCGGCGAGGGATGACTGGGATATCATCTGTGAGGTGGGCAGGCGCTCCGGATACCCGATGGACTACAGATCCACGGCTGATATACTGAAAGAGATAAATGAGCTTACACCTTCCTACGCAGGAATTACCCGCGAGAGGCTTGTAAAAGGTTACGGTCTCCAGTGGCCCTGCCCCAGTGAGGAGCATCCCGGGACACCCTTTCTCCATAAGGACAAGTTTACGAAGGGACTCGGCTCATTTCTGCCCTGCGATTTCAAGCCCGTTTCCGAAGTACCGGACGAGGAGTATGACTTTCTCCTTACCACGGGGCGGATTTCTTACCAGTATCATACCGGTACCATGACGAGACGCATCAGCATACTCGAGAGAGAAGCTCCGGAGCCCCTGGTGGAAATAAACCCCGATGATGCCGGACGACTCGGCATAAAGAATAGTGATGAGGTAGAGCTGATATCGAGGCGTGGTTCCATAAAACTGAAGGCAGAGGTGACAGAGCGTGTACCTAAGCGGGTGGTATTTTCCACCTTTCATTTTCACGAGGCGCCGGTCAATCTGCTTACAAATCCCGTTTTCGATCCGGATTCTGGAATACCCGAGTATAAGGGCTGTGCAGTCAGAGTAAGGAGGTGTGCATGAAGATTTTAGCTAAGAAAGATCTTTTGAATGTCTTAAAAAACTGGTCGGGTTCTTACGATGTGTTTGCGCCCGGTATAAAGGAGACAGGTGATACCATATTCGATTGTTTTGATGAGAGCACCTTTACTCTTGATTATGGAAAGCCCCCACTTCCGCAGAAGTCAGAGGTTTTCCCTCAGAACGAGATAATATTCGAACTGAAAAACGGGGAGTACAGGGAGGTGATTACCGGCAACGAAAAAATGATCTTCGGAATGAGGGCATGTGACGTAATGGGCATGAGACAGGCGAGTAGCTTCATGACTCGCGGCGATGTGACGGACCCCTATTGTAAATCTAAGGAAGAAGGAGTCCTTAAGGTTATCATGGCCTGTGCGGGCCCACAGAGTGAGACCTGTTTCTGCACCACCGTCGGAAGCGGTCCCTTTGCCGAAAAGGGATTTGATCTCCAGTTTTACGATATGGGGGATGAATTTCTTGTCGAAGCCGGAAGCGAGAGGGGGGGAAATTTAATAGTTAAAGGCCCCTTTCTAGAGATTGATGATGCTGAGGCCAGGACGAGGATAGATGAATTTAAGATAAAGGCATCGAACTCCGTGGAGGAGATGCCGGCCCTCAAAGAGGCGATGAACAGACTTCGTGATGGCTCAGTGAGCGAGGAGGTATGGGAGCACTTCGGCCGTAAATGTATCGTATGCGGGGGGTGTGCCTTTGTCTGTCCCACCTGTACCTGCTTTAACGTTTCTGATTACGTAACAAAACCGGGCGAGGGTTTGAGAGTACGCTCATGGGATGCCTGTCTCTTCGGAGGATTCACCAGGGAGACCTCTGGACATAATCCAAGGGGTAGCCAGGCACTGAGGCTGAAAAGACGTCACGAGCATAAGCTCCTGTACTACAATGAAACCGATATTCAGGACGGGTTATGTGGTTGTGTAGGGTGTGGCAGGTGTTCCGATTATTGTCCCGTTCACATAGGCACCCTGGAGGTTGTAAAGGCAATCGCTGAGGCACGATGATTAAAAAAGCAGACCTAGGAGGAAGTAATGTCCGAGGGAAAGAGAATACTTATTATTGATGATGACGAGGATTACGGAAACGCACTTAGTATAGTGCTTGAAAATAGCGGTTACAAGGTGGAGCAGGCCTTGAATATTAAAGATGGTCGCGAGGCGATTGACAGGGTGCTTCCTGAACTCATCATTCTTGACGTTATGATGGAGAAACATACTGACGGGTTCGAGCTCTGTTCTGACCTGAAAAACGATGAGGCGTGTAGAATGATTCCCGTAATGATGGTGACCGCTGTAACGGAGAAGACAGGGTTTAAGTTTTCTCCCGAGACGGACGGTGAATATCTGGAGGCGGATGACTATGTATCCAAACCGGTGCCGGTTGCGGAGCTTTTATCGAGGGTGAATAAACTTATCGGGAAAAATGGATAAAATGTGTTATACAACTCACGTCGTTATATTTTGGCACTGGTCTTGCTGTAGTATTGATTAAAATCGATAAGGGGGTAAACAAATTATGACTGCAAAGAAAAAGGTACTTCTGATAGATGATGACAAGGATTTCCTGATGGCGACCAGACTTATACTTGAAAAAAGCGGGTATGAAATATTTCTCGCAGAGGATGGGAAGAGTGGGGTTGATATGGTAAAATCCGTTGCTCCAGATCTGGCTATTGTGGATATTATGATGGAAACATGGGGGGAGGGTTTTGATGTCGTTTCAAAGGTTCGCTCTATGGAACAGGGGAAGGATATACCCCTTATTGTGCTCAGTGCTGTCGATCTTCAGGGTCCGTACCAGTCCTTTGAGCCTTCTGACGAATCCCCGAAGGTAAACATGGTATTACACAAACCTGTCAAGGCCGATGATCTCATAAAATATGTAGGACAGCTGATAGGGTAAATGTCCATGTCAGAAGAAGTTTCCAGAGGGCCCATACTTATAATTGATGATGAAGAAACCATAAGGGATGGCTGCAGCCAGGTACTGGAGAAGTCCAGGTATTCTATAATTACAGCTGGGAATGGACTGGACGGCATTAGAATTGCCAGAGAAAAACACCCGGATCTGGTTTTCGTGGATCTAAAGATGCCAGGTATGTCGGGCCTGGAGATAATTGATATTTTATTAGAAGATATTCCTTATGTTGTGCTGGTTGTAATTACCGGCTATGCGTCTATCGTTTCTGCGGTGGAATCCATGAAAAGGGGGGCATATGACTACCTGCCGAAGCCCTTTAACCCTGATCAACTGAGAGCTGTCACGAAAAGAGGACTTGAACATCGCAATCTCAGGATAGAGGCGAAAATGTTAAGAGATGCGAAGGATCAGGTGGAAAAGGACTTTATTACCTTTGTAAGTCACGAGATGCGTTCTCCCCTTGTTACCATTCAACAATATATGGAAGCCCTCAAGGTTATTGCGGGCGGCTGTCTGAGCGACGAGGCCATGGATATTATAGGGCGGTGTGATAAGCGTATCCGGAACCTGGAGGATCTTGTGGAACACTGGCTGGATATGAGCAGGATAGAAAACGGTACACTTACACAAAAAAAGGAACCGGTCAATCTTGCCGCGATCATAGCGAGAAGCATGGATGAAATGACTCCTCTCTGCCAGCGGAGGGGTCTTGAAATGGAAAAGGAACTCCCCGGGGATCTGCCCTCTGTCATCGGGGATGAAGAGAGTCTGGTAAGAGTCTTAATCAATATTATAGGAAACGCAACAAAATATACGCCGAGTGGCGGCAGGATACATATCGCTGCGGAATATGATGACCTAGACGTAACAATCAGTATATCGGATACGGGTGCGGGCATCCCCCACGATAAGCTTCCCTTCATCTTCGATCCGTTTTTCAGGGGAAAGGGAAAAGACGACCGACAGAAGGGTTCCGGGTTGGGGCTTTCCTTCTGCAAGAGAATAATGGAGGCTCATGGTGGCAAAATAGATGTTTCATCAGAAGAGGGGAAAGGAACTACCTTCATGCTGAAATTTCACCGGTAATATTGAGAGGGAACATCTCCTGTTTGAGTGAATTTTCCTGCTGATTCAGATGGGTGCGTATTCGTGGAATGAATTATGAAGTGTTATGATAACGATTATGAATGGCACGAAGACGATGTGATGGACGAGTGTTTCATATGCGGAGAAAAGTCTGAAAAGTTGTTTGTAGTTCGGCATCTCGCAAGTATGAAGATGGTGCATCTGTGTCCTGACTGTATGGTGGACAAGATGTCTGAATATTGTCTCGATAATACAAGACCATGGAAGGGCAATGTGGTAAAGGGGGACTAAAGATGATAATTGATCTTTAGTCCCCCCTTTTTTGTTCGTGCGGAAATGCTTTTTCTCAGGCAAATGCCGCGGAGGTTGCTATCAGCAACCCTGCTGCAAAAACGACAGCGCCCAACCCCGCTCCTCCAGCTGTAGCCAGAATGGGGGTTATCCCTAACAGAAGAAATCCAAACACGCATCTTGCTTCTCTTGAATCCATAATGTTCTCCTTAGTCTTCAATCCTTTTAACACTTACGGCTGATATGATGAGCCTGTTTCTTGTCAGCAGATGTTTCATTACAATTCCAACCGCTTCTACCACGTCTCCCACAAATATTTTATTGGAAGGTGCAGTAAACATGATTACTCGTATACCTGCCGTTTCATCTTTAATATGAAAGTGAGGTCTGTTCAGCCATCTGAAACTTATTTTCTGAACCTCACCCGATATCCTGACAACATCTCCGATCATTCTCTGGTCTATCTTTCCAATCTTGCAGGCGCGTGCTTTTGAACCAAATTGTTCATTTGCCTGCACAAAACTCCTGCGACTCATCCATGCCAGAGTCATGGGAATGATAAGCAACATGATCAGGCCGGGGATGGCATACAACAAAAATCGCGAATCTCCCGTCGAGGTGTAGTGCAAGACTACAGCCGCCGCACATATAATAAATGCCACCCAGGTTAATACTGACATTTTATCGTAGGGCCTTTAATCAGCCGGCAGTTCTTTTCTGAACATCAGGAAGTATGCAACCCCGATGAAGAGAAAACCACCGAATATATTCCCTATCGTAACAGGGATAAGATTCCAGAGCCATATATCGGACCAGCTAAGCCCCCCGTTGGCAAGCAGCATGCCGCCCTTCTTTGCTATTACGGCCGGATACCAGTCGGTGAGGAATTTTCCTGCAGGCAGAAAGTACATATTGGCCACGACATGCTCAAAGCCGGACGATACGAATGCCATGATCGGAAACCAGACTCCGAAGAATTTGCCGACCACATTGTCTGCCGTAATGGCGAGAAGGATGGCAATGTTAACTAGGAAATTACATCCAATGGCCTTCATGAAACAGGACCATAGACCCGCGGCCCCAACGGCCTTGTATCCCAGGATCTTTCCAGCTGCGATGCCAACCGCTGACATGCCAAAGGCGTTAACTGCCATGCTGCCATCGGCCTGGCCGCTTACAAACGGACCGACTGCCATAAGGTACGCATAGGCAAGTGATCCTATCAGATTTCCTATGTAGACCCACGTCCAGTTTCTGAAGACCGCTCCCCAGGTGATCTTTTTCATCATTGCGGCCATGGGAACGATCATGCAGTCCCCGGTAAAGAGTTCCATGCCGGTAAGGACAATAGCGATCAAGCCTACCGGGAATACGGAACCGCCGATGAGCTTGGCAATTCCCGGACCCAGATGTGCTGCCACGCCCGTTACGCATACCGTGCAGAGCGCTCCTCCAATGGCGATGTAGGCGCCTGCCATAAAGCCTCGGAGAAGCAGGTTAGAGATTGAGAGTTTTGCTTTGCCGGCACCAGCATTGCCAACAAGAGCGACCATTTTTGCCGGGGTGTTAAAAGCCATAGATTAGTACCTCCTTCATTTAAATAAATTTTAATATGGCCCCCTGTGGACCATTTATATTTTCAATCATGCTGCTTCAATCTTTACCGCGCAGACCTTGTATTCCGGAATCTTTCCCACAGGATCGAGTGCCGGATTGGTAAGAAGATTGACAGCAGCCTCACTGAAATGGAAATTCATAAAGATCGTGCCCTCAGGCGGGGTGTCAATCACGCTGGCCTTTACTTGAAGACTGCCTCGCCGCGAAGTGACGGTTATGAAATCTCTGTCTTTGATTCCCAGCTTTTCCGCATCATTGGGATTTACCTCAGCCAGGCTCTCCGGGTATTTCTCAACGAGGCCCTCACTCCTCCGGGTCATGGTTGCCGTGTGGAAGTGGTAGAGGACACGCCCGGTCGTGAGGATAAACGGATATTTTTCATCCGGCAGTTCCTCCGAAGGCCTGTAATCTATCGCGGTAAAAAGTCCCAATCCCCTGGAGAACTTATCTTTGTGCAGATATTTCGTGCCAGGATGTTCCGTACTGGGGCAGGGCCACTGGAGCCCTTCCTCTTCTATCCGCTCATAGGTAATACCTGCGTAGCTCGGGGTCAGGCCGTTTATCTCGTCCATGATCTCTTTAGCTGAAGAGTAGTCCATGGTGTAGCCCATCTTTGTCGCCAGTTCGGAGATGATCTCCCAATCGGCCTTCGCCTCGCCGGGTGCGTCAACGGCCTTTCTTATGCGCTGAACCCTTCTTTCCGTGTTTGAAAAAGTACCGTCCTTCTCGGCGAAACAGGCGGAGGGCAATACTACATCGGCCAGCCTCCCTGTCTCATTCAGGAAAATATCTTGTACAATAAGGATGTCGAGGTTTCTAAGAGATGCTTCAACATGGGTGAGATCGGGATCCGAGATCATCGGGTTTTCGCCCATGATGTAGAGGCCTTTGATGTCTCCATCATGAGCCGCATCCATGATCTCCATGATTGTCAGACCCGGTTTTGCAGGCAGTGAAACATCCCATGCCTTTTCAAACTTTGCCCTGGCGTCATCGCTGGCAACCTGCTGATATGCGGGGAACACATTGGGAAGTGCACCCATGTCACAGGCGCCCTGAACATTATTCTGACCCCTGAGTGGATTGACTCCGCCGCCTTCAACGCCGACGTTGCCGCACAGCATTGACAGACTAGCACAGGATTTTACATTGTCGGTGCCGTGCGAATGCTGGGTAATACCCATGGCATAGAGAATGGACGCACGGTTTGCCTCCGCGTATATGTGCGCGGCAGTTCTCAGATCATCGGCCGGTATCCCCGTGATTTCTTCGACATAATCGGGTGTATATTTTGCGACGGTCTCTTTCATAGCCTCGAAACCCTCGGTGCGATTTGCCACATATTCCTTTGCGTAGAGACCTTCATCGATGATCACGTTCATCAGACCATTGAGGACGGCCACGTTTGTGCCGGGTCTGGGGCGCAGCCATATATCGGCATAGTTCACAAGGCCGATTTTTCTGGGATCGATCACGATCAGCTTGGCGCCATGCCGGCGGACAGCCCTCTTCACGCACGATCCTATCACCGGGTGATTTTCTGTAGTATTCGTTCCTATCGCGAGAATCGCATCTGTGAATTCTATCTCTTCGATGGAATTGGTCATTGCTCCTGATCCGAATGTGGCAGCCAGACCGGCTACCGTGACGGAGTGTCAGAGACGGGCGCAGTGATCGACGTTGTTTGTCCCAATCACCGCTCTCATGAATTTCTGGAAAAGGTAATTTTCCTCGTTGGTACAGCGTGCCGAGGAGAGCCCCGCAATGCTGTCGGGGCCGTTTTTCTCTTTTATGGAGGCAAATTTTTCTGCGATGTAGCTGTAGGCCTCTTCCCAGCTCGCCTCCTTCAGCTCACCATCCCTTCGAATAAGGGGCATTTTCAGGCGATCGGGGCTGTCTATGAAGTTCATTCCGAATCTGCCCTTTGAGCAGAGCATTCCTTCATTGGGCTTGCCATAATCCCTGTTCGCTGTGACTTTAATAACTTTTCCATCGCTGACATTCAGCTCCATCTGGCATCCCACTCCACAATAGGGGCAAGTCGTGTGCACCTTTTCTATTTCCCACGGACGCCCTTTGAATCTTGCCTGTTTGAATGTCAGGGCGCCGACGGGACACGCATCGACACATGCGCCGCAGAATACACACTCGGAATCTATGTAATCCGCGTCGAATGCGGGGCCAACCTTGGCGCTGGAGCCGCGCATCGAGAAGTCGAGAACCTCGTGAACCTGTATCTCGTTGCAGACCCGGATGCATCTTCCACAGAGGATACATTTGTTGAGGTCCCGCTGTATCATGGAGTTTGTGTCTTCTATTTCATATCCCGGGGACTTAATATCAAAACGGGGTTTTTCAATACCAAGTTCATACACAAGGTCCTGAAGTTCGCAGCTTCCGTTCTTTTCACACTGGAGACAATTATGATCTCCGGAAGACCACAGAAGCTCTACCACCAGTTTTCTGGCATTCATCACCCTCTCCGTATTGGTCCTCACTACCATTCCCTTGCTTGCGGGCATGCAGCATGACGCCACAAGAGTCCGGGCATTCTCCACTTCCACAACACATACCCTGCAGGCGCCTACATTAGTGGTTCCCTTGTAATAGCAGAGTGTGGGGATGTGTATGCCGTTTTCTCTTGCTACTTCGAGAATAGTCTGTCCCGGAGATGCCTCCAGCTTTTTGCCATCAATGGTTAAAGAAATGTTTTGATCCATTTTGTACTCCTTTACTCTACCTCTGTATTTATAACAGTGGCAATCCCGCTTTTGCAGAGAATTTGCCTCTGAGCTGTTTTTCAGACTTCACCTGCTTGAAATTGTATTCCGGTTGCTGATGTCTGATCTCTCACGGGACCAGACCATATGCCGGGAACCGGAAGCACCATACATTATTTTTTTACTATTTTCAAGAAATATGAAGTTTTCTGAGTTCTTTTGATTAAAATGTCTAACATCTTAATTCTAAAGTAAAAAACCCGAAGACTTGCCGGCATTATGGCGTATCATGATAAATTAATCTGGTGATATATCATGGTTCATAATCCATGGTTTTAGAAACCAGAGATCCAGGACCAGGGACTTTTTACGAAGCCATCAATTGTGCAGAGTGAATCTTTGAGGTATAATAAGAAAAATAGCTTGATTTATGTAGAAGTATATTATAGTGAAAACACAATTTTTCCCAGACAGTGTCCATTCAGGAACAGATTTTTCAGCAGAATGGAAACTGAATACAAAAAAGGACTCCTTGCCCGGACCCGGCGTTCGGGCTATAGAGCCGTGAGGAGGATTTATGTTGAGAAGGTACGAAACAATATTTATTACGAGGGCCGACTTGCAGTCGGATGAGATGGGCAACCTGATTGACCGTTATACCGGAATTATTACAGACATGGATGGTAAGATAATCAAGGTTGAGAACTGGGGTAAGCGGAGGCTGGCTTATCCCATTGAAAAGAGGCGAGAGGGCGTTTATGTAAGGATTGACTTTGCTGCACAGTACAAGGTTGTCACGGAGGCAGAGAGAAACTTTAAGATTGATGACAATGTACTGAGATTTCAGACTGTAAAACTGAGTGACAAGGTTGACCTGGAAGAGATTGAGCGCGAGATAGCGGACACTCTGAAAAAAGAAGAAGAACTGGAAAAAGAAAAACAGAGAAAAGAAGAACTGAAAAAGGAAGAAGAACTGAAAAAGAAGGAACCTGTTTCCGAAGCCGTTGCCGAAGAACCGGGAAAAGGAGAAGTTATTTCCGAGCCTGCTGTTTCCGAAGCCGTTGCCGAAGAACCTGATAGTAAAGAGGTTGAAACGGACGATGAGAAGGTTGTGCAGGAAACTTCATCTGCTAAGACAGATGAAAAAAAGGCGGAGGAGGAATAAGAAATGGCATATACACCGAATAACCGTGCAGCAACTAATCGTACAAGTACAAGACGTCCCAAGCCCAAGTTTTTTCATAAAAGGAAGGTTTGCAGGTTTTGTGTAGATTCAAATATAAAGATTGATTATAAGAATCCGGCTGTCTTGAGAGGCTTTTTAACGGAAAGAGGCAAGATTATGCCGAGAAGAATTACCGGGACCTGCGCCAGACATCAGAGAGCATTAGCGGTGGCGATCAAAAGGGCCAGGACACTGGCGTTGTTACCCTATGTAACTGCCAACAATTAATTTCATCCAGGTTCACCTCCAGTAAATTTTGAGATGTCTGCCGGTTAAGCAGGCATCTCCCAATCTTTTAGTAAGTTAGAAATTATTTTCTGCGTTTTTTTGGCAGAAAATAATTTCGTTAACGCACTTATCCCGTTTATCGGGGTTAGGCTAACAGGTGGGGTATGTTTGGTCTGTCGGAGAGGAATGCCCTCTATAAAGACTTTGTCCTTGCTGTTGTGATCATCTCCATTGTTTTCATTGCGGTAGCCGTGAATCCGGTGCTTGGTGTATTTGGCGCGGTACTTGTGCCGGTGCCGATATTATATTATTACTCCAGGTTAGACAGATTGTACGGTCTCCTGGTTTTTATCCTGTCTCTGATAATTGCGATGATCACACTGCGTGCGCTGGGCTTCCAGACCAGTGTTGGCTACCTTTTCCTCCTGGGTTCTCTGGGGCCTGTTCTTTCGGAAGTGTTGAGAAGAAATTGGTCCATAGAAAAGACGGTTATCTATTCTGCAGGGATCCTTCTGGCTCTAAGCCTTGCCATCCTTCTTTACATAAGCCTGATTTCCGGAAAAGCACCATGGGGCATCATTGGGGCCCATATGTCCGCAATAGTACGGGAAAACATCGATTTGTACTCCCGCACTGGTGTTCCAACGCAATATATCGAACTCATGAAGGGAAACTCTGACCAGATAACGCGTATCCTAACCGGTTTGTTGCCTTCCTTTATTCTTGTGGGCGCAGCTTTTTTTATATGGCTGAATCTCCTGGGGGGAAAATGGTTGTTCAGAAAGAGGGGAATGTGGTATCCTGAGTTTGGTGATCTGTCCCTCTGGAAGACCTTTGATAAAACGGTATGGCTTGTTGTAATCGCGGGTGTCTTTATCCTGATCCCCTCTCAAGGATTTCGCATTCTGGGGTTGAACATAATGATTGTTCTCCTTTTTATATATATGCTACAGGGCCTGGCGATAGTAAGTTTCTTCTTTAAGAGAAAAAACGTGCCTGTAATCCTGAGGGCCTTCGGATATTTCTTAATTTTTGCTCAACAGTTCCTGATTTTTATAGTTGCCGGATTGGGCTTGATCGATACCTGGACCGATTTCAGAAAACTTGGCAAAAAATAGGATTGGCTGGTTGTCTTTCAAAGTTTGATAGATGTCTGAAAAATCCACAGAATTGAAGCCATCAAGCTTGGTGCACTCATCCGAAGCTATCAAGCTTCGGATTGGAGGAATTTTATGAAGATTATTTTAAAAAAGGATGTTGAATCTGTAGGTAAGGCAGGAGATCTTGTAAGTGCTTCTGATGGCTATGCCAGGAATTTCCTGATTCCAAGAGGATTGGGTATAGAGGCCAGCAGCAAAAACATGAAAGCTATGAAGAATGAAGTGGAAACCGCGGCGAGAAGAGTCATGAAGGAGAAAGAAACTGCACAGTCCATGGCCGAACGGCTTGGAAGTGTAACCTGTAGTATATCCAGAAAGGTAGGCCAGCACGGTAAATTGTTTGGATCTGTTACGACGAAAGACATAGGCGATGCCCTGCGTGAACAGGGGATAGAGATTGATAAGAGAAGTATCGTTCTTAAAGAACCCATAAAAAGTCTTGGGGAATTTTCAGTAAAGGTAAAATTGTATTCCGGGATATCTGTAGATATCAAGGTTGCTGTTACCGGTGAGGTATAGAATGAAGGATATAGATTATTCGCTTCACAAGGTGCCCCCGCAAAACCTGGAAGCGGAGCAGTCAATCCTTGGCGGTATACTGTTGGATAATAATGCCCTGAACAATGTTCTGGAAATATTGGGTATGGGCGATTTCTACAGCGAGGCACATAGAAAGATATTTTCGGCAATCCTTGATCTGTACGAGAAGAATGAGCCAAGCGATCTTATTACCCTGAGCAACATACTGCGTAACAGGGGTCACCTTGAAGGCGTGGGTGGAGAGGTATATCTGACATTGCTTGTCGATGGTGTGCCCTCCGCTGCTAATATATCCTACTACTCAAAAATAGTTAAGGAAAAAGCCATCTTACGCGGATTAATAGGCGCTGCAACCGATATATTGAATAAGAGTTATGATGCTGGCTCCGACATAGACGCTGTTCTCGACGAGGCTGAGCATGCGGTCTTCGAGATATCGGAGAACAAGATAAGACCTGCCTTTTCTACCATCAGGGAGATAGTAAAGGATACTTTCAAAAACATAGAAGAACTTTACGAAAAGAAGGCCCTCATCACTGGCGTTCCCACGGGATTTCAAAAGGTTGATGAAATTACATCCGGACTCCAGAAATCCGATTTGATAATAGTAGCGGGGCGTCCCAGTATGGGAAAAACAGCCTTTGCCATAAACATTATGCAACACGCGGCGATTGAGGATGGTGTGTCGGTGGCCATATTTTCCTTAGAGATGTCAAAAGAACAACTCGCGCTCCGCATGCTTTCCTCAGATGGGAAAGTAGATTCACAGCGTATAAGAAGGGGATTTATCGGTGATATGGACTGGCCAAAATTGACCGCCGCAGCGGGAAGGCTTTCAGAGGCACCTATTTTTATAGATGATACACCAGCGATATCCGTTCTCGAAATAAAGGCAAAAGCAAGGAGATTAAAGGCGGAATCAGGGCTTGATCTGATTATGGTTGATTACCTCCAGCTGATGAGGGGGAGGGATTCTTCCTCACCGAGGGAACAGGAGATATCTGAAATAAGTCGTTCACTCAAGGCCCTGGCCAAGGAACTCAACGTTCCGGTCGTAGCGCTGTCGCAGTTGAACCGGCAGGTTGAATCAAGAACCGATAAACGCCCTCAGCTTGCCGATCTGAGGGAATCCGGGGCGATCGAACAGGATGCCGATGTGATAATGTTTATATACAGAGATGAGGTATACAACAAGTCGGAAGACAATCCGGAAAAAGGCAAGGCGGAGATTATCATCGGGAAACAGAGAAATGGTCCCACCGGCGTGGCTAATATGACTTTCCTGAAGGAATACACATGTTTTGAAAATTTAGCCTATGACCGTGAGGAGTTTTAGGGTATATTCGGACAGTCCTTTAATTCTCGATAAGCTTGGGTTCATCAGTCAGATAGGGTATCGCCACTCTCAGCTTCTTCAGGGCATCTTTCTCGATCTGTCTTGCACGTTCCCTTGTTACGTGAAATCTGTCACCGATTTTCTGAAGGGTTTCGGGATCATCCGCCATTATTCTGTGTCTTATAATGTAACCTTCTCTCTCGTTGAGTTTTTCCAGGGCTCCCGCTATGTTTCTCTTTACCAGGGCCGTTTCTTCTTTTTTTATCAGCGCATCTTCCTGACTTTTACCTTTGTATACGAGATTATCAATATAGGTTGATTCTCCTTCATCGTCTATAGTGGCATTGAGTGAGACATCGCGGTTGTTGAGACGGAGGTTCATCTCCTCTATCTCAGTTTCTTTAACGTTGAGCATCTCCGCGATTTCTTTGAATTCCGGGCTTTTTTGCGATATAGCCTGCAGCTTTTTTTTAGCTTGGTTCAGTTTAAAAAACAGTTTTCTCTGTGCCTGGGTAGTGCCTATCTTGACGAGGCTCCACGATTTTATAACAAAGTTCTGCATGTATGCCCTTATCCACCATACCGCATAAGATATGAGCCTGTATCCCTTATAGGGGTCGAACTTTTTAACTGCATGCATAAGCCCGATATTACCCTCCTGGATCAGGTCTATGAGCTTTACACTATACTTCTTATATTCGTGGGCGATTTTGACTACAAACCGAAGATTGGAAGTAACCAGTTTTTCGGCTGCCTGCATGTCGTTATATTTTGCAAACCTCACCGCCAGCTTGAATTCTTCCTCGGCTTTCAGGAGGGGGAAACGGTTTATCTCCGCTATATAAATGTCCACCGAATCGGTTACTGCAGGCAGGTTCACTTTAAATCCCTCGAAAAACTGTAACAGTTACTTAACATCTCAATATAAATATATTTCTCTCAATAGTCAAGATTTTTGATGCTTTTTTGTTGCTGCAATATGATTATTTTTCCTGACTTGACATTATTCTGATTTGTGTTTATCTTATGAATAAAACAGCAGAAAGGGGTTATTATGAGTTCTCAGAATGAGTCGATTATGGAATTTGCGTGCAAGTTTGCAGAAGAAATAAATGCGAAGGCAATTCTGCTGTATGGTGAAGTGGCTCAGGACCTCCTTGCGCAGAAAAACCACAAAGCCTGTTTCGACACTATCCTGATAACGAGAGAGGATAGCAATGTGCCGCATAATGTGGAGTTCTTCCAAAGTGTTATCAATATTCCCAATGTGAATGTCACACGTCTGGGTCAGATAAAAATCGTCATAACGAAGGGACTTGCCACCGGATTATTCACAAAAGGCGACAAACTTGTTTGTCTTACAGGTGTTCCGAAATTTGGATATATAGACAGTATGTTTGTTATCGACGTGGGCAGAGAATTTGGGATCCTTACATCAGAAAATATCTCTGATATCTTTGAAGATATCTATCCCGAGGTATTCGAGACGGTGTTAAATATTGCATTGGAACTTGCCGCCCAGGGAAGGGAAGGCCGTCCGATAGGCACCATCTTTGTCCTTGGAAATCATGAGAAGGTGCTGGAGCTGTCCAGACAGATGATAATCAATCCGTTCATGGGATACAGGGAAGAGGAGAAAAACATCCTGGACCGCAATCTGAGAGATACCATCAAGGAGTTTTCAGCTCTGGATGGGGCATTTGTGGTAAGGGGAGATGGTGTTCTTGTGACGGCGGGAAGACATCTCAGTGCCGCCCTGGAAGGCAAGGATTTCCCCCAGGGACTGGGCAGCAGACATATAGCCGCGGCAGGTATCACAAGTGTCACTGGCGCGATTGCAATTGCCATTTCCGAGTCTACAGGCACCGTACGAATTTTTAAGAAAGGAAAGATCTTTGTCGATATTGAGAAGAGCATGGAATAACGGTTATGAGATTTGACAAATTTACTTTAAAACTCCAGGAGGCCCTCCAGGATGCCGAAGGACTGGCAAACAGCGGCGGCCACCAGGGAATTGATGTTGAGCATATGCTTCTGGCTCTTATAAGGCAGCCTGATGGAACTATATCCGAGATATTAAAGAAACTTGGCAGTGAGCAGAAGCGGATTGATAGTAAAATTGAGAAAATTCTAGATGGTCTTCCGAAGGTCTCGGGCACCGGCCAAGGTTACATGACCGCAAGATTAAAAGATGCATTGGACAAGGCCCTTACCGAGGCGGCAAGGTTGAAGGACGAGTACGTAAGTGTTGAACATGTTCTGGTTTCGATTGCTGATGATAAGCCAGGCCCTGCCGGAGGGGTACTTCGGGACAGTGGCGTGACCAGAGATAATATCCTGAAGGTGTTGGTGGATATAAGGGGTAACCAGAGGATTACCGATCCGAATCCGGAGGACAAATACCAGGCCCTTAAACGTTTCTCCATAGATTTCAATGAACTGGCGTTGCAGGGAAAGTTTGATCCGGTAATAGGAAGAAATGCTGAAATACGAAGAATAATGCAGGTGCTGTCACGGAGAACGAAGAATAATCCTGTGCTTATCGGTGAGCCCGGTGTGGGTAAGACAGCAATTGTGGAGGGGCTTGCCCAGCGTATAGTCGACGGTGACGTACCCGATAGCCTGAAGAACAAAAGGGTAGTCGGCCTGGACATAGGTTCCCTGGTGGCAGGAGCTAAATACAGAGGTGAGTTTGAGGATCGTCTGAAGGCAGTGCTTAAAGAAGTAACAAAGGCTAACGGAGAAATAATCCTGTTCATTGACGAGTTGCATACAATGATAGGGGCCGGCGCCACTGAAGGTTCCGTCGATGCCTCGAATATGTTAAAGCCTGCTCTCGCAAGGGGTGAGCTGCATTGCATAGGCGCTACTACTCTGAACGAATACAAAAAATATATTGAAAAAGATGCTGCGCTTGAGAGAAGATTTCAACCGATCGTCGTGGCAGAACCCACGGTGGAAGATACCATTGCCATACTCAGGGGGTTGAAAGAGCGATATGAGGTACACCACGGGGTGAGGATCAAGGATTCAGCAATTATTGCCGCCGCCACACTTTCAAACCGTTATATAAGCGGCCGGTTTTTGCCCGACAAGGCGGTGGATCTAATAGATGAATCGGCTTCCTGTCTCAGGATTGAACTGGACAGTCTCCCGTCTGAAATAGATGTGGTGGAAAGAAAGATTATGCAGCTTGAAATTGAAAAGGAATCCCTGAAAAAAGAGGATGACAAGACATCAAAAGAGAGATCTGACGGCATAAAAAAAGAACTGGAACAGTTGAGAGTGTCCGGGGATGAAATGAAGGAGCACTGGTTTGCCGAGAAAAAGGTTATCAAGGAAATCCAGTCGATCAAAGAAAAGACAGAGGAATACAAGACGTCGGAACAGAATGCCCAGAGAGAAGGCGATCTGGCAAAGGCGGCGGAAATTCGCTACGGTGTATTGATAAAACTGAACAGAGATCTGGAGGAAAAAACCGCGAGTCTTGAAGACCTTCAGAAGGATAAAAAGACGCTGAAAGAAGAAGTTGATGAGGATGATGTCGCGGCAGTTGTTGAAAGCTGGACAGGCATTCCCGTGGCCAGGATGCTGGAAAGCGATGTGGACAAACTAATCCACATGGAAGAGCTGTTAAAACAGAGGGTTGTCGGTCAGGATGAGGCCGTTCATGATATCTCCAATGCCCTGAGAAGAGCCAGATCCGGGCTGCAGGATCCCGACAGGCCTATCGGATCGTTTATTTTTATGGGACCGACGGGAGTGGGAAAGACCGAACTGGCCAAGGCACTTGCGGAATTTATATTTGATGATGAACGGGCAATGATCAGAGTGGATATGTCCGAATTTATGGAAAAGCATTCTGTTTCCAGATTGATAGGTGCTCCTCCCGGTTATGTGGGGTATGATGAAGGAGGATACCTTACCGAGGCAGTCAGGAGGAAATCATATTCGGTAATCCTGTTCGACGAGATAGAAAAGGCGCATCGGGATGTATTCAATATACTCCTCCAGATACTCGATGACGGAAGACTTACAGATGGACATGGCCGGACGGTTGATTTCAGGAACACGATAATTATTATGACATCCAATATAGGCAGTCAGTGGATGCAGGATCTGTCATTGGGGGAAAAAGAAAGACAACAAAAGACCATGGAGGTGCTGAGGGAGACCTTCAGACCGGAGTTTCTGAATAGGGTCGATGATATAATTAATTTCAAGGCACTTACCATAAGTGATATCCGCAACATAATCAACATTCAGATCAGGCTGATACAAAAGCGGCTCCAGACCAGGAAGATCCACCTTGAACTAACGAAGAAGGCCAGGGAATACATATCGGAGAAAGGATACAGCCCGATTTATGGCGCGAGACCCCTGAAAAGAGCGCTTCAGAGGATTATAGAGGATGGCCTGGCCACAAAGATACTGGAGGGAGATATTGTAGAGGGTGACGATATAATAGCCGATATGGGTGAGAACGGCGAGATAGTCTTTCATAAAGGATCATCTCCAAAAGAGTTGGCAGGATTATAAGGATTCAAGGAGAATAGTTAAGAGCTGAAAAGAGTTAAATGTCTGGCAAGGGTTCTGTCGGTTTCATTTGGAAAAATTCGAATCTCTGTGCTATGTATTATTCTCGATAAGACGAGATCAAAAGTATCATTCTGGAGGAGAACATGACTGAAAATAACGGCGAAAAGGGTTTTGTTATAAAAGACAGAAGATTATTTGGTGAAGGTGGAGAAGCTCGTGCAGATACGATAAAGGAGAACGAGGAGAAAAAGTCTGAGCAGAAGCCCGAAACAGTGGATGAAAATATCAAGGAGAAGGAAGAAACAGCGGAAAAGGAAGAGAAAAGCTACCAGTTACCCGAGATAAATTTTCATAATTTCATACTTTCCCTGTATACCTCTGTGATTTTCAACCTTGGAGAACTGGCCGATCCTGTCTCGAACAAGAAAGAGAAAGATCTCAAAGCGGCGAAACAAACAATAGATATTCTGGGTATGTTGAAGGAAAAGACAGGGGGGAATCTTGATAGCAGCGAGAAAGAGCTGTTAAATGGTATACTGTCCGAATCAAGGATGAGATATGTGAAAGAATCGGAGAAGTTGTGATTATCAGGCAATCTCCGGCGAAGGTGAATCTTTTTCTCAGGGTCTTGGGAAAGAGAAGTGACGGTTACCACGATATACTGAGTCTTATGCAAAGGATAAGCCTTTGCGATAAAATGAGTTTTGCCCTGAAAGGCAATGGAATAAAAATAATATGTCCGGGGGGAGTGGTCCCGGAAAACAAAAATAATATAGTCTACACGGCGGCTGAAGCTATTCTTTCTAATATTTCCTTTCATTCGGGCGTAGAAATCACGATAAATAAAAAGATTCCTGTAGCAGCGGGACTTGGTGGTGGAAGCTCGAACGCTGCGACTACCCTTGTTACTCTTAACGAGATGACGGGAGCAAAGTACACTACAAAAGAACTTATGCGAATGGGGGCCAGGCTCGGAGCGGATGTCCCCTTTTTTATTTTTGGGAAAACCGCCCTGGCTTCCGGGATAGGTGATCATCTCAAACCAGTGAATGGTATCCCTAACATATGGTTTCTATTAGTTAATCCTGGTTTTGGGGTTTCTACCGGGGATGTCTATGGAAATTTAAAATTGGGATTGACAAAAGAACCAATAAAATATAGGATGGCGCGTTTTATGACGATGTCCCATGTTGCACAAGGGCTTTACAACGATTTAGAGAGGGTATCCCTGCAATCTTACCCCATATTGTCGGATATCAAAAAGCTCTTGACGGCAAACGGAGCTCTGGGTTCTCTAATGTCGGGAAGTGGCCCCACGATCTTTGGTATTTTCAGGAGCGAGGCGGACGCGAAGAGAGCCGAATATAATTTAAGGGAAGCTCGAGTCGGATCGGTATTCCGAGCGTGTTCAATATAATGGGGCGTCGTCAAGCGGTAAGACACAGGACTTTGATTCCTGCATCCGGAGGTTCGAATCCTCCCGCCCCAACCAGTTTGTAAAAAAGAGGAGAGCCGATGTTAGAGAGAATGAGGATTTTTCCCGGTAATTCCAGCCGAATTCTTGCGGAGGGTATCTGCAAGAAACTGGGAATATCTCTGGGCAGGGCCACTGTTTCCACCTTTAGCGATGGTGAAACAAGTGTTGAAATCGATGAGAATGTGAGGGGGATGGATGTATTTATTGTGCAGTCCACTTCCACACCGGTGAATAACAGTCTGATGGAACTCCTCATTATGATAGACGCCTTGAAGAGGGCGTCTGCCGACAGAATAACCGCTGTTATACCCTATTATGGTTATGCCAGGCAGGACAGGAAGGCCGCTCCGAGGGCTCCTATCACGGCGAAACTGGTGGCGGATCTCCTTACGGTAGCCGGAGCAAGCCGCGTTATAGCGGTTGATCTCCATGCCGGTCAGATCCAGGGATTTTTCAATATTCCGGTCGACAATCTCTATGCAACCCCGATCCTCCTGGAATACGTAAAACGTAATTATCCCGATAAACTTATTATTGTTTCCCCTGATACAGGGGGTGTTGTAAGGGCGAGGGCCTTTGCGAAGAGATTGGGTGCCACACTGGCGATCGTCGATAAGCGGAGAGATGCCCCCAATGAATCACAAGTGATGAATGTTATTGGTGATGTGAAAGATAAATACGCAATCATTCTCGATGATATGATCGATACGACCGGTACGGTTGTTCAGGCCGCAGAGGCTATAAAGAATGAGGGAGCGATAGAGGTTTCCGCATGCTGTACCCACCCTGTCTTATCGGGGCCTGCGATAGAACGGATAAGCGCTTCCGTGCTAAAAGAGGTTATTGTGACGGATACAATTTCACTGAATGAAAAGGCTCAGGCCTGCGAAAAGATCAAGGTCCTTTCGATGACTGGTGTGCTGAGTGAATCGATAAAAAGAATATATTATAATGAATCTATAAGTTCACTTTTTATTTAGGAGTTACAAATGAAAACAATTGCATTAAGTGCTCAGGTGCGAGAAGGGCGAGGAAAAGGTAATTCAAGAAGATTGCGGTCGGAAGGTTTCGTGCCCGCGATATTTTATGGTTATGAGACTGAGTCGGTGGCGGTTAAGGTGAATACTTCCGAACTGATCAAAGTTCTGGTCGGGGAAGGGGGAGAAACATCCTTTGTGAAGCTTGGCATAGAATCCGGCAAGGGCGGTAAGGTTGAAAAACTGTCGATTATCAAGGATCTGCAGATCGACACGATACACAGAAAACCGGTACATGTAGATTTCTATGAAATCAGAATGGATAGAACCCTTACTGTAGACGTTCCCATCATTTTTACGGGTAACCCGGTTGGTGTAGTAGAGGAGGGTGGCGAGCTGCAACAGATAAAGAGGGTATTGAAGGTATCGGGACTTCCCTCTGACCTTCCCGAATCTCTCGAGGTAGATATCAGCGGTCTTACTATAGGTGATTCCATCAAAGTTAGAGATATTGCTATTAAAGATGGGGTCCAGATTCTTGACCTCGATGATGTGGCAGTTGTGTCTGTGGTGACTGCAAGGATGACCCTGATGACGGAAGAAGAAGGTGGTGAAGAGGAAGAAGCAGTCACGGAAGAGGCAGTTTCCGCATCGGAAGGTGAAGAGAAAAAGGCAGAGCAATAGTGGTTCTCCAACAGGGGGACATGTGAAACTTATAGCTGGACTTGGAAATCCCGGCAGCAGATATTCTTACAGCAGGCATAATATAGGGTTTCTGGTTCTGGATGCCCTGGCTCGGATGGAAGATATAGAGATTAGTCGTAGGAAGTTTGATTCTTGTATCGGCAGAGGGGTGATTTCCGGGGTTCCGGTTATTCTGGCGAAGCCTCAAACCTTTATGAACCTCAGCGGAGTTGCAGTAGGTAAGCTGGCCGGGTATTTTGGAATAAACACCGAAGATATAATAGTTGTTCATGATGATATGGATTTTCCGATTGGTGATATTCGGATAAAGACGGGTGGCGGTGCTGGAGGGCACAAAGGGCTGCTATCTGTTATTGATCATCTTGGAGGACCGGAGTTTGTCAGGATTCGGTTGGGGATAGGCAAGCCGGTTGCAGGTATAATGGCTGAGGATTATGTGCTTAAGCGGTTTTCCGAACGTGAAATGCAGGTTTTGCCCCATGCCGTTGAAAGGGCGTATAACGCAGTGATTGACGTTATTTCATCCGGCGTTCAGGCGGCTATGAATAAGTTTAATGTAAGAATCACACAAAATTTAGAGGAGGTATAAAAGGAACGATAAAATTCTGGTGAATTATGCCTGGTCAGTATTTCATCTTTTGAGCGTCACGCTTTCTGAAAAACAACTGATTTACAGGCAGTTGTGAGTAACGGTTATACAAAACCAAACACTGCCCCTTCTGTGTGTTTAATTTTATTTAGACTTATTTGAGTAATTTTGGGACAGTAATAATTTTAAAGAGGAGGTTTAGACAAAATGTTTAAGAAATTCTGGTATCTTTTATCAATCATCTTCACGACGCTCTTTTTATTTGCGCCTGTGGCGCTGGCAGGAGAAGCGGACATTAACCTGCCTGATTTGTCTCAGATTACGTTTAATGTCTTAGGCGGTACGGTCGGCGGTCTCTCGCTGATGTACTGGGGGTTGTTAGTTTGTGTAATTGGAATGGTCTTCGGGGCCATTCAATATGTCCAGACAAAAAACCTGCCTGCCCACAAGGCAATGCTTGACGTCTCAGAGATAATCTGGCAGACATGTAAGACCTATCTCTTTCAACAGGGCAAATTCCTTATCGCCCTGTGGATCCTTATCGGGATCTGTATGACGTATTACTTTGCCGGCCTGCAGCATATGGCAATGGGAGGAGTTCTCGTCATTCTGGTCTGCTCAATTTTTGGAATCCTCGGTTCTTACGCCGTTGCCTGGTTCGGTATCAGGATCAACACGGTTGCCAATTCCAGAACCGCGTTTGAATCACTTCGCGGCAATCCCATGAATGTTATAGCAATCCCCTTAAGATCAGGAATGAGCGTGGGGCTTCTCCTTGTCAGCGTTGAACTTTTCTTCATGATTTGTATCCTGAGCTTTATCCCTAAAGAATTGGCTGGTCCTTCTTTTGTGGGATTTGCAATCGGTGAATCCCTGGGCGCAACCGCATTGAGGATCTGTGGTGGTATCTTCACCAAGATCGCCGATCTGGGATCTGACCTTATGAAGATATTCATGAAACTTCCTGAGGATGACCCGAGAAACCCCGGTGTTATCGCGGACTGTACAGGCGATAATGCGGGTGACAGTGTAGGGCCTACCGCTGACGGCTTTGAGACATACGGTGTAACCGGTGTCGCGCTGATAGCGTTTCTGGCGCTTGCCATGCTTTGGGCGCCGGCTCTGTGCGGACAGCTTATCATCTGGATATTCGCAATGCGTGTCCTCATGATTCTTACCGCGCTGGCATCATATTTCATAACAGAAAGATTGAACCATTCTCTGTATGCCGACAAAAAGGATTTCAACTTCGAAGCCCCAATGACACACCTGATATGGATAACGTCTTTGATCTCGATCGTTGTCACTTTTGCCGCCAGTTATTTTCTACTCTCGACACTTCCTGGAGAGCTTTCATCATTGTGGTGGGCACTGTCCGCCATAATAAGCTGCGGGACCATTGCGGGAGCAGTCATTCCGGAGATGACGAAGGTGTTTACCAGTACCAACTCGCGTCACGTTAAAGAGGTTGTGACCAGCAGCAAGCAGGGTGGTGCTTCCCTGAACATCCTTTCGGGGCTGGTAGCCGGGAACTTCTCCGCCTTCTGGGAAGGCCTGATAATCATAATCCTGATGTTTGTCGCGTATATGGTGTCAAAGAATCCGGCGATTATAGCCCTCATGCCCCCTGAATTTATCTTTGCCGCTCCAGTGTTCGCATTTGGTCTGGTCGCGTTCGGTTTTCTTGGGATGGGACCTATCACAATTGCCGTGGACAGCTTTGGCCCGGTGGCGGATAACGCACAATCCATCTATGAGCTTTCGAGAATCGAAAAGCTTGATAATATCGATGAAGATATTAAGAAAACCTTCGATTTTACTCCGGACTGGAAAAGGGCAAAGCACTACCTTGAGTCGACTGACGGTGCCGGAAACACATTCAAGGCAACGGCCAAGCCGGTACTCATCGGGACCGCGGTGGTGGGCGCAACTACCATGATATTTGGTATTATTATCCTGCTGGAGCATGTGTACGGGGATGTCATCTCAAGCCTGAGCCTCGTGCAACCGCAGATAATCCTTGGCCTGCTCATGGGTGGGGCCGTTATTTACTGGTTTACAGGGGCATCGATCCAGGCCGTTGTAACGGGCTCTTACAGCGCGGTTGTTTTTATTAAAAACAATACCGATCTGAAGTCGGAAGCCGCGTCAATCGAAAGCAGCAAAGAGGTGGTCAGGATCTGCACGGTTGCCGCGCAGAAAGGAATGATCAACATCTTTATTGTGATTTTCTTTATGGCTCTCAGCCTCGCCTTCTTTAACGCCCATTTCTTCATAGGGTATCTTATCGGCATCGCATTCTTCGGTCTGTATCAGGCCATATTCATGGCTAATGCCGGTGGCGCGTGGGACAATGCCAAGAAGATAGTTGAGGTCGATATGGGTGAAGCCGGTACTCCGTTGCATGAAGCGGCTGTAGTTGGTGATACGGTTGGTGATCCTTACAAAGACACATCTTCCGTGTCCCTGAATCCGGTCATCAAGTTCACGACCCTGTTCGGTCTGCTGGCCGTTGAGATAGCCGTATCAATGCAGAGCACGGGTCTGAAGATGAGTCTTGCTATTCTGTTCTTCTTGATCGCGCTTGTCTTTGTATATCGGTCATTCTATTCATCAAGGATATCTGAAGAAGAGATCTAAGGTGAAATGTTTGTAGGTACAAACATAAAGGAAGCGTTCAGGGTATGGGCGCTTCCTCCCTATTATTGTTTTTAGCCGTATGATCGGCAAAAATGAAAAACCGGGATACGCTACAAAGGGGGATGGATGTATCCATCCCCCTTTTTTTATGGAAGGAGCCGGATATGGGTTTCAGATGTGGTATTATAGGTCTTCCAAATGTTGGTAAATCCACCATATTCAACGCTTTGACCGCTGCAGGTGCCGAGGTTGCGAATTATCCCTTCTGTACGATTAATCCTAATATAGGTGTTGTTCCTGTTCCTGATCCCAGACTTGAAAATATCGCCCGAATTATAAATCCCCCCAAGTTTACATTTACAACGATGGAGTTTTTTGACATTGCCGGTCTGGTGAAAGGCGCGAGCAGGGGAGAGGGCCTGGGAAACAGATTTCTCGGAAATATAAGGGATGTTGATGCGATCGTACATATCGTGCGTTGTTTTGACGACCCTAATGTGTCACATGTCCACGGTGTTGTGTCTCCTGCCGATGACATTGAAGTCGTCAAGATGGAGCTGGTTCTGGCAGATCTTGAAATCGTTGAAAAGAGAATCGACAAAGGGGAAAAATCGGCGAAGAAGGGGGATAAATTGTATCGTGCCGAACAGGAGCTTTATCACACGATACAGAAATCCCTGGGGAAAAACATACCTGTAAGAAATATCGATCTTAGTCCCGAAGAAAAAACAATTCTGAGAGAACTTAACCTTATTACGGCTAAGAAAGTCCTGTATGTTGCCAATGTCAGTGAATCTGAACTGAAAGAAGGGGGGGAATATACCGACACGGTAGAGAAGATAGCGAACGCGAATGGATCTGAGATGGTTGTTATCTGCGGTGATATGGAAGCAGAAATAGCGGATCTTCCAGAGGATGACAGGCGGGAGTTTCTTGAAGACCTTGGTTTGAATGAATCAGGGCTCCAGAAGCTGATCAGAGCCGGTTACCGTCTGCTCGATCTGATCACCTTTTATACTGCGGCGGGAGCGGAGCTTCGTGCCTGGACAATTCCATCGGGCACAAAGGCGTCTCAGGCTGCCGGAAAGATACACACTGATATGGAAAGAGGGTTTATAAGAGCGGAGGTTCTTAATTATGAAGATTTTGTGAGAGTAGAGAGCATATCCGCCGCAAAAGAGAAGGGGCTTGTTCGGATAGAGGGGAGAGATCACGTTATTCTTGATGGAGATATAGTGTACTTCAGGTTTAATGTCTGATGGTGAAAGAAGGCAGGTGCTTTTGTGGAGAATGATATGATGAATTGTGCAAGATTTCAAAACTTCCAGCCACCCGACATACAAACAGAGAGACGATGAACCTTTCGGATTCACAGGGGGTGTCGGTGGATGGAAAGGAGGGGAATAAAACCACCCACCGACTTATAAAGCGACAACCATTATCCTGTCCTCCGGATTGGGGGGGGGGCCGGTGAGCGGAAAGGAGGGAAATAAAACCACCCACCGGCAAATGCTCTAATCTTCAGGAAAATCCGAGAGGAAAAATTTTTCGCTCAAACCACCATCTTGTGGTTTTTTGCCTGCAAGCTCCCTGTTCTTGTCCGACAACGTTGAAGCAATAGATTCCTTATGCCGGTCTTCCTCAGCTTCGAGAGGGACTGAGCGACTATCCTCAGCAACCTGTTTCGATGTACTTTTTTTCGGTTTGTAATACATGCGGTTCTGGTCATCCATTCAACACAATTTAAGGAACTCGCTATTATATATAAGCAAAAAGAATGCCAGAATAATATCGGGCGGTGAAAATCGAATACTCAAATTAGTTAAAGAAATAAGCCGGTTATGGGATTGGTTTAAGGGAATGGGGTGCTGTGTAATATTGATTATGGGGATTATATGATTATTTATGCCAACAGTCCACGTGAAAAGTGCTATTTCCGCACGATATATTGTCCATGGGGCTGTTGAAAAAGATACAAATACATAAAACGTGCAGATACGGAACGAACCGTTCGGACATCGCACTTTTATGTGGGGACATTATCTGAAAAATTGCTATTTTCCAGTTTTTTGAGTTCTCGTATGAGGGTATAACGTGAAATACCGAGCTGTCTTGCGGCAGCTGCCTTATTGCCGCGGTTGATCTTGAGTGCCTTTCCAAGAATCTCCTGTTTGATCTTGTTTGTCAATCCATCTATCATATTTCTGTAGTCTGCCGGGTAAAGAGAATCCCTGGGCGATAATTCGCCGATATGCATCGCTGGCATATGGGGTGTTGCAACCTTGATCTCCGTGGGAATATTACCAGCTGTGATAAGAATGCCTACACTTTGAAGGATCAGGATCCTCTCGATGATGTTTTTCAGCTCACGTACATTTCCAGGCCAGTGATATTTTTTCAGAATTTTCTCCGCGTCGGTTGTAAAGCCCTTCACGTTCTTGTTCAGTTTTGTATTGAATTCTTCAACATAATGATATGCGAGTGGCATGATATCTTCGATTCTGTCTCTGAGGGGTGGTATGGTAATTGGGACAACGCTTATCCTGTAGAAAAGATCTTCGCGGAAGGTACCTTCACTTACCATCTGAGTCAGGTCTCTGTTTGTAGAAAATATAAATCGAGCATCAAGGGGAATATCTTTTGTACTCCCAAGCCGGCGAATGTGCTTGTCTTCGAGGATCCTGAGAAATTTTGCCTGTATCGAGGTACTCATTTCGCCGATTTCATCTAGGAGGAATGTTCCTCCATTCGCGTATTCAATAAGTCCGATCTTTTTCTTTCTGGCGTCGGTGAAAGCGCCGGCCTCGTAGCCGAAGAGTTCACTTTCCAGCAAAGTTCCCGGTATCGCCGCGCAATTTACTTCCACAAAATGGTTTGACTTTCTGGAGCTCTGTCTGTGAACCGCCCTGGCTACCAATTCTTTTCCGGTACCGCTTTCACCTTGTATTAGTACGCTTGTGTCATGTCCGGCCACATCGTTTATTATCTGAAATATATCCAGCATCTTGCTGGAATTTCCTATGATATTATGAAAGCCCAGCAACTTGCTTTCTTTTTCTTTGAGGGCTTCAACTTCCGTTTTCAAGGATTTTGCTTCCAGGGAAAGCTGAGAATGCATGATTGCACTATCATATGAAACAGCGGAGTTTATGATTAGTATATCAAGAATGCTTCGCTGATCTTTTGAATAATCTCCGTGTTTCTTGCCAAGATAGAGTACGCCTTTAAATTGATTCTTTATCCTCAAAGGTATAGCTATTTCCGAAGGATAGCCATTGAATATGGGTGCAGTATCCGTATCCCGGAGCTGAGATTGGACTATCATGGTTTCGGTATCCAGGGCCCTTTTGATGATGCTTTGTTCTATCTTGGAATGGTATATGTTTTCTTCATCCAGAGACACCTCTTCCCCGTTGCTTATCAGGCATCTGCCCTTTTCTGTATCTGTGAAGTAGAGCAGTGCCCTGTCCGCACCTCCTATTTTGAGGGCGCTGTTTATAACGGTTTTGTGTATCTTATCCAGAGCATAGCTTGAATTCAACTGGGATACCGTTTCCTGTAATGTCAACAGCCTTTTTATTTTCTGTCTGTTACCTTCAAAAAGTCTCAAGTTATGTATTGCTAGGCTAATATGATTTGCGAAAGTCAGGAGGATGCTTATCACCTCCGGTGGAAAGTTGGTCTTCTTTTCGTACCACATAGCTATTATGCCGATGACATTGTCATTTATCTTGAGTGGGCCACAAAAGGCTGAGTAAAACCCGCTCCCTCCTTTGTAGAGGCTTGTTATCTTGCGGTCTGTCGGTGTAATCCGGGGGTCTTTTTCTGAGTCTTCAAGGACGATGTGAGTGCCGGTCCTCGCCACTTTTGTTACGAGGCAGTCATGATTTTTCATGTTGAGGTTTTTAGAGAACGCTCTCTGCGCTTCCTCGGGACTGTAATTTTTGACTACCTTTGTGATCAGGTTTTCTTTTTCTTCATCCAACAGGCATATTACACCCCTGTGAAAACCCATCGTATCCACCGCTTCATCTAAAATATTCTGAAGGACATCATCATCACTGAGAGGGGTTGTGACGAGGGCGCTTATGCGATAAAAGCATCCGAGGATGCGTTCGGTGGAGTAAAAAAAATCAGAACTCATAAAATTGCCTCAGGGTATTTATACCTTATCGTATTTCAGGAACTGCATTGAAAAAGTTCCCCTTCCCTGGGTGAGGGAACGCAGGTCTGTTGAATATCCGAACATTTGTTTCAAGGGGACGCGAGCTTTTATTTCGCTGATGGGATCTTTGTGATTTATACTTTCCATTTCCCCTTTCCTAGAGTTGATATTTCCGATAACTTCACCCATGAATTCACTCGGTGTTATTATATCCACCGTGACGATGGGCTCCAGCAAAATGGGCTTTGCGCGCGAGCACCCGCTTGAAAAGGCTGTTGAAGCGGCTATTTCATAACCTAAGTTTGTTGAGTCTGCTTCTCTGAAAGAACCCCCGGTGATTCTTACAATGACATCAACAACCGGGTAGCCTGCCACAACACCGCTGAGGGCGGCATCCCGAAGACTTTTTTCTATAGTGGCGTGAAACTCATCCGGGATCACTTCATCTTTGACCTCGTCAATTAGATTCAGTCCCTCTCCCCGTTTGTTGGGTTCCAGATGCAAGGCAACGTGACCGAAGTGCTTCCTGTCGCCAAGCTTCTTGTCGAATATTTCTTCGACATCTGTTTTTCCTTCTATGGTTTCTCTGTAAACAACCTTGGGCTTACCTATATTCACATTGGTGTGAAACTCTTTTATAAGCCTGTCGATGATTATTTCAAGATGGAGTTCACCCATTCCGGAGATGATAGTCTGTGCCGTTTCGTCGTTATATTTGATCTTGAGGGTGGGGTCTTCGCTTGCCAGTTTTACAAGAGCGAATGAGAGTCTTTCTTGGTCTCCCGGTGTTCTGGCTTCAATTGCCTGGCTGATTACCGGTTCGTAGAATTCTATCGGTTCCAGGATAATCGGAGCAGATTCATCGCATATGGTATCCCCTGTAGAGGTATCTTTCAGACCTATAACCGCTATTATATCCCCGGCCACGGCTTCAGTAACACGCTCTCTCTTATTAGAGTGCATTTTCAGGAGTCTGGAGACCTTTTCTTTTTTCCCCCTGCTTGCGTTGTATATATCTTCCCCGGCCTTTATTTTGCCGGAGTAGATTCTCATATAGGTGATTTTTCTTCCCTCATCCAGCATGACCTTAAATGCGAGTGCTGCGAGAGGGCCCTTTATATTACTGCGACGCTTTTCAATAGCTTTGGTTACGGGGTTGACTCCCTCAATGGGGGGAATGTCTTCAGGGGAGGGCAGGAAATTGGTAATAGAATCAAGGATTAATTGGATCCCCTTATTCCGCAGAGCCGTGCCGCACATCACAGGGACTACACTTAGCGAAAGGGTCGCATTCCTGATTGAAGAAATGATCTCTTCTTCAGTAATTTCTTTTTCCTCTAAATATTTTTCGGCGATAACGTCATCGATCTCCGCAAGTGTTTCAATGAGTTTCTCACGGTATTTTTCTGTCTCGGGCATCATATTGGAAGGAATATCAGAAATATCATATAATAATCCCAGACTATCCTCATCCCATGTAATCAGCCTTTGTCTGATAAGATCAATCACTCCATAAAATGTTTCATTTTTCATATATGGGATCTGGATCGGAAGGGGTATGGAATTGAATTTTTTTTCCATCATGTTTATCGTACTATGATAATTTGCACCCACTCTGTCCATCTTATTGATGAATGCTATTTTAGGGACGCCATATTTGTCCGCCTGATGCCATACTGTTTCCGATTGTGGTTCTACTCCGCCAACGGCGCAGAATACTGCCAGCACTCCATCCAGAACCCTGAGAGATCGTTCAACCTCTATGGTGAAGTCCACATGTCCCGGGGTGTCAATGATATGTATTTCATTGTCTTTCCAGTAGCAGGTAGTGACCGCGGAGGTAATGGTTATTCCCCGTTCCTGCTCCTGTGCCATCCAGTCCATAACCGCCTCACCGTCATGCACCTCGCCCAGTTTGTAGGTCTTGCCGGTGTAATAGAGAATCCTCTCCGTTACGGTGGTCTTTCCCGCGTCGATATGGGCAATGATCCCTATATTTCTTGTCTTTGAAAGTTTTCCGGTGGCCATGGTGTGCTAAGTCTTTAAGAATGATTTCCTGCTATTAGTTCTCTGTTTACCTCGAAAGGTCTGGTTGTGTCTATGTGACCCTTTATCGTTTTCAGGCCCTTGCCATCTATCAGTAGTTTCACCTTTTTAACGGATGGCACATTGATGGTAATAGTGTTGGTCAGTGAATATATGGTCATCATCTCACTGGAACTTCCTCCGGGATGAAGGTCAATCAGATTTCTACCGAAATCTATATAAGCTGTCCCATTCTTTACGTTGACTTTCCTAAGTTCTGTTTCCTTCGGGAATGTTTCTACCAGATCGGTGTTAGGTCCGCCGATCAACGCAACTACCAGTTCTCTGACATTATCGTTGAGGGATTTTCTCTTTGTAATATACCTGTTTTCCGAGATGAGGAATCGTTCACTGAGATCAGAGAAATACAGTTTTACCTCTTGTTTTTCTTCCCTTGCCATAGAAACCCTCTTGCCATCAGCGGGAGGATAGATATAATCAAACAGTGAGAGGAAGAAGAAGACAAGGAACCCCACTCCAATCAGGGTAATTAATGAGAGATAAAGTATCCTGATATTCTTCTTTTTCTGTTTTGCCTTTATCTGCCTGGATTTTGTCTTTTTCTTGGATCCCATAATAAATCTATTCCTTTGTTGAAAAGTCCGCCAAATTTAAGGTAAAACTTGTGCTCTGTCAAGGCAAGAAAATCAGGAACCGCCAACTATACCGAATTGTTGGCACCTTGTCTGTATTGAGAACAATATGGAAACAATAATTTCGGATGCGACGGTTCACAGCATACTGCTAATTCGGAGTTTTACCCTGGCGCGGGTTTATGGTGAAATATAGTCCAGTTGTTCCCTTGCTTTTAATCCAAATACTGATTCAGGGTTGGTCTCAATGACGGCTCGGAATTCTTCAACTGCCTTTTCTCTGTTTCCCTTTTCGAGATAACTTATTCCCAGCCAGTACCGCGACTCGATCATTCCGGGTGCCATGTCAATGGCCCTTTTCAGGTGGAATACTGCCTTATCGATGTCATGCTTGGCGAGATATGCAATCCCCATGTTCTTCTCAATGAGTGGAAGTATCATTGTGCCTGGTTCTCTCTTTAGAGCTGATCCATATTTTATCAGTGCGGTTTTGTAATCTCCCTTTTTGTAATATGCCCAGCCGATGTTGTTCAGTGCTATGGCCGGGGTTTCATAGAATACATTGGAAAGGGCCAGGTCAAATTTCTCTATTGCCCTGTCATAAAGCCCCTCTTCCAGGTATATGGTTCCCATATAGTTGTTTGCTTCCGAATAATCGGGTTTTATAGACAGGGCTTTTTTGAATTCCCTCTTCGCTTCTTCCTTCATGCCGCTTCCGTAATATGAAAGGCCGGTGTAGTAGCGTATTTCCGGATCACTCGGGGAAAAACGTTGCGCTTCGAGGAATTCCCTCAGAGCCGGGGAGAAATGTCCCGATTTAAGATAGGCAGTGCCCATATTGACATGGGTAGAGGCCCTCTCTCTGTTTTGAAGGCTTGTGGCGCAGCCTGAGAGAAATGTCATGCAGATTATCACTGACAGAAAAATAGAGTACCCCAATATTTTGTTTTTCATAAGATAGCCCTTACCTGCTGTTGTTTGCATTTACCCACCAGTCACTTTTACCTTTGAACCACCATTCGGACGAATCTGTTTCTGCTATAGCTGCCGCAAGCTTTTTCGAGGTGGCCGTGCAAAGTCTTTTTACGGCAAATGCTATCCACTCTTTGCTGTACTTGTTGCCGAGATCGCCATACTCTTTCAGCTGAAGGATCAATGCCAGCTGATCGGCGTCATGCGCTACAAGAGATTCTCTTGTCTTCTTTTCGTTGAATTCATCTATAGCGCATCTTATTTCATCTCCAAAAAAGAGGGTTTTCGCAAGATCATCAACCGCTTTCTTTTCATCCACATATACATATTTTTTGTTGACATAATTCATGTCACCGGTTCTTGCCTCCGGAAAATCATGAACCAGACATAATTTCAGGACCCTTGCTTCATCCACTTCAGGTTCCAGTTTGCACAGGGTATAGCCGATGAAGATGGTCTGCAGCACATGTTCCGCTACGGATTCGCTGCCGGACCCAAAAAACTGAAAGCCCGATCTCGGTGTTTTTTGCAGCATTCCCGCCTCGAATAAAAAATTTGCTATATCTTTCATATTAACCTTTCTTAAGTATCTTAATCCTGTTCTCCATCATATCGTACACCTTTTTTATCTCTAACTGGAGAGATGCAATACCGTCAGGTTTCATGGACACCAATCTGCCAAGCCGCTCGTACCAGTACTGGACTACGGATATCTCATTCTCTCTTATCTTTTTTTCAACCTTCTTTTGAAATTCTTTCAAAAACTCAGGATCAATCATGTTGAGTTTTCTCCTTGTTTCAAGGGATTGTTAATTACAGGGGAACCATATATCATTTAAGTTACAGTTGCAACAGGGACCAGAGCTACAATAAATGATACTTGTTTCCTTTTCTGCTCACGGCTTTCTTTTTTATCAGGCGACTCAGGTGTTTCTTAATCATTCCCCGTTCGCCTGGTTCAAAAAGGTCTCTTGGTTCTCTGGGCTTCTTATAAATAATCCATTGATTGACGATTTCATCCAGTGTCCTTGGTTTTTCGAGAAAATTCAGCAAGGTTTCTTCCCTCTGATCTATTATTCCAAGATATTTTTCCGCTTGTTTTGTGATATCCCCTTCTATTATGCCGGCCTCGTGGGAGGTGATGAATATTTTCGCAGGAATTGTTAACAATTTGTGGAGAGAGGCTATGGTCTGATCTATATCGGATACCCTGTCACCATACCAGGGTCCGAAATCTGTCAGGTCCAGATCTCCCATAAAGAGTATCTCCTCCTCCGGGAAGAAAAAGCTTGAGTGCCCTATGGTATGACCGGGCGTATGAATTATCTGAAGAGTTGTATCGCCGAAATTCAGGAGATCTCCATCACTGAATCCGAGGTCGGGAATACGTTCCCTGTAGTGAAAATGATTCACGAAAATATCGTGCCATTTATGCTCCAGATTTGTTCCCAGTAGCCCATAGAAATCGAGAAACTTCTCTATGGATCTGAAACAGGGTGCCTCATCTTTGGGTACATAAAGTTTTGCCTCCGGAAAGAGGTAATTGAAAGAGGTGTGATCTTCATGGTAATGCGAATTTATAATGATGTCGATCCCCTTTTCCATGTCAAATTTCTTCAACAGTTTCTCATCGGAACCGGGGTCTATAACCACTCTTTCTCTGTCATCAATAAATAGAGAATTACAAAAGGGGTATTTTCCTCCATTCTGTCCCTGTATGAAGGTAAGTTTACTGAATTTTATTTTATCCATTGTCAGCTCCGTATTTTTAAGTCCGGGTAAAACTATTATGGTGAGAATGACAGGAAACCTGTTTATATGAAATTTTGGAGAGTGTCAAACCAATGTCACACCCTTGAAGGCTCTTTTGTACATTTCCCGATTTGACTTTTGTGTATTATGCATATATAAAAACTGCCATATTTGAAGGAGAATTTCAATGAACAGGCGGAATCTGCAGGGTTGTTTTCTCATCATCATATTTTTTCTTATCTTGACTTATCCGTCGGGTGCGTTTTCTAGGGAAGATACTGCCTATATTTCATTAAAGAGAGTGGGCGTCTCAAGTCATCAGGCAGACGTCTATATGGTCAAGAAAAATGACTGTCTGTTTAAGATAATCAAAAAGAAATATGAGGTCTCAAAGAAAGAGGCTTACGGAATATTGAAACTCGTAAAGCTTGATAATCCTGAGCTGAAAGACATAAATGTTATATATCCCGGACAGAGGATACTCCTCCCCAGTAAAAGAGGGTCAGGAACAGTGGGTGACATGCATACATCTCCCGGTGTGATTTCCGATAAAACGCAAAAAGATGCTGTCCTGAAATATGTTGTAAAAAGAGGGGATAGCATATCAAGTGTTATCCAAAAAAAATACGGAGCTTCTCGCGGGAAGATCTATAAAATATTAGGTATGGTAAAGCGTCTCAACCCGGGGGTTAAAGATTTAAACAAGATATATCCCGGACAGATCGTTATGTTTCCGGGTACATCCCCCGGTGATACACTTCTCCCGACTGGAAGTGGAAATGTATCCGCACCCATACCTGAATACAAAGATGTCACCATACCCGAACATAAGATACTGTCCATTGTAAGTCATGTCATAAACAGGATGTATGGCGAGGTAATAACAGAAGGGAGTTACTGTATTCCGGTACCCCCTTCCGGTGAAGTGAAGATCGATTGCTCCAGGGTTCCTGTTGTAGAAATAAATGATGGCAACATAATTCTACTGGATCTTTCCAACCGGACTCCTGCGGACCTGAGAAGAGTTATAGAATCAACTTGGGAAAACTACCGCGTGGTCAGTGCTCAAAAAGGGGAGGGGATATCCTCTATACTGGAGAGGGTAATAGATGCTACCGGAGTATATGAAGTCAAAAAGGTCAACCGGTACGAACAGGTTGGCAATACTCCCATAGTAAAGGTTTTTGTCGAGTGGCTTGTCTCGAAAAAACCGCAGTTCAAAGGAACAGGCAACTATGCGTTTAATTTTGTCAGCAAATCTTCACAGCTGGTGCCGTTTCCTGTAAAGAATTATGCTCGGAGGAACGGTCTTGAGATAATTGAAATAATGGATGGTCTCGGCATCGTGGCTGATGAAAAGGTATATCAGTCTTGCCCTGCACAGGTTTTAGATTCCGGCAGCGATATGGAACTGGCGAAATCGCTGCTTGAAATGCTGGAATATTCTCCGGTGAAAAGTTCCGGGATTGATATATTAATCGGAGACGGGTTGGTCCTTTCTATGAAGGCAGATTTGTTGTTGAATACCGAGACGGGGCGCATAATTATAACCTCAAGCGGTGTTCCAGATCAGGTCATGAATATCCTGCAAAAGAGAGGTGACAGGGTTATTTTTATATCGGAGGGGGAGAACAGGAAAGAAGTTATTGAGAATATTATGCGTGTCATGAAGATCCCCTGTCTGAATAAGGACTTCAAGTTCCCGCTTTCAGGGCTTAACGGGGAAGAAAGCGGCAATATATCCCTTCCCGCCCTGCGGCTGGGAGATGATGAAACATTGTATCTGGTAGATTATAATGTCGACAAAGAGATCTGTGGACTACTTAATAAAGAATATAAAGTGACGCTGGTAAGATATTGAAGGTAAAGGGAATTGCTCTAATATCAGGTGGTCTTGACAGTATGCTTGCTGTAAAGATTGTGCGGGAACAGGGGATCGAAGTTCAAGGTGTTGCTTTTGAAACACCTTTTTTTAGTGCCGACAGGGCGCTGGAAGCATGTAAAGCAATAAGCCTTCCTCTGACCGTGGTAGACATTACGCGTGAGCATCTCGTTATGCTCAGAGCGCCGAGGTATGGGTATGGCAGAAACATGAACCCCTGCATAGACTGCCACATACTGATGCTGAAAAAAGCCGGCGGGAAAATGGAATCGGAAAACGCCGATTTCATTTTTACCGGTGAGGTACTGGGACAGCGTCCCATGTCTCAGGGAAAACAATCTCTCCATGTTGTGGCAAAAAGGTCGGGTTATCAGGAATATATTGTTCGGCCACTGAGCGCCGGGCTTTTGCCGGCTACGAAGCCTGAGATAGAAGGTAAAATTGACAGGCGGAGGCTGCTGGATATCCAGGGAAGGGGCAGGAAACGTCAGATAGAGCTGGCTGATAGATATCAGCTGACATGTTACTCGAAACCGGCTGGAGGATGTCTTCTTACAGATCCGGGATTTGCGAAGAGACTGAGAGACCTCTTCGCGCATGATAGCGGTCTGGAAATCAGAGACATGGAACTCCTCAAGGTTGGAAGACACTTACGTCTGAATGATAAAACAAAGATAATTGTAGGCCGGAAAAAGATGGAGAATATGGCTATCAGAAATCTGTCACAAGATCGGGATACAGTAATAGAGGTCAGAGATTTTCCAGGTCCCACGGTTCTGGTGCCTTATGGATGCAAAGATGAGGACCTGCAGTTAGCCGCCGGCATATGTGTTCTGTACAGTGATGCGCCCGGTGGTGTAAAGACCCCTGTGGAATGCCACACAGGAAGCAGGGTAAGCCATGTTGATATATTGCCCGTAGAAAAAAAAGTGGCACAAGAGATACTAATTTGAGATCCGGAGGTTTAGATAAAGATGAATTTCAATAAAAACAGTAGGTTTTTTCTGTCAGCGGTACTGGCTTTCACTGTATTAATTTCATTAGTGGGGTACAGGGTCGCTTTCGCGACAGATAATGAAACTTACAAAAATCTGAAGCTGTTCAACGAAGTGCTTAATATGGTGGAGAAGAACTATGTAGAGGAGGTTGATCCAAAGGTTGTTATCCATGGTGCTATAAATGGAATGATAAAATCGCTGGATCCTCATAGTGCTTTTATGACCGCTGAACAGTACAATGATCTTAAGATTGATACAAAGGGAGCTTTCAGTGGCTTGGGTATTGTTATAACCATGCAGGATGATATGATAATCGTGGTTGCGCCTATAGAGGACAAGCCGGCATTCACAGCTGGTGTCAAGGCGGGTGACAAGATAATTAAAATAGACGGAGAGACAACAAAGGGTTTCACCATAATGGACGCGGTGCACAAACTCCGTGGTAAGAAGGGAACGAAAGTAACTATAACAGTCGTTCGTGAGGATGAGGATGACCCGATAGATTTTGATATAGTAAGAGATATCATAGAGATAAAGAGTGTAAAACACAAGATATATCATGAAGATATAGGTTACATCAGGATTTCGAGTTTTCAGGAAACAACCGCGGATGAACTTGATAAAGCCCTCAAAGAGATAGATACGAAAGATGTTCCTCTGAAAGGGCTTGTCCTGGATTTAAGGAATAATCCGGGTGGACTCCTGAACCAGTCGGTAAAAGTATCGGATATGTTTCTCAAATCCGGAGTGATTGTATCTTCGAAGGGAAGAGCAAAAGACAGTGAACATGTATACACAGCCAGGGATGATGGATATGAACCCCGATGTCCTGTAATTATCCTGATCAACGGCGGAACCGCCAGTGCGGCGGAGATTGTATCAGGAGCGCTTCACGACAACAAGAGGGCTGTACTGCTGGGCACTCAGAGCTTTGGAAAGGGATCGGTACAGACCATTGTTCCTCTGAAGGATGGTTCGGCTCTCAAACTGACGATCGCAAAGTATTATACGCCTGCAGGGGAATCTATCCAGGCCAGGGGAATTGTTCCTGACATTGTTGTTGAATACACAAAACCTGTCATCACTGATAAAAACGGGTCCAGACAGATCAGAGAAAAGGATCTGGAGGGACACATAAAGGGTGAGAAGGAAGCAGAGAGGAACGAAAAAGCAGATAAAGAGATAAAGGATCTCAAGAAAGACAATCAGTTAAAAAACGCGATAGACCTTTTGAGGAACTGGAACATTTTCAAAGAAATATGAAAACACCGAAAGTTGACGAGTTAAGCACAATCTATCGGATGTCCATATAATATTATAGTGAAGAACAAGACAATCTATTCAAAAAAAAGATCAAAAAAAAGGGCGACTTATTTAAAGGGAAGCTCTCTCGGAAGCTGGGCATGCATGTTTGTCCTGTTTGCCGCTGTGGTATTCGCGGGGTATTCGCTGTATCGCTGGATGTGCATTGAACCCGCACAGGTTCCATACAGGGAAGCTTTGGGTAGGGAAGTTGTCGCAGGTAACAATACGGAACGCGCGGGCCTAAAATCGATAGAACCAGTAGAACATAAGAACTCAGGGCAGACAGACAGGGTAACCGTGCCCGGGATGAAAAACAGAATAGCCATTGTTATTGACGATATGGGATGTGATTTACTGCTTTTGGATGAAATCCTTCAGATAGATGCACCCATAACGATTTCCATTCTTCCTCATCTTTCTTATTCTGTATTGGTTGCCGAGAGGGCAAATAAGGCGGGAAGAGAGGTGATCTTGCACCTGCCCATGGAACCATATGGTTATCCCGGGAAGAATCCGGGCAGTGGAGCGATTCTTTTACAGATGGACAGGGATGAGATAGTGGATCAACTGGAAGAAGATATAGAGAGTGTTCCTCATATATCAGGTGTCAACAATCATATGGGGTCTAAATTCATGGAGGATGAAGAGAAAGTAGAAATAGTTCTGGATCAATTGAAGAAAAAAAAGCTTTTTTTCCTGGACAGTCTGACAACAAAAAACTCAAAAGGAATACAGGTTGCAGAAAAAATAGGATTACAGCATATTGCAAGAGATATCTTTCTTGATAATAACTGTGATTTTAAAGAAACGCTTGATGTATTAAATCGTATTGCCAGGAAACAGAATAGCTGGAAAACAATCGTAATTATTGGACATCCTCATGAAAGTACGATAGAGGCAATCAGAGAAGCACTGCCCATCTTCCGTAACAGGAAGATACACATTGTATCATTGTCCGATCTGGTCCAGTAAAGGTTAGGATGTTTGCAGGGGAGGGCATTTATCAAAGATAAAATATGAAAACTGCAAACAATATAAGAAATGCCTTCGTTATAATCATCGTTATTCTTTTCTCTGCCCTCACAGCATGCGTATATCCATATCTTCCGCATGAGAAACAAGCAGATTTACAAAAACGGGTGGGAGACGTTTTTCCAGATGGATATTACCACTATTCTCTCGGGGTGCTCTTTTCGCTTGATGGAAAGATTGACAGGGCCATCGGTGAATATGAGAACGCCCTGCGGTTTGACTCCGAATCTTCCTATCTCATGGATGAACTTGCCACGCTCTACATAAAAAAGGGAGAGGTCGATGCAGCGGTCAGACTGCTGGAAAAGTCTGTCACGCGTAACCCTGAATATGTCGATTCCCATATCCTGCTGGGAGGTCTGTACGGCAATCTCAAAAGATACGAAGACGCCATAAGTGAATACAAAAGGGTTGTTGAGATAGATCCTGAAAAACTGGAGGCGTACCTCTTTCTCAGTCTATTTTACCGCGAAAACAAGGATTATGAAAACGCAATAGGGGCGCTTGACGATCTTCTCAAGCTTGATCCCAGTAACCTTATGGGCAGTTATTATCTTGCCAAGATATATGTCGCAATGGAGAATTATGATGAAGCTGAGATGTGGCTCCAGAAGACACGGGATATAAAACCAACATTCAGACCGGCATCGATAGATCTGGGGATGCTGTACAGGTCTCAGAATAAAAATGACAAGGCCATGGAGGTTTACAGAGATTTCCTCCGGGCTGATCCATACAGTACTGCGATAAGATTTGAACTTGGGAACATCCTCTTGAAATTGAAGAAATATAATGCAGCCGCCGAAGAATTTAAGAAAATATTGAGATTAGACGATTCTCTTGCCGATGTGCATTTCTCGTTAGGACTTTCATATTTTTTCGGTGGTGAAGAATACGATAAGTCCATCGGGGAATTTCTTACGACGCTTGAATCGCGTCCCGATAATTATAGAGCCGTCTATTTTCTCGCTGGTGCATACGAAGAGAAGGGGCAGTACACAGATGCAATGAAAGAACTTGAGATCATACCTGAGAAATCGGGTCTGTACACAGCCGCTCGCATCAGGATGGGATTTATACTGAAGAAAGAAGGTCATACCGGAAAAGCAATAGAATTGATCAAAAGAGAGATAGAAAAGAGCAGTAAAGATCTTGAATTTTACAAATTTCTTGCCGCCCTCTACGAGGAAGAAGGCAGGTTCGAGAATGCAGAGGATATTCTTAAAAAGGCCATTTCCCTCTCGCCACAGGATATGGATTTGCACTACAGATTGGGTATTATATATGGCAAGGTAAACAAGCATCAGAAAAGTATAAGAGAAATGAAGGCCGTACTCAAATTTGATCCGGATAATGCTGATGCAATTAACTTCATCGGTTACAGCTATGCGGAGAGGGGCATCAGGCTTGATGAGGCCGAAAAACTGATCAATGAGGCCCTTCGCCTGAAACCTGATAGCGGTTATATTATAGATAGCCTTGGCTGGGTTTACTTTCGGCAGGACAGAGTAAAGCTGGCGATAGATTATCTGAAAAATGCATGGGATCTTTTACCGGAAGACCCCACAATTGCCGGTCACCTTGGCGATGCCTATAAAAAAGATGGTCAAATAGAGAAGGCACTGAAGGTATATAAACGGGCGCTGAACCTTAACCCGGAAAACAAGGACCTGAGGGAAAAAATAATAAACATAAGGATGACAGATGAATAAAAAAAGTATCATACTGATTTGTCTTGTTCTACTTATGTTTTCCGGGTGTATTTCCGGGAAGATTCCAGAATTTACAAAAGGCCCTGTGGCGGTTCCTGAAGATATTCTCGGAAAGATTACTATGCCGGCCAGTGGCGATATAATAAGGGCTACCGCTAACATCAC
>Ga0208648_1000433_pt1 | contig 43589 bp, 36 predicted proteins | sample AntAceMetag02UKL_FD_184772 | JGI IMG/M metagenome (GOLD analysis project Ga0208648, IMG submission 184772) | Saline lake microbial communities from Ace Lake, Antarctica - Antarctic Ace Lake Metagenome 02UKL (SPAdes) (version 2) | ecosystem: Environmental > Aquatic > Non-marine Saline and...
AACAAAATTTACTATCAGGTGATCCGTAAGCTTGACCGGTTCTTAAAATTTCCAATCACTAATCACAAATCACCAATCACTGTGCGAAGCATTATCAGCGTTAATCAGCGTAATCCGCAAAATCCGTGTTCTATGTATTTTTTTCGTCTCATCGAAGATACTCCGTAGCTTTATGCGGAGGAGTACGTCTCACTTCTCACGAAATCAATGTAAGATTTTCAACCACAGAGGTCACAGAGAATGTAATGTAAGATTTTCTGCCGCGAACAAACCGAACAAACGCGAACAAAATTTACTATCAGGTGATCCGTAAGCTTGACCGGTTTTTAAAATTTCCAATCACTAATCACAAATCACCAATCACTGTGCGAAGCATTATCAGCGTTAATCAGCGTAATCCGCAAAATCCGTGTTCTATGTATTTTTTTCGTCTAATCGAAGATACTCCGTAGACTCACGGTGCTAAGCACATCACCAATTACCATTTAATCTACATATCTAAATAGAGTGATGGTTTGAATTACTGATATCTGAGTATCATGGATAGTTGCTGTAACGGCTGCGGTTGCCATGCCAGGTCCACCAGGTCCGGGTGGAGGGCATTCATATTTATGGAAACCTACATATTTATATAGCCGACCATGCTCACCGTTATACCAGCCAGTGAAGCCATCATAGGGATCATCATCTTCATTAAGCCCTTCCCAGTCATATAGATCCATAATTACAGGATCAGTAATATCGGATTCTATGGGATGGATATTTTCATCAGTGGTTTCACCTAATGAACTTACCAGCATTACACGCTGGTTATTTATGGGGCTGTTTTGCCCGTCATGTACAGTTATTCTGCATTGGGTGAGTTTATCTTCTTCATCACCCTCCTCAACCCAGTCACAGTGGATGGGAATACAAACCATGGATAATTCACCATACTGAAGAGGCAATACAAATTCCTGTTCAAAAGTAATATCATCATATATATCTGCTTTGAGATTTATCATTTCATTGGTAAAAGCTCCGTCATAAACCATAGTGCCAAAGGCAGTGCCTGGGAGAGATTCTCCAGCCTGATTTGGACCGCCAACACATCCGGTGTACCCGATACTGGCATAATCAGAATTAGGATCAAGACTGAAATAGACCATAATGCCTTCCATAACCGGATTATTGAAGGCATCTGTGAGGAATGCAGACGTCTCTATTAACCACATGCCACCGTCCAAATCTTCTGCTTCATCCATTCCGGAAATATTGAGCTGGCAGGCAGAAGGTGGACCAGGGTTAACCATAATATCTTCAAAAACGGCAGAGATCATTTGATGATCGGTATTTCTTATCCATGCCTGCACTATGATTAGACCTGTTTGAGTGCCACTGAATACATGAACACGCGCTTCTCCAGCAGTAGAAATAACGCTGGTGGAATCAGTATAGTTATAAACTATATTTTCTATATTGCTTCCCTCGGGACGAGTGAGAAATTTATACCAGACCTGGCAGGGAGAAAGCACCAGATTTTCATTAGTATCTCTAAGTTCCAGACAAATTTCAGAAAAGACACTATTATCGTCACAGGCAATCAGGGTAATAGTTTGAGATGTAAAATTAAGATGGTCAACTTCATCAGGCAAAATTTCCATTTCAGCAGAATCGGTTAATACATTTCCGGCATGATCAGCAGTGATCTGGGCAGTAATGTGATTTAAGCCCATTTGGTTACCTGTATTCAGGTATACAGAAGCAGAGCCATTATAAGTATAGGCTACAGTAGTTGTTCCCAGGGGTGTAATATCAATTTCGCTTGCCTGAAAGAAGCCCAGTTCTGTGGAGAAGGTGATCTCTGAGCAATCAGGAACTGCACCGATTTCATTTAAAGCAGAAGCAGAAACAGAAATAACATTATTGACAGCAGATACAGAGGGCAATTCATCAAGATTGATTTCTATGACATCACTATCGATAATAGTCACGATGATCGTGGTATCAGCAGTGCCAGCATAAGCATGTATCAAGGCAATACCGGTAGTTTCATTATCCCAGAAAGATGAAGTAGCCCAACCATTGGCATCAGTAGTAACGTGAGCAATTATATTCCCGATAGAAGCACTAAAATAAACGCTTTCATTTGTTGCAGCTAAGCCATCCTGATCCTGAACCAGAACTTCGATCTCACTTGAAGTGATACCATTATCAAAATATATAGTATCAGGATTGGCACTGATACTTACAATTTTAAGATAAGGATCAGGAAATATCTCAACTGAATCACATAGTACCTGCCCATAAGCTTCATCTATCCAGGCAGAGATATGAGCCATACCCGGCAGACCGGTATCATAAAAATTAGTATTAGCAGAACCGGAATCGTCTGTATATACCACACTTTGCAGAAGACCTAAATCTGTATAGAGATGAACAGGAATACCCGAAGCGGGAAAACCCTGTTCATCCTGAACAGTTAAATTTACTTCAGAATATGTATCCATGATATTATCAGCATAGAGCATATCGGGTGTAATATTCAGAGAAGTAATCAAAATTGGTAAAGGAAGTATCTCCAAAGAATCTGTGAATGTCTGGCTCTCATTCTTCAGACTGGCGGAAATATGAGCAGTCCCTGGAATTCCATTATCGTGGAATACTGCATAGACATGTCCATCTTCTAAGGATGTAGTTTCAGCTTGAATATTTCCCAGATCAGATTCAAAGTAAACTAATTTCCCCTGAACAGGATTGCCATTATTATCAGTGACAAGTATCACTATATTTGAAAATGTTTCATCATTATTATCGGCATAAAGTGTATCCGGGATAATAGACAGGTAACTGATCTCATAATCAATCCCGTCTTCTCTGGAATCACAGGATATCAGCAGAAAGCTGATCATGAGAATAAATATAAAACTGATAATTACTGTGTGATAACGCATAATAAACTCCTCTATCGTTCATTTTGAACTAAACAAACCAATAGAGAAGATAAGCAATCACTTTGTCAAGTATAATTTACAATAAGAATGTTTTCTGTGAACAAAGTTAACAAAGTGAACATTGTTAACGAGATTTATATTATAAAATGTTAGTAGTTATCCATTTAGTAAAAGAAATTGAGATAGAAATAGAGCATATAGTTCCCGGCTATGGTATAGATGAATGCACCGAGGATGAGGAAGGGACCATAAGGGACTTCACTGCTTTTGTCTTTACCTGATAGTATAACCACCAGAAGAGCAATAGCAGCGGAGATAAATATGGTAAAAAGCACACCTTTGATGCCGATAAATGCCCCAATGGCAGCGATAAATTTGATATCGCCACCGCCAAGAGCTTCTCTTTTGAGGGAGTGGCTAATGGCAAGTGCAAGCAGATAGAAGAAAAAGAAACCAGTAGCAGAACCAGTGAGAGCTGAGAGAATAGGCAGATCCACCGCATTAAGGCAAGAAATAGCGAGTCCAATAATTATAAGAGGTAATGAAAGTACATCAGGAATGATCTTATGATAAACATCAATAAAGAAAATCATTATACCTATACTATAAAAGATCAGGTATTTGGCAAAAACCCAGTTAAAAGTGCTGCCAAAGTGCCAGAATAAGGTGATCCAGATAATGGGAGTGATCAATTCCACCAGCATATAATTCATTTTTATCTTCGTTCCGCAATAGGCGCATTTACCTTTGAGGAGCAGGTAGCTGAGAATAGGAATATTGTGCCAGGGCTTGATATTATTCAGGCAATGCGGACATCTTGAGCCAGGTGAAATGATTGACTGATGAAGAGGGATTCTCCAGATACAGACATTAAAGAAGCTGCCAAAAGCTGCCCCAGTAATAAATAGAAAGATATAGATTATAGCCATTATATCACCATATAGAAAACGCTCGGGTCACTTGACCCGAGCATTTAATTATATTCCAGTATTCGATCCTGTTATTTGGCACCAGAAGAGATGGCAAGACCAAGATTGAATATTGGTAAGTAAATCACAATAACAATAGAACCCACGACAGCTGCCATAAGCACAATAAGAAGAGGTTCGATAAGTGATGACAGTCTGTCAATAACCGAGTCCACGAGTTTTTCATAAAACTCAGCAGCCTTGGCAAGCAGTCTATCCATATCACCTGTTTCTTCACCGGTAGCCACGAGCTGCAAAAGAGTAGAAGGGAAAACCCCGGTTCTTTTGAGCGCTCCAGCAACTGTGTAACCTTCTTTTACCATATTACGGGCGTCGGCAACTGCCTTCTCGACAACTGCATTTTGTACCACATCCTGACTGAGCTCCAGTGTATCCATAATGGGTACACCAGCTGTCATCAGAATGCTAAATGTTCTGGCAAACTTACTGAGAATGGAATTTTTCATCAATCCGCCAATAACCGGAACATGCAGGGTCATTTTATCTATAATAAACCTGCCACGATCGCTGAGGTAAATGAGAAAAACTGTCATTATCACTGCTAAGATTATCAAGAAGAAATAGAAGACATTTGCGCCTATCCAGTCAGCAATAAAAATAGCAATCTGAGTAGGTATAGGTAAATCAGCGTCAAAATCTTCATAAACTCTGGCAAACATGGGGATAATGTAATAGAATAAACAAAATGAAACTATCACCAGGAAACAGAGAATAAATGCAGGATATGTAAGCGCTGTGGAAACCTTACGTCTTGTGTCTTCCAGTTTCTCAAGATAAACAGCGAGTTCATCCAGAATTGTATGGAGGGTACCAGAAACCTCACCAGCTTTCACCAGCGAGATATAGAGAGGATTAAAAATACCCGGATGTTCTTCCAGTGCTTCAGATAAGCTAAATCCTTTTTTAATGTCATTAGCAATTTTCACCAACACTTTACGGAACTTATTGTTTTTCTCACTTTTTTCCAGATTGGTTATCGATTTCTCGATGGTTAGTCCAGCCGAGAACATCGTAGCCATCTGGCGAGTGAAAAAGACGAGGGTTCTCAATCCCACACCGGTACGCCACTTATAAATTTGCAGCATCAATTTGTCAAACAGGGACATCTTGCCACGGAATGAACCTTCAGCAGCAGTTTTTACCGATATAACGATATTACCTTCCGCTGCAAGTTTATCCACGGCTTCATCAAGCGAAGTTGCTTTGATGATACCTTCGGAGCGAGCCCCTTTGACATCCTTAATTATATATTGAAAAGCAGCCATATATTTTCCTTCTGCCTGATTTTATAAGCCTGACTATTCAACGACAGTAAACTTGATTACTTCGTTGATAGTAGTCTTACCTTCTTTCATTTTAATAATGGCGCTTTCATGAAGTGAAAGCATTCCATTTTCAAGAGCAGCATCACGGATATAATCCTGATTAGCACCGTCAAAGATCAGGTGTCTGATCTTGGGTGTTACTTCCAGCATCTCAAAGATACCTGTACGACCAGAATACCCGGTATTGTCACAATGGACGCAACCAGCTCCTTTCTTGAAATTGATCTTATCAGCAACTTCCCTACTCATGTCAATACCCTTCAACTCTTCATCTGATGGTTTATAGTCTTTTACACAATGTGGACAGACCCGTCTAACAAGTCTCTGTGCCATCACCAGATTTAAAGAACTGGCTACCAGATAGGGAGGAATACCGATATCGATAAGACGAGTAACAGTGGAAGGTGCGTCATTTGCATGAAGTGTGGAGAACACCAGATGACCGGTAAGTGAGAACTTAATGGCAATATCTGCCGTCTCATGATCTCTAATCTCACCAATCAAAACGATATCCGGGTCCTGACGCAAAACTGAGCGAAGAGCCTTACCAAAGGTAAGCCCTATCTTAGAATTAGCTTCAATCTGACAGATACCATCCAAACGGTATTCCACAGGATCTTCAACTGTTACGATATTATTTTCAATGTCCATGATTTCTTTGAGACCAGCATGGAGAGTAGTGGATTTACCACTACCAGTAGGACCTGACACAATATTTATTCCGTAGGGTCTCTTGATCCACTTTTTAAACATATCAAGGTTATCTTCAGTAAATCCCAGATTAGTGAGAGTAAATCCAAATTCTCCCTTGTCAAGGAGTCTCATCACGACTTTTTCACCCACTACGGTAGGGGTTATTGAAACACGAACATCCACGCTCTTCATCGCTGTTTTCAAGGAGATATGACCATCTTGGGGCAATCTTCTTTCAGCAATATTGAGCTTAGACATAACCTTAATAATAGATACAAGACCCGGATGCATGCTGATAGGCGGAGCCATAACTTCACGCAGAGCTCCATCAACCCTGAATCGAACTCTTGAACTCTTTGAAAGAGGTTCAATATGAATATCAGTACATCCTGATTTAATGGCTTCTGTGATAATAAGATTGATCAGTTTCACTGCAGGAGCATCTTCATCTCCCTTAGAGTCAATTGTGATCTCATTTTCTTCATCATCAACAGCCACAAATTCAAAATTACCGACAGCATCTTCCACCTGGGAAGAAGTTCTGATAGACTTGTAATATCTTTCCAGAGTATCTGTAAGAACACTTTCACCAATCAAAAGTGGGGTGATCGGTAAATCAATAATCTTTTTTAAACTATCCAGAATTACAATATTTTCAGGATCGGTCATAGCCACAAACAGAGTAGTATCTGTTCTCTTTACGGCAATACACCGATTTTCAACCGCAAACGGTTCTGGAATTATCTTCACAACAGAAACTTTCAGTTCGAGCAGATCATCTTCTACTACTACCGGAATATCAAGCTGTTGTTCCAAAGCTTTCAGAAGATCCCTTTCGGTCAGGTATCCTAATTTAACCAGAGTCTCCCCTATCTTAAGTCTGAAATTGTTCTGCTTCACAAGGGCTTCTTTGATCTGATCTTCAGAAACCTTACCCATGTGTACCAGGATCTCACCTAAACGGGCAAATTGGGGATTAAAAGACATTTATGCAGCTCCTATTTTTAATCTGTGTATCTCCACAGTGTAATTGTCGAATTTAAAGAAGTATTAGTTCCAAAGATATTTGCTGTAACGGCTGCAGTTGCCATGCCAGGTCCACCAGGTCCGGGAGGGAGGCATTCATATTTATGGAATATCACACTTTTGAAGAGCACTCCAAGATCACCATCATACCAGCCAGTAAACCCATCATGAGGATCATCGTCATCATTAAGACCATCCCAGTCATATGACTGGAGAATAATCGGGTCTGTGATATCAGATTCGATTGGATGAATGCCATCATCAGTAGGATCACCTATTGAAGAAGTAAATATAATCCTCTGATTACTGATAGGATTTTGCTGACTGTCATGAACAGTCACACGGCATTGTGTTTCCTTATCTTCCCAATCATCTAAAATTACCCAGTCACAATGTATAGGAGTACAGACCATGGTAATCTCACCGTTCTGGAGGGGAAGTTTCAGTTCACCATCAAATTCGATTTCACTACCAACATCTACGTTGACATTAACCATTTCATTGGTGTAGGTGCCATCATAGATCAAGTATGAGAAAGCAGTTCCTGAGAGTGAATCTCCATTAGAATTTTCATTTCCCACAAAAGCATCTGCTGCTTCAACGGAAGCGTAATCCGGATTGGGATCAAGTGAGAAGTATGCTGCTGTTCCATTACCAACCGGGTTACCCCATTCATCAGTAATAAGAGCGGCAATCTGCACTTTCCACATTCCACCATCCATATCTTCACCGCTATCATTTCCACTTATTGCAAATTCACATTGATCTGCTGGTCCTGACTGGACAATTATATTTGGTTTGGAAGCTGAAATCTTTTGACCTTCGAGGTTTCTACACCAGGCTTGAATCTTGATAATACCAGATTCAGTACCGCTATTGACAGATATTACTGCCATACCATTTGAAGAAATAGTACTCGTAGAATCCGACAGGTTATAAACTTCGGTATTAATATTACTTCCCTCAGGATAGTTATTTTCTGGACGAACCAGGAATTTGAACCATACTTCTACAGATTCATCGATCATATTACCATTCATGTCAAAGAGATTAACAGCCAATTCTGCTGATTCTACACCACCAGTACCTTGAACATCAATAGATATCTGAGCCTGGTTAATAAATTGAATAGAATTGACATCATCAGAAATAATAGTGATAGCAGTAGAAGCAGTAGCTGAATCAACAATTGCTGTGATCTGTGCTACACCAGCCTGAATACCTGCTGAATATGTAGCAACTGCTATTCCACCATCAGTAATTGGAACCGGGCTCATAATAGTACCCAAATCACTGGTAAATAATACAACATAATCATTTCTTACTGGATTGCCAAAGCTGTCACGTACATATGCCCATACATAAAGATCTTCCGGACTATTCACAGGAATAATGCTCTGAAGTTCTTCATTTTCGTTCTTGGGTATTAATGTCATTTGTGTAGGTCTGCCAGCCATGAAAGTCATGGTTTCTTCATCAGAAAGTATTGTTTCAATACCAAGACTATCAACAGAAGCAACAATCTCTGCTGACACCACACCTGTTCCTGCCTGAGTTCCAGCATTTAAAAATGCCCTGGCAGATCCATTAGATGTTGTAGTAGTTACAGATTTTCCAAGATAGGTATTATCACTAGCACTTGTCTGGAAAAATCCAAACTCGGTTTCAAAAGTTATTGCTGTTCCATTAGGCACAGAACCAATAACATTGACTGCAAAAGCATCAATCGTACGCACAGTGTTAATAGTGATCTCATTACTCACAACATCCAGAGCCAAATCAATAACTTCCGGCTGAGGTGCGATCACTACAGTAATAGTAGTATCAGTAACACCCACAAAGGCATCAATATCGCAGGTTCCCTCGATACCAGCATCCCAGAAACTTGTTGATGCGATTCCGCTGGAATCTGTTGTTACATGAGAGATAATATTACCAATGCTGGCTCTGAAATACACGTCTTCATTTGTTGCAGCAAAGCCATCCTGATCCTGAACCAGAACTTCTATTTCACTGGAAGTGATACCATTATCAAGATAAATAGTACCAGGATTGGCAGTGATCCTTACAATACTAAGATGAGGATTAGAAAGAACCTCAACTGAATCACGCACAACCTGACCACCTTCAACAGAGGCATTAATATGAGCCATTCCCACCAGTCCATTATCATTGAACGAAGTGAGTGCTACACCATAATCATCTGTATATACTTTTCCCTGAATATATCCTAAATCGGCTTCAAATGAAACCGAGATTCCTACTGCAGGAAATCCTTGATTATCTTCTACTGTTACTCTTACTTCCGCAGAAGTTATTATCTCTTGATCTGCATACAGAGAATTGGGACTTACAGTCATGGAAGTGATATCGTAATTGATCCCATCACCTTCTCTAGAATCGCAGCCAGTTAGCAGTAGAATTGCCGGGATAATAACAGCTAAAAGTATTACCCTTGCTTTCTTCAAATTCATTTTTACTCCTCTTCGGTTTCTTCTTTTAAAATTCGCTTGTCCAGTCGATCATCTGTTAATTTGTAGTTGTAAACATCGTTGATATCTACAATACGCGGAGTAATTTCTATTATCAAATCAGTTTTTTCCATTGAAACGCTTTTGTGTTTGAATAAACCACCGATGTAAGGTATATCGCTTAAAAATGGCAGATTACTGTTTGTAGTAATTATATTAGTAGATAACAAACCACCAACAATTATCCTATGTCCGTTGGGAACTGTCACGGTTGAGGTGATCTTACGCACCTTAGTGCGAGGAATCCTGCCTTGAACAAGTTCTGTTACGGAACTTACTTCGGGTTCAATAGTAGTTGTAATCTGATTGTCACGATTTACCTTTGGTCGAACTCTCAGCATAATACCTACTTCTTCACGTTCCACCTGAACTTCATCATCTTCATCTCTCACTACATAAGGTACTACTTCACCTATATGAATATATCCTTCTTCTCCATTAAGAGCAGTAATGTGAGTATCAGTGAGTAATTCAGCTGCATTGTTTTCCAGCAGAAAATCAAGTGTAATATCAAAAGCTGTAAGCTGACGTGAGAAATGACCAATGTCATTAAATCCGTCTAATTTTTGGAAATACTGATCTTCTGGCACTACATTAAAATCTTCCAGATTTCCGTGCGGAATTGCTCCTGTGTCATCAGTATAACCATAAGGTAAACCAACACCATTAGCATTAGTAGGATCTTCAGCAATGATGGTAGTAAGCTTGTTTAATTTTTGCCAGTCAATACCATATTTTTCAGCTTCAGATACATGCACTTCAATCAACCGGGCGCGAATTTCAATCTGTTTTTGAGGTACATCAATTTCTTCTATTCTTTTGATAGTTTCAGCATATGTGTTTGGATTAGCTCTTATAATTAAAGCATTCTGTCCTTTTATTTCAGAAAAAATGCCTGGCATACCCTTCATGGCATCCACTATCTTGGTTGCTTCCACATAATTAAGATGAACTACATAAGTGCGTTCACCTATTTCTTCATCAATCTTCTTTTTATCGCCTACGATAAAGGTATTTTCTCCAATCAGCCGGTATGACAAACCTACTGATTTTACCACCAGGGAAAGTGCCTGTTCAATGGGAACATCTTTAAGATGTATGGTTATCTTCTTATCTGCAGCTGAATCCTGATCACTACTTTCTTCTGTCGCCATGGCTAAAACTATGTTACAGTCACTCATCTGAGCCATTGTTGCGATAATATTGGAAACCTTCCCATCCGTTGCATCAAGGCTAATCTTGTTATCTAATAATTCAGCACCAGCAAATAGTGATACTGACCCTGTAAGCAAAATTAATATTATGCTAAAAGATAACGATGCTTTAATGTTGAATGATTTCATTTATACTCCTTTGATACTTATTTACCAATTGTATTCTCTTATTGATTTGGATTTGTTTTCAGTTTTAAGTTTTTCGGGTTTGGGAGGTATCTTGCTCAGCTTCATGTCATAATCCTTACCATTATACTTATAAGTGATCACTCCAGGTTGAATGTCAGTAATCTGACCAATTGCTCCTGAGGAAAATTCATCTCCCAATTCGAACTTATCACCAATTCCATAAAGAGTAGTCATCCCTTTATAGCTGATAGCGGCTTTCTTCTCGCCGATCTCTGGTAAAATCGTCATTTCCAGACGAACCAGATTTTCCACTTTCTCACGCCATTGCTTTTCCAGATCCTTCTGCGTCTTAACGATCAAATTCTGTTCCAGCGGGTCTTTCTCAACCGTGAAATAGAAATTTTTCCGATCGCTGATTGAGGAATCAATTTCCTGGATCTGTTGCAGCAGCTTTTCTCCCAGTCCCATCTTTTTATACTTGGAATCTTCGGGTACGTCTACGATCTTTTTATAGAGAGACGATGTTTTGATCCCAAAGGCTAAAAGCAGAATTACTACAAGTACAATGACAAAATCTTTCAAATACTTTTGTTCCACTTTATGCCTCCTTTATAATCTTAAATGTTGAAAGCTCAATTGTTATCTTGTAACGGGTATCAGCCCCAACATCCATCATTTCTGACTTTCCACGTGCTTGATAGGGAGTCACATCAAGAGTTTTTATCTTAATTATGCTGTCCAATGCCTCCATGTCTGTCAAAAATTTACCTAACTGCACAAATGTGCAATTCAATTCCATCGTATATAGATGTTCCAGAGATCTCCCACCAAGTGCTGATATGTCTTTATGTGAATAACTTACAATGGGGAATTTATATTTTTCAGCTATATCGTAAAGTTGTTTGGTAAAAGTACCAATTTCATCTGCATCAAATTTCTTATCAGTTGTGATACTGCCCATGATAACACGGGATACTTGACGCAACTGCTCATTGAGCACTTTGGCACTATTTAATTTTTCTTGCTCGACCTTTATCCGTTCATCATATTTATCAATGCGACCAATCTTATCAGCTATGATCTGCGAGCTGAAATGGAAGAACAGAATAGAGACCATGATCATTATAGCGAGTAAAATTAAGTAATGTTGTCTCATCGTCTCCTCCTCTTTTTTATAGTGTCTGATCCCTCATGAACACAGTCAATCTGGAACCTGATTATCTCTACATCCTTTTCATAATCGCGATTTGATTTTACGAAATAAATCTCATCAAAATCACCGCTAATCTGGGAATTATTCTTCAGATTCTCGACGAATTCATTGATCAGATCAAACTCTTTCTCATTTTTATCTAACCGGGTGATACCAAAAATACTCAGAACATCATTCTTGAAAGAAAAATTTGTGATCGCAATCTTGTCACTTGTCTTTTCTGACAGGGCTACAAGTTTCTTTGACCAGAAAATTCTATCAGTACTGATCTCTGCAATATTGGTCAAGTCCTTGGAGGATAAATACTGATCATTCTCTTTATATGACTTGATCTCTAATTTAATATCTGCGAGGAGTTGACGACGGTTATCAACCTTGCGAGCCATTATACCATTATAATATAGAACTACACCATAAATAATTGCAGTAAATACTATAAATGCTAACGCCGTAGTCCTGAAAGTACGACGCTCTTTTAGTACAGCTTGCTTCAGTTCACCGTATTTGTTTAAGTTAATCTTAAAAAATAGCTGGTTCATATCATCTCCTCTATTCCGGTCTCATTGCCAGACCCAACGCCAGCGCCAACTGAGGATCCTGTGCATCAGCAAATTTATCTGCACCGTCAATTTCCGTCATAGGATTGAATACTTCGGTTGGAATATTCAATTGCTCTGAAAGATATTCAGGTAAACCTTTCAGTTTTGCAGTGCCACCTACTAATAGAATTTTCCGGAAATCACTATCTCCGGCTTCCTTTACATAAAATCTCAATGAACGCTTAACTTCCATCGCGATCTGTTCGATTGCTGACTTTTCTGTAATGTCAAGTGCTAAAAGTGATTCTTTACTGCCAGCCTTATCCATGGCTTTCATACCTAATTCCTTTTTCATCTTCTCAGCTTCTTCAAATGAACACTTGTGAAGCTTTGCTAAATCCTTGGAATAGTGATAGCCACCCCAGCTGATATCACGGGTAAAGAATTTTGCCTTATTACTGTAAACTACCATATTGGTCTTATAAGCACCTATATTTAAAAGTACATAAAGACCATCTTCATCTATGGTTGTTAGAGCAAAACTATTGGCAACGGCTAATGACTCCAGATCCACTACATTCGGTTGAAGTCCTCCAGCGCCTAATATCTGAGTATGCTCATTCAACAAAGATTTCGTGGTAGAAGCAAGCAGAATATTCATATTATTCGTCTTTTCTTCTACATTTAATACCTGATAATCAAGGACCATTTCTGATCCACTGATCGGTAAATGCTTCTTTGCTTCAAAGAACAAGGCAGACTCCAGCTCCTCTTCAGGCAGAAAAATCGTTTTGATCTGCTTAATGCTGGTATTGTCACCTCCAACAGAGGTTACCAGATGCTTCACCTTTTTGGGATTGATCTTGAGCGAACGCAGCATCCCGGTTAAAACTGGAGCAAATCGGTCATTCATTAAGTCTGACTGATTATGCTCCAATCCTTCCGGTATGGTTGGCCTGATTGCATAATTCACTAATTTATAACCTTCATGAACATGCCTCAGATGAACCAGCTTGATGCTGTGAGTGCCTATATCAAGCCCTATTGATTCTTTAATCTTATTAAGTTTTTTCTTCTTCGCCATATATCTCACCTGTTTTAAAATTAAAATTCATTATATTCTCTGGGCGCTTAAGCGCCACCGATATTAATTTCCGGGTGGCACTTTCATTGTCCAGCCAGTTGAACTGTAGAACAAATCTGAGTTGCCAAGCCCTTCATAAACTTGTGGATAATCAGGTGGTAACATACCATTATCTATCCGACTATCCCAGTTATAATCTTTATCATATCCTGTCGTTCCATGAGTTCCATCATAATGCCAGTGGTCGAGGTCCCATTCCGTCTCACTTGTATGATTAACAGGATCATTTCCTGATCTGTGCACAAATCCACGCCTGAATTGCTGAACTCCACCATACATGCGAATGAATCCACGTTCTCCCATGCCAGCATTAACACCTTCGGGCCACACTGGATTTAACCAGGGCCAGTCGGTTCCCAGATCTGGGGGATTTAATGGACTTTCATAAGCAGGTGAATCACTTGCAGGAAAACCACAGGTGGTGAATCCATTGTTTGGCACTGGAGGTCCGCCATGCAGCTGAAATCCCTGATTGCCGGTCCAATAGGGAGACGGTGGGAAAATGAACTTATGGAAATCAGGATAATCAACCTGCCAGATATTTCCATTGGGTAATGGAAGATCAAATGGAGGTGTCGATCCATGCGGATGCTGGTAATTGAAGGAGAATATCCCCTCATAATGTGTATTCAGATTGCCATAAAGTTCCCTTTCGCCATCACCAATCGCGGCAAAACAACCATAAAGATAAATATCCTCGCAGTTGTCAGCTCTTACTGTCTCTGTATCAGGATCCCAGTGTTTATACTGAATGTAAATTCTTTCCTCTGATACCAGACCTAACATATCAACATTCACACCCACATCTGGAGGTTCTCCAGGTGCTACGCTGCTATAGGTCAAATCACTGGTGATAAAGATCGTGTCTGCGCAACCCCAGGTCATTTTGCCTGCTACGTTGCCTTCTATCCACAGTTGACAATACACAAACGCTGATTGATCTACCAGAGGGATGTTAAATGTACCAATATCCCACTCAATTGTTTTCACATCAATATAATTCGTCCAGATGGAATCTCCAACTGAGAAATTTGGGGGAATTCTATCAGGGAATGTGTTACGGACCATAAATGTATCACGCTCAGTGATGATATCAGCATATCTGCAGGTTGCATTTGAACCATTTATCTTCACAAAACAGATATCACGATCAATAGAACTATCCAGCAAATAACCATTAGTCCTGATCTCGATAGCGGTTCCCGCAGAAATATTAATATAAGAAGCATTTTCAACATAGCCACCCGGGAAAACTTGGTCCATGGGTGCTGAGTTGACTGCTGGTAATCCAGTGGAATAGTCCATGATCCTGCCATAAGTTGTCACCAGGGCATTGAACGTGGGCCAGCCACCATTATTTCCACCAGTTGTCTGACGAATCCAGATGTCATCATTACTGTGCACTGGTCCATTCATTACGTCAGGACCATAAAATCTCACGTGATCCTGTCCTGTGTATTCGTCGTTTTCAGATGCTTCCCACATGGTATAATACTGATATTGAGCAAGACTTCTACCTGATAATTGACTCTCAGCGTATCTGCGAACTGGTGACTTTTTCATGATGTCGCTGCTGCTTTCAGAAGCACGCCCACGTTTCACCTTGATCAAGGTTGGACCAATCCGCACTCTACCATTGTTGAAAACTGGCTGATTATCAATTTTATAGGTAGTTCTCCTTTCTCCATTCTTAATTTCTACATCATGATCACTGTTAGGAAACAATGCAGGATTTAGCTGCATTATTATATTTGTACGCATTTGCTCTGATCTCAACAAGGTTTCCGCTTGAAGTATATCATTTCCATATTGTATCTTCATATTATCAAAACGAATCAGACCCATCATTGAGATCGTGGAAATGCTCGCAATTAAAATTACAATTACAGAAGCACTTAATAACAGGACAGCACCTTTTTCACTTAATAAAAGTTTTTTCATTTTTGCCTCCTGCCTTTAAATGACCAGTTCGGTGGGAGTATTACCCATGAATACTTTTGTGCTGTATTTAATTGATTTTGTATTCATGCGCAGATCATCATCCGCCGATTGACCATTACTACGCTCGCGAAAGCGTACCTGTGCTTCCAGATTGATTCCAATTAAGCGTACATTACCATTATTATCAACTTTCAGTGGGGTGAAAGCCGAGTCATTATTTATTATTCGATATTTTAGCACTCCGTTTATTCGCGTACTCCCTTCAGGGAATATCCATATATCTCGGGAATTAGTTAATGGTGATGAAAACATGGTTGCACCATAATTACCACGAATCTTCATTGCTCCACTGCCATCGATAGAAACTTGACTCTCTATCGGAAACTGCGGATTTGTATCGATTTTCATGGTTATCGAGTTTCCATTGCCACCTATTGTCGTTTGATTGGCGGATAATAATCCGCTCAATGCCTGACTGTTAGTATTGATGCCACGTTGAACATAGCCATATCGGATTGTCTCAATCGCGTGAAAAAGATCATCCTGGAGTTTTGTGTACTCTTTTAAGTCCTGATAGGCTGCAGTGAAATTAAGCACTGACATCGCCAAAACTGCGAATACTATAACTCCTAAAGGTAGCGAAGCAACTATGTCCGGTAACAAAATACCACTTTCGTTATGTATTTTATTAAACATTAGATGCTACTCCTTTTCCAGTAGTAATCTTCCTGTATCATTATACTATGGCTTTTGTTCTGAATACTGGTCATACTCGAGGTTGGGTTTTCTTTCCACCTGACATAAATCTTGACATAATCGCGATTGTATCCTACTAAACCGTAGGGATTGCCAATTATTGATGATTCAATGGTCACGATTGCAGTGGTTAACTTACCCTTATAATTCTCCAGGGTTACAGATTCTGTTCCTGGTTGTACTCTTGGTCTCGAGTAAATACCATTACTCTTGTTGTTATACTTGATTTCCTCAAGGTAACCTTGAGCAATTAGCAAAGCACTGCGGGTATGATAATGCAAATCCGCCTGTGCCCGGGCGTATTCAATTGACATGAACAATCCCAGTATAGCTATTGATACTATAAGCGTCACCGCTAATACGTGAATCAATCCAAAGCCAGATTCATTACGTATATCTACTATTTTATTCATTTAGAAACCTACGCCGGTCGCAAACATCTTGGGATTATCTGCAACCTGTTCCGCTACGGTCCTATCGATCAATCCGTTCATTACATGATTGTATAATGATTGATCTACGGTTTGCATACCTTCTTTGGTCCCACTCTGGATTACTGAAGGTATCTGGTATGTTTTTTCTTCGCGAATCAGATTTCGCACAGCTGCATTAGCTATCATGATCTCCAGTGCAGGAATACGTCCATCAATATCTTTACGGGGTAATAGGGTCTGTGCCACTACTGCCTGCAAAGATTCTGATAACATGGATCGTATCTGCCCCTGTTGTTCTTTAGGGAACATGTCAATTATACGGTCTATTGATTTTGTTGCACTTGATGTATGCAGTGTTGCCATTACAAGATGACCTGTCTCTGCAGCAGTCAGTGCCAAAGACACCGTCTCAAGATCACGCATCTCACCCACCAGGATCACATCCGGATCCTCACGCAGGGCAGAACGCAATGCTGCAGTAAATGACCATGTATCATGACCTAATTCACGCTGATTTACCAGCGAATTCTTACTCGTATGCACAAACTCGATCGGGTCTTCAATAGAAATAATGTGGCACTGCTTCTTCTCATTCACATGGTCTATCATTGTAGCCAATGTGGTTGATTTGCCACTACCTGTCGGACCCGTAACCAGTATCAAACCTTTCTGGCGTAATGCAAGCCTTGATAATATCTCCGGAAGATGAAGCTCTTCCAAACTTTTTATCTCATTCGGAATTACTCGAAAAGCACATGCCCTTCCATTCACTTGATGAAAGGCATTTACACGAAATCGAGTCTGATCATCCAGTTTTGTGGAAAAATCAAATTCCAGCCGTTCCATAAAAAGGGTCTTTTGACTCTCATTCATGGTTGAGAATATTAGCTCATCAACATCATCTTGACTCATTACTGGCATATTCAGCTTCTTCATCCGTCCATAAACTCGCACCATTGGTACGGAGCCAGCACTAATATGAAGATCCGATGCTCCTGCATCTGCTGTAAATTGTAGTAATTCCTTTATAGTCAAAGCTTGCCTCCGATTAATCGATGTTTTCTTCTTCTTGCTCTTCCTGATCGATTCCGTAGCCGTGATACAAAGCTTCCTCTACATCATACCATACCTGTTTTCCTTCCCCTGCTGGAAAATCACTTGTAGAAGTACCTATGTACTTTGATGGGGGATTTCCGATAACTTCAAATTCCCAGTTCTTTTCGGTTGCGTTACCTAATTTTGCGTCAATTAATGCATCTTCTACGGCATAACCTTCTGTTGTGCCAAATGTCTGATACTGTACACGAAAAGCACTACGGATTGCTGCGATAGCACTCTGAGCTTCAGTAGCTCTTGCCTTGTTTACATAACTCATGTAAATCGGTACTGCGATTGCGGCAAGGATAGCAATAATTACTACCACTACCAACAACTCAATCAAACTAAATCCTTTTTGGTTCTTGAACTTCATCAACATTCTTCCTCCTTATTGATGATACTTTCTTTTTTTGATATAATATATTCTATAGCAGAATATGTTCCACTTTTCGAAATTCTCTTTAATTTTAATAGAAGTGAAATAATTTATCTATCTTTTTCATACCTTCACCTTCTTTCCAACACTCTAAGTTCATATCTCTTATCTCCTGATGCCATTTAAGGGACATCTATGAAATGCTGTCAATAAAAATTTACTTTAAGTAGCTCTTGCCTGACTACTAATCCTCTCATTGATCAGCTATACAATTTCCCGCTTTTATATATTTTCTGTCTATTATTTTCTTTACACCCTGTAAGTTTTGTTGACAATTTTGTAGACAATAAAAATGCCCCGTCCTTTCCAGAACGGGGCTGCTTCTATTTCCAAGGATAATTTTATTACTTCATTAATACCATTTTTTTCGTAGTTGTATAATCACTGGTGCTGAACTTATAAAAATATACACCACTACTTACAGGTTTTCCGGAATCATCTCTACCCTGCCAGATTACTGAGTGCTCACCAGCTTCCTGAGTTCCTGAAATAAGAGTTTTTACGATTTGTCCACGGATATTATAAATAGTTAAATTTACTATTCCCGCTTCCTGCATATTAAACTTGATATCTGTTACAGGATTGAATGGGTTAGGATAATTTCCTATATCAAAAGCTGAACTTACTTCATCTTCATCTGTCTCTATGGGTTCGAGAACTTCCACGGTAACTGGAATTCTGGTTTCCAAACGGTTATCAGTGATAACTATCTCACACTCATGTAAACCTATTTCCATGTCCTCGGTATTGATAGTAACATCGATAATTGAGGCCTCACCATAACCAAGTTCACCTTCTATCTCACTTAACAATATCCAGCTCAGAGGATATGTCATCTCAATCTCACCAAACAGATCATGAGGTTCTTGACCATAGCCATCGCCATTTATACGCCATTCAAGGATCATGCCACCAGTATAACCAGGATTGATCTCAATATCTATATCACAAGTTGCTGTTTCTCCATCACGCAATCTGCCATATCCATTTTGTGTCTCACCATACCAGTTTACGTCAACTCCGTCTCCACTTACGCCGTCCCATTCCAAAGGTCCGCCAGAGCCACCCACAAAATCAGTTACTCCGGTTATATTCACTCCATCAGGAAAACCTATCATTAATCCCTGTACCCATTCATCATCAACGCTGTTATTAGTAACGCTGAATGTCCAGGTGATTATCTCGCCGGGTTCAAAATGATGTGTATTACAGGTCACTTCTGAGTTTTCAATACTTCTTCCAGTAACTGCTTCTGTACGTAAACTGTAAAATACGGGATCTGTGCGGTAATTGGAGATTTCTATCTGATCTTCTCCGTTTTCTCCCCGAATGATCTCAAAATTAAGGTCCCCCGGAGTGATCCAAAGTCCTGGAGGTGCATAACTCGCCAGCATATAAATTTCTATCCACTCTGCTTCATCACAGCTCATCGTTACTGTTACTTCAAAGGGATGACCAAAATTAATATCATCAGATACATCAAAACTAAAAATATCTTCCAGATTTAAAAGTTCCTCTGATGCTACATCACCTAATACTTCTTCTCCATCAGTTATCGTGATATACTCATCATCAATAGCAATACTCACTACAGTATTTGTTGCCTGCTCGCTACCAAGGTTTTCGATATTAAGGCTAATCTCCACTGTATCACCAGCATCGATCACGTCATCACCATTGCTGTTAATATCAAAGGAATGTAAAAGTAGATATGGACCTTCATTAGGCAGCAACTGAATAATCTCTTCAGAAGTAATTTTATTATAGGCAGTAATTACAAGATCAAGGTCTGCCGGCATGGCAGGAGTATTTGTCATATCAATCACAAATTCTCCATTCTCATCAGCATATCCATTATCAATTATCATTCCTTCATAACTCAGGCAATACATGGCTCCAGGTGCATCCGTAACTACTTCAAAATCTGGTAAACCAATAAATGCTGTAGGCAGATGCTCGATTTCCATTGCCAAAGGTGTCATTGTCCTCACCTGCAATGATGGATCTCCAAATATATGCCAGGTCTTTGCCATGGCAACATCACCACTTTCGTCGATCATATATGATACACCATTAAACCATAATCCACCTAAGGTGTTCAATTCATCTGCAATCATCAAATCTATCGATTCGTCCTGTGCATACATAGGTGGTGCCCAGCTTTGATTAATTGAAGACGCAAAAATTGCAGTAGCTCCTGTAGGTGCATCACCATTAGTAGCACGCATCCAGGCTTCAGCAAAACAGGTAGTAGACGTAAAATTACCATTTACACAGGCAATAGAACTTATAAAGGGAAGCATATAATCATTTGTAAGGGCATTCACATGAGTATTAGAAAATCCTGTAGATACCCAGCTCGTATTAGAGCCGTGACCACAATAATTGATTATTCCGCGACCTTCATTTAAGGCATTTGCCACCATTGTAGCATTTCCGCCATTAGTATCATATATCTCATCTACTTCCAGATATCCATAATCTATAAGATCATCACGGATATATCCTATATGCACGTAATCTGCTTCTCCATAATGTCCTTGACCAGATCCCTGAGAAGAAGCTATTCCTACACCCTTCTGCATCCAGTCTCCATCTATTACATCACGCTCATAATATACTGACCGCTCAACTTGAGTTTCCACCTGTGCTTCTGTCTCAGCGGAAAATCTGCCTATAAATATCTCTGAATAATTATCATTTCCCTCTAAATAAGTGTATTGAGGATCTCCACCAGCTCCTGAATAACTCTTGGTTGCTAATTGCGTGCCATCTCCAACTAAAAGTATCCACACAAGTCCATCTCCAGCTTCATATTCTGAAGTAATAAAATTCTGAATACTTGTAGAATTATTACCGATAACACTCACATCTTCCAATGTGGTTGGAATTCCCTTGGCATTTTTCCAGTCCACAAAAGGCTGCATCTCATCCATAAAATCAGGATAACTGATCACGATCATTCTGCCTGCTGTCTCACTTATCTGATCATAACGGGTTGTTGAGATATATTCATTCCAGTTTATAAATTCTCTTTCATATAATGTTACGAATTCCGGACGGAAAGAAATATGACTTTCTTTAATATTTACCGTATCTGTGCCAATATTGACTATGGAAAAAGTAACATTTGTGTACACCCGCAGTATTCCACTTACAGGATTATACTGCATCGGCATTATATTAACCGCTATCCCACGCACATCTCTAAATATATATGGTGTCTGTAAACTGGCAATGCTTTCTGGATAAAAGGCATCTTCAGTATATTGTGCACCAAATTCAAAAGGAACTGTGGAAGGATCAATACTACGAGACATTATCCCCCTGCTGGGAGCAATATTCATCTCATATTCCACATATTCGCTTGATATGACATTAACTTCCATCAATCCAGCATCTGATATTGCCAGATTACGCACTATACGAGCTACTTCTGGACTTCCGGCTTCACTTGTACGACTCTCTCCATTTAATCCTACACGCCAACACGTCTCGCCATCGATCATTACAGCTTCACGATTAAAACTGCCTAATTGCAGCTCTAATTCACTGGAAGCTTCATTTGAATTGATTACGTTTACGCTTAATCCATTGCCATTGATCTCTATTACCTCAGCGTTTATAACTAAGGTTAAGAAAATTATGAGTAAAACAAGTAATGATTTTTTCATCCTTACCCTCCGATTTATTTCTATTCTTTTCTCATACTCCATTATTTAAGCATAATTCATTCCAATACTTGCAATACTCCTGCTAAATATTCTCCCAGGATATTATTATTTTTTTGTAATTATTGCTTTTCGTCTGGTGCGATCCCTCTTTCTAATAATACCTTGGCAATTTCTTCCGTCGGATAATATCCAATGTGACGATGGAATTCTTTGCCCTCAGAGTCAAGGAATATCTGTGTAGGGATCATCTTTATTCCATATTCACCTGAAAGTTTTTTTTCCTCATTTACATTGTGAAAGATCACTTCCACCTTATCCCCATAATCTACTCGAACTTCTTCCATCACCTTTTCCATCATCTTGCAGGGTATGCAGGTGGTTGAGCCAAATTCCAAAAATGTCACCACTGGCTTTGCCACACTCAATGTATCCTGCATTACTGTGTCCTGTATTGCAACTTCCTCAGACCATAAAACAGCAGCCATTATAAATAATAAGACCAGTAATATTATCTGCCTCATCTCTTATCTCCTTTAAAATACATTTTTTATCACATTAAATATTCCGGCTATTATCAGTAATATTCCGCTTATCCTCCGAATATAGGTCGTACCGGATGACTGATTATTCCAGCGCAGCAGTTTCTTGATAACTTCCAGAAATCCTCCTGCTCCTGCGATTATACCGCAATGACCAATAATAAATGCCAGCACCAGTCCAATACTGAATAAGGGCATACTCTCAAAACTGCTGATGCTGATGCTCAGCACTGGTGCCATAAAGGCAAGGGCACAAACTCCCAGTCCTATCCCTAATAATAGCCCTAGATAAAATCCATTCCAGTAACGATTTTTGGTTATCCGCCGGTCTATCATTTCCATTCCAATACTAAAGGGCAGCAGTTCCAGAAAATATAATCCTGCAAGTACCAGCAGTAAACTCACGAATATCTGAAAAATTATCTGTACTGGACCCAGCAGTATCCCCACCAGAAAAGATAAAACTGCCATCAACACTAAAGTAACCAGTATACCCAAAGAAAAAAACAATCCTATAATAAATCCTTCCCTGGGCTTCAGACCTTCCTGACGGTTTATATATGCTATCACCAGCGGTATGCTCGATAGATGACAGGGACTTAGCAATACGCTCATGATCCCCCAGACCAGTGAAGCAAAAATCGCCCCTACTGGTGCTCCATATAGTGCCGCAGCAATATTCTCAAGCATAGTTATTCACTTCCCAGCAGTTTTTCCAGTTCCTTATCCTTAAGTACCTTACCTGTTGATACCACTTTATTATTCACCACCAATGCCGGGGTGCTCATCACACCATAACCGATTATTCTCTCAATATCACTTACATGCTCAATGTCTGCTGCAATTTGCAGCTTCTCCACTGTATCCCTCACATTCTTTTCCAATTGATGACACTTCTTGCAACCACTTCCTAAAATTTTGATTTCCATAATTTATTACTCCTTATATATTATAAATATTGATATATCGCATTAAATAAATAGCCCACCAGAATTATCCCAATTCCCGTGATCACTAAAAAAGCCCCTATCAGCTTCACCTTGATCACCTTCCGCAGGATTATCATTTCCGGCAGTGATAATGCCGTCACTGCCATCAGAAATGCCAGTGCGGTTCCTAATCCCACTCCTTTTCCTATCAATGCCTCAGCAATCGGAATTGCCCCCAAAGCATTGGAATATAAGGGAATTCCACATATCACCGCAACTATCACTGCTAAAGGATTTTCTGGTCCCGCATAGCGTGCCAGTATTTCCTCAGGTGCCCAGCCGTGAATTGCCGCCCCTATTCCTATACCTATTAATAAGTATATCCAGATACGTCCCACGATCTCCTTCAATTGCGACAGGGCAAAGGCAAATCGATCCTTTTGATTCTGCTTGATCTCTTCACCAACCCCCATTTGCAGCTTCCACACATATTCTTCCACATATCTTTCCAGCTTAAGCCTGCCGATCAAATATCCACCCAAAGTGCCGATCAGCACTCCGCACACTACATACAGAAGAGCTGTCTTCACTCCAAAGGATGCCAGCAAGATCACAAATGCCGCCTCATTTACTATTGGTGAGGTGATCAAAAATGAAAAAGTTACCCCCAGTGGAATTCCTCCTTCCACAAAACCTATAAATAAAGGTACCGATGAACATGAACAAAAGGGTGTTACTATCCCCAGCAGCGAAGCCATGAAGTTTGCCTGAATACCGCGAAATTTGCTCACTATCCGGCGAGTACGCTCCGTCTGAAAATAGCTCCGTACATAAGAGATCAAAAAGATCATCAGCGATAACAGGATCAATATCTTGATCACATCATAAAAAAAGAAATGTACACTCCCTGCCAGATTACTGCCTCGCTCCAGTCCAAATACATTCTCTACCAGCAGCCAGATAAGATTTTCTAACCACTTGAACAATTGCAGCCCCCTTCGTCTTTTATACAACTTACGAAATCAAGTATGCAGGGCATCATTAAACGGTAATAATAATAATTACCTTCTTTCTCAAAACTAACTATCCCATTCTCTTTCAGCACATTCAAATGCCGCGATACAGTAGATATATCTGATCCCACCAGCTCCTGTAATTCACATACGCATCTGCGACCTTCAGATAGCGCTATGATCATCTTAAGCCTTGAGGGATGCCCCATTGCCTTAAATATCATGGCTTCCTTTTCATAACTTTCACAACTGCAGCTTCCTGTCCCTTCACTACATCCACATTTATGTTCAGCCATTATTCTCTCCTTGTTCTATAAATACAAAAAAACCTATTTGGTCAATTAACCAAATAGGTCAAGCCTTTTCTTATTTTACCCAACCAAGACCTTGCGCATGGTGCCTGCACCTCCGCAATGGTCGATCAAATAAAACCAACCCACATGACACAAAATCCACCAAACTGAACATATTGTGTAACACCCCTTATAAAATGTATCACGACAGCCCAAATCCCCTCATACCGCACATCTCCTCCCTGCTTCCCAGACAAGTCCCACCCCTAACCCTGAACAACAAAGCACGTACTCACATTAAAATGTCACTACGTGCTTTGTTGTTCAGCTTCATTTCCGCTTTAAAGGCTAAGAAGATACAAATTACAGGACTTATAGGTCTTATATGTCATATTGGTCATATTTTTGTGGATTTTGTAAATCAATTTAAGTAGGACCTGCACTGCGGGTGGTATCCCGGAAGAGGGGCGAGAACTATGGCAGTTATTAGCAGCAAATTACATTTTCAGGGATTGGATGACAACGGTCGTTATCTGCACCCCTCGCAGATCGTTCCGTAGCCTTGGCAGCGTAAGCGAAGGAGGGACCTGGAAATACTCGGCGGTGCACATGCACTTATATAATATGCTCAAAAATTTGGATTAGGAAATGCAAATTTTCAGCTGATAAAGCTTGATGAATGATCTATCTCTTTCTGAATCCTATTATATTGGGGATTTGCCAGAATGATTGCTGGTCTTCGTTATCAAAGAAACCTGATTCAAAAGTTCCTGCACATCTGAGATGGAATTCTTCAGTTTCGATATAACTGGAAGCTTCTGGACCACCTTCGAGGTGCATCATTTTATCAAGATCAAGAGGGAGCTGCAACAGGAGATTGATCAGTTCGTGCATTGTGTAAGGAGAACGACAGAAGATGAAAAGGATATTGCCCTCTATATCTTGACCGAGAGCAGCTTCACTCCACTTATCTGTTTGTTTACTCCAGACATTTTTGCCCCCTGATGCGATCATGCGAATGCACTGCAGAGCAGAATTGTATTTGCCTATCAATTCAGGAGCTCCCGGCTGCTGCCAGTCGATCATTTGTGCTTCGGGCAAACCTTCTTCTTTGGGATTACAGACAAAGTACATCTTGTAAGTAGAGTGTCTGAAAGGATTATTTTTGTGTTGGTAATTAGTCAGATAGCCTGTGCCAGTAATGTGATCAGTCTGGAACATTCCGGCATTTATCGCTCCGATAAACCCAAAATCTAAAGCCCAGTTTTCAATAGTTCTCTTTTTATTTTCATGTTCGCTGGCAAGGAGAAGATCAAAATCATATTGGGCAGGATCAATTCTCACAATATCCACGGTGGAATTACCAGAAGAGCTGGATACTGCCAGTTCGAACTTGCCATATTCCAGACCATTACCGATTTTTTGCCATTCAACAGCATGCATCAGGGTAGAGTAAAACAAGGTCAGAAAAATTAAGAAAATGATCTGGTATTTCTTTTTCATATTAATAATGTAGATTCTGATCTGTCACCCTCAGGTTATTTTGATACTTTATTCCTGATGAAGACATGTTTTATATTGCGGTTTTCTGTGGTTCTTTCATCAATCTGGAATTTACCCAGTGATTTTATGAGCGGTGTAAGTTTCAGGAAGCCATAATTACGAGGATCAAAGTTTGGCTTCTTTTTGAGGATGAGATTTCCTACATCACCAAGGAATGCCCAGCCGTCATCATCTGCCAGATCATCAATTGAACCTGCTATTAGTTTTATCAGTCTGCTGTCTATCTTGGATATCGATTCTTTGGGTTTTACGTGAGCAGTTGTTTTGGTGCTGCTGCTTATCTCTGGTTCATCTCTTGTGATGATCTCCAAGTAGATAAATTTATCGCAGGCAGCAATAAAGGGTTCCGGTGTCTTCTTCTCACCAATACCGATCACATACATACTGGCTTCACGCAGCCTGATCGACAGCCTAGTGAAATCGCTGTCACTGGAAACAAGGCAAAAACCATCGACCTTACCGGAATAAAGAATATCCATGGCATCAATTATCATGGCTGAATCTGAGCTGTTTTTTCCTACTGTATATGAATATTGCTGGATTGGTGTAATGGCATTTTCCAGAAGTACTGTTTTCCAGCCCTTAAGGGTTGGTTTAGTCCAGTCACCATAAATGCGTTTGAAAGTGGGAACGCCATATTTGGCAATTTCCTGTATCATACCCTTGATATTTTTATATGTGATATTATCAGCATCGATAAGTACAGCGAGCATAAGTTCTTTTTTCATACTTGAAACCTCAATTAAATTTTCTTCAGGCACTATTAATTATTCTCCATTATCTGGCAAGCATTTAGTAGTCTGAAATGATAAGGGCAGGTCATTACTGTCTCGTATATTTTATCTATTAATAACCCAGAATCCCCAGAAAAACACCGGCAGCTACAGCAGATCCTATCACTCCGGCTACATTAGGAGCCATTGCATGCATGAGCAGAAAATTACTGCGGTCATGCTGCTGACCCAGATGATGTACTACCCGGGCACTATCTGGCACAGCACTCACGCCGGCAGCACCGATCATGGGATTGATCTTGTCTTTGAGGAAAATATTCATTAATTTAGCAAATATCACACCGGTAGCAGTGGCAATGCAAAAGCTGAAAGCTCCCAAAGCAAATATTTTAATGGAGTTGGCTGTGAGAAATCCCATATTTACCCCATTCACCATTCTTATCGCCTGCGTGCTGGCACCCACACAAATACCCAACAGTATGGTTACAATATCTATTATCGCATTACTGGCTGTGCGAGCCAGGCGTTCAGTAACTCCCGATTCTTTGAGAATATTACCAAAAAACAACATACCCAGAAGTGGAACCGCTCCTGGAGCGATCAGTATGGTTATAATAAAGCCAATCACTGGAAAAAATATCTTTTCCTTCTTGGTGACCAGTCTGGGAGTTTTCATGCGGATTTTTCTTTCTTTCGATGTGGTGAGTAATTTAATTATTGGGGGCTGGATCACTGGCACCAGAGCCATATAGGAATAGGCAGCAATTGCAATCGGACCCAGCAGATGGGGAGCCAGCTTTGTGGAAAGGAATATGGATGTGGGACCATCAGCTCCACCAATGATACCGATCGCCCCAGCTTCAAATACATTGAATTCGAGCAGTAATGCGCCAATGAAAGTGACAAAAATACCAAACTGAGCTGCTGCACCTAATAGTATCAGCTTGGGATTGGCTATCAAAGTGGAGAAATCCGTCATGGAACCAATTCCCAGAAATATCAGGGGGGGATAAAATCCCAGCTTAACTCCCAGATAGAGGATATTGAAAACTGAGCCTTCAGTGTAAACGCCATATGCACCAGCACCCGGCATATTACCGATGATAATTCCAAAACCAATAGGTACCAGCAGGAGAGGTTCATAATTTTTTGCTATTCCCAGGTAAATAAAAAATATCCCTATAGCCATCATTATCAGATAAAGATAGCTGTCACTTTGGAATAAGTGATAAAATCCGGTAGTAGAAAAGAAACTGAGAAATTCGGACATAATTTAGCTCCCGCTCTTAACCGACTTCGATGATCGGGTCATTTTCCTGAATGCTCTGCTGTTCTTTCACAAATATCTTTTTCACTGTACCAGAGGCAGTAGATGCTATCTCACTTTCCATTTTCATCGCTTCCAGAATAATAATTGTATCTTCTTTTGCCACCGTATCACCAACGGCTACCTTGATCGAGATCACAAGTCCTGGTATCGGAGAAGTTACGGTTCCAGGAGATACTGATACCGGTTTTTTCTCATGTGAACTGAGTATTTCCAGATCAGGTGATTTTTTGGGTGCACGGATTATTTTAGTTACTTTCTGGGCTTCTGTATCAATATCTACTTCAAAATCATGACCATTGACTTTTACAATCACCCTATCTGATGAATAATCAACAATCCTTGTATCATATTCTTTTTCATTTATGGTGAGTTTATACTTTTTCATTAATTCCTCCTTGAGGGATCAACTTCATTCATTGGTATATAGTTTGACGCTTTCCACATACTAAGTGGGGCACGTTTCCAGGTAAGCAGCAATTTATTATTTTCTTCAACTTCCAGTTCATGAAGACGTATAGTAGTGACAATTGCCGCTATAATATTATCTTCTTCAATAGTTCCCAGTCCTGAAGTAGAATATTCAGATACCGCTTGTGGTTTATGAGCTTTCTTTCTATCCAGATGGCGTAATTGGGCAATGATCAGTGCCACTAAAATTAAACTGGCAAATACTGTTCCCATACCTACAATTACAATCCCCAGATAGTATCTTTTTCTACCTTCAGAATACATTTTTACTGCCTTCTGAATATCACTGTTGCTGCAATTAAAGTCTCTGATTGGAGTGTGAGTATTTGTATCAATATCCAGATCAAGATATTCAATCATCTTTCTTACAGGGATTTCAGATTCTTCTGAAATTTGAATAAGTGTCATACTACTATTCAATTCAGCATCTGCCTGCAAAAATTGTGAGATGACCAATATCATTAACAATATCAGAAAATTATTACATTTCATAAACTATCCTGTCTATAGCGGTATATTGCCATGTTTCTTAGGTGGATTACTTCCTCTTTTGGTAGCCAGCATTTCCATAGCACGAATGATACGGAATCTGGTTTGGGAAGGTTCTATAACATCATCAATATAGCCTTTACTGGCTGCAACATAAGGATTTGCAAATTTCTCTCGATATTCATCTTCTTTCTCTTTTTTCATTCCTGCCGGATCAGCAGCTTCAGCAACATCCTTACGAAAAACGATTTCCACAGCACCAGCAGGTCCCATTACAGCTATTTCTGCTGTGGGCCAGGCATAAACCAGATCAGCTCCCATCTCACGACTGTTCATCACACAATATGCACCACCATATGCTTTCCTGAGAATAATTGTAATACGGGGCACTGTGGCTTCGGCAAAAGCATAGAGGATCTTAGCTCCCTGACGGATTATCCCATTATGCTCCTGATTTGATCCCGGTAGATAACCCGGCACGTCCTCCAGGACAACCAGTGGAATATTAAAGGCATCGCAAAAACGAATAAAACGGGCAGCTTTTACAGAGGCATTAATATCCAGCACTCCAGCAAGAACTCTTGGCTGATTTGCTATTATTCCCACAGAATGTCCATTCATGCGAACAAAACCAACTACAATATTCTGGGCAAAATTACGGGCAACCTCCAGAAATTCATGATTATCTGCTATGGTTTCAATAATATCCAGAATATTATAAGGTTTATTGGCATTTTCAGGCATGATGCTGGCTAATTGATCACAATTCCGGTCTATCGGATCATGAGTTTTGGTATAGGGAGGTTCTTCCATATTGTTAGATGGTATATAGCTGATCAACTTCCTGATCAATAATAGGGTTTCCTCTTCTGTATCACTGACGAAATGGGCTACGCCACTTTTTCTACTGTGAACTTCCGGCCCTCCCAGGGCATCTGTTGTAACTTCCTCATTTAATACAGTTTTTACTACTTTAGGACCAGTTACAAACATGTAGCTGGTCTGCTGGTTCATAAAAATGAAATCAGTTATTGCTGGAGAATATACTGCTCCACCAGCACAAGGACCCATAATAGCTGAGATTTGAGGGATCACTCCTGATGCGCGTACATTACGATAAAATATGGATGCATATCCGCTAAGCGCATCTACCCCTTCCTGCACTCTCGCTCCACCAGAATCATTCAACCCGATCATGGGAGCTCCCATCTTCATTGCCATATCCATCACTTTACAGATTTTCTCGGCATGGGTTTTGGAAAGAGAACCACCAGTTACCGTAAAATCCTGAGCAAATATAAATACTATTCGCTCATCTATTGTTCCGCAGCCGGTTACAACGCCATCACCAGCAAATTTCTTCTTTTCCATCCCAAAATCATGGCTGGTATGTTCAATAAACATATCAAATTCTTCGAAGCTGTCAGTATCCACCAGTACTTCTATCCGCTCTCTGGCAGTAAGTTTTCCTTTTGCATGCTGGGCTTCGATCCTTTTTTCACCTCCACCAAGCTTTGCTTTTTCCCGCCGGCTTCTAAGGTCGGCAATTTTATTTTCAACTGCCATATTACCTCCAATTATCCACTAATTGATTTATAATTAAGAAAAAAGACCAGGCTGATCAGACTGGTCTTTATTTGAGAATATTAACCGTCTTTTTCCTGACATAATTCCAATAGGACTCCCTTCATCGCTCTGGGATGTAAAAATCCTATGGATGCATGATGCGCTCCAGGACGGGGTACTTTATCCAATGGACTCAGTTCTTGCTCTTCTGCCATCTTCAGCTCATTCTCAATATTATCTGTTGCCAATGCTATATGATGGATACCTTGACCCTTTTTCTCTATAAATTTGGCAATCGGACTATCATCTGATGTGGGTTCCAATAATTCAATCCGTACTTCTTTACCGACCGGTAGAAATGCCACTCGTACTTTTTGGCTTTCCACAGTCTCAATTCCTTCTACTTCCAGTCCCAGTTTTTGATAAACTGCTATTGCTTCCTGCAGATTTTTTACTGCTATTCCAATATGACTGACTTTTTTGATCATACTTTTTCCTGATTGGATTCACCATATTCATCAGCAAGTTTAAATGCTAATTTCATAGCCTTAAGATTTGATTCACTAAATTCAGGTTTAAACGCTTTTATAGCTTCCTTCAAGTACTTCTCAGTTACTATATTTGTAACTCTCACAAGAAAACTTAGAGCCATTATATTAGTAGGTAAACTGGAACCAAGTTTTTCTATTGCAATTTGAGTAAATGGCAGTGCATAGATCTTCTGATCGGTAATGGTGTAGTTTTTCACAAAAATCGTATCAATGATCAGTACACCTCCATCTCGCAAATTAGGAAAAAACTTATCGCAGGATTCCTGTGTTAATGCTATCAGAGAATCAAAATGGGTAGCTTCAGGAAAAAATATTGGCTCATTACTGATAACCACATCTGATCTTGAAGAACCACCCCGTGATGCAGCTCCATAACTTTGAGTTTGAGTAACATTTAAACCTTGCAGGGTCGCTGCTTCTGAGAGGATCAAACCTGCTGTTAATAAACCCTGTCCTCCACTACCACTTAATCTTACCTGTTTCTTGATGGTTCCTTTATGATTACTCATCACTCTCTCCTTGCTTAGGTTGAAGCGATTTCACCAGCTCAGCATATTTTTCGGAATATTCTGGGGCTTCTACATTATTAAAAATTCCTCGTGGCAACTGGTCATTTTTCTCATCATCATTCAATTTATCATATATCTTCACCGGAACATAGCTGTCTCTTAACTGTTTCATCATCTGAGGTGCACTACCCAGTTTATTCAATTTGCCATAGATTACTGGACAGGCACACATTACTTCTATAAAGGAAAAACCTTTATGCTCAAATCCTGCTTTGATTATCGATTGCATCTCAATTGCATGATATGCTGTTGTACGGGCTACAAAAGTGGCTCCGGCACCAATCGTGAGTTTGCAGAGGTCAAATTCATTGTCAATGTTGCCAAAGGGCATGGTAGTAGCTATGGCTCCATGGGGTGTAGTGGGAGAATACTGCCCGCCAGTCATGCCATAAATATGGTTATTTATGCAAATTACAGTAAGGTTTATATTGCGCCGGCAGGCGTGTATCAGATGATTTCCACCAATGGCACTGGCATCTCCATCTCCTGTAACAACGATTACATTCAAAGCTGGTTTTGCCATCTTGATACCCGTGGCATATGCTAATGCTCTGCCATGAAGAGTATGAGCTGTATTCAAATCTATATAAACAGGCATCCGTGAAGAACAGCCGATACCAGAAACCATTGCACAATCATCCTTTTCCCAGCCAATCTCTGCTATCGCTCTAATTGTCGCACCTAATACTATGCCATCAGAACATCCGGGACACCAGACATGAGGAAATTTCTTATTATGCCGTAAATATTTATGGATTTCTTTTTGAGGTATTTTTTTCATTTTAATTCACCTCCTTAAGGGCAGTAAGTATCTCTTCCGGTGTGATCAATTCCCCTGTAACCTTATGAAGTTCCGTTATTTTTCGAGTTTTCTTCGATTTCCCTAATATTCGCTTGATCTCGATCGAAAGCTGTCCCTGATTCAGTTCTGGAATTAAGATCAGCTTTTTATCACTTAGATATGTGCGAACTGCTTCATCCGGGAAGGGCCAGATTGTGAGAGGTCTCACCAGTAATAATTTTTTGCCATGATCATGGGCAATTTCTATGGCAGCCTTAGCTGCTCTGGCAGTAATACCTGCAGCAAAAATTGCCACTCGGGCACTTTCATCACCAAATACTTCTATCTGTACCAGATCATCTATATTTTGAGAAATTTTATTCTTTAAACGATTCATCATTGCGGAAACTTCATCTGGTCGTGTTGTGGGAAAACCATGATCATCATGTGCCAGACCAGTAACATGAAAACGATAACCATCCCCAAATGATGCCAGTGGTGCCCTGTATTTGGGATTATCAGGATAATGCTTATACCATTCTGGAGGAATAGTCGGTTTGATGCGTTCAATGATCTTCACCTTTTCCAGATCAGGTAATAATACTGGTTCACGCATGTGCCCCAGCATGGCATCAGATAGCACCATCACACAGGTACGATATTTTTCAGCCAGGTTTACTGCCCGAATAGTCAATTCATAACACTCCAGCACAGAATGCGGATAAAGGGCGATTGCGGGAGCATCTCCATGGTTACACCAGCGCGCCTGCTGTATATCTGCCTGGGATGGTTGAGTTGGTAAACCTGTACTGGGTCCGCCACGCATTACATTAACAACCACACATGGTTGCTCAATCATTTTGGCATAGCCGATACCCTCAGCCATCAAAGAAATTCCCGGACCGCTGGTCGCTGTCATACTTTTTGAACCAGCTAATGAAGCACCAATTATCGCTGAGATACTGGCAATTTCATCTTCCATCTGTAAAAATACACCACCCCGGCGAGGTAATTCCCGCGACATGAATTCTGTTATCTCGGTTGAAGGAGTAATCGGGTAACCTGCAAAAAAATTGATTCCTGCATCCACGGCACCCCGTGCTACAGCTTCATTTCCCTGCATTAATACTGGTTTGTTTCTTTCCATAATTTCCTTACCTTTTTGCTCCTGTTATTGCAAAATCAGGACATAGTCTGTCACAGGTTTCACAGTGAATACACTTTTCCGGATGCTCCACAAATGGTGAGCCGTCAAGATTACGACCCAATGTTTTCGTGGGGCAAAATGCTACACAAATTCCGCACTTCTTACACCAGTCATGAAAAATGAAAACTGGGGTCTTGCGATAGTCGCCTTCATATTTGACTTCGTTGACTTCAACCTGCATCTTCAAAGGTGTATCATCTTGTTTGATGATAAGACCATCGCGGTTCTTTTCTACCTTATCTGGCATGATTTCCTCCGATTTATCGTGGATTATTTAATTTCATAGTTGTTAATTGAATGCGTTATTTAAGATTGGAGCAGTAGTGCAAAAAAAAAGCCCCGGATCCTGTCCGGTCTTTTCCTGTTTAAAAAAAAATCCCCTCTGGTCGGGGACAGCAGCGGTTCAGTATCTGTAGATGCCATCAACCTCTTACTCCTGTTCTTAAATTTCCTCAAGCTCGATTATCCTGTCCCGTAATTCTGCCGCCCGTTCAAAATCAAGATCACGAGCCGCTATTTTCATTTCCTTCCGCAACAGGGTGATAATATTCTCTTTTGATTTCAGTTCCAGATACTCTCTGAAATCTACTTTTTCCTTTTTGGGACTCTTTTCCCTGTATCCGGCTGCCACACTTGTGGAGGTCATAATCTCGTCAATATTTTTTTTGATAGATTCCGGTTTGATGTTATGTTCTTGATTGTAAGCAAGTTGCTTGATTCGCCTGCGATTTGTCTCATTCAATACAGTTTTAATTGCATCAGTCATATTATCAGCATAAAAAATCACCCTTCCTTCCACATGTCTAGCGGCCCTGCCTGCTGTCTGGATCAAACTACGCACTGATCGCAAAAATCCGGTTTTATCTGCATCAAATATTGCTACAAGAGAAACCTCAGGTAGATCCAGACCTTCCCGCAATAAATTTACTCCTATCAGAACATCAAATTTACCCAGTCTTAATTCCCTGATAATATTTGATCTCTCCATTGTCTTTATTTCACTATGCAGATAACGGGCTTTGATATTTGCCCTATTCAAGTATGTCGCAAGATCTTCTGACATTCTTTTTGTAAGTGTGGTCACCAGTATTCTCTGCTGCAGAGGTTTGCGCAGTCGAATCTCTTCCATCAGATCGTCCACCTGCGTTGCCACTGGTCGCACTATTATCTCTGGATCAAGCAGACCCGTAGGTCTGATGATCTGCTCCACGATCACCCCTTGACATTTATCAAGCTCATATTCAGCAGGTGTGGCAGAAGCAAATATCACCTGCTTCATTCTCTGCTCAAATTCTGCCCACTTCAAAGGCCTGTTATCAAAAGCGGAAGGTAATCTGAATCCATATTCCACCAGGTTCTTTTTCCTGGAATAATCACCTTTATACATGGCTTTTATCTGCGGCAAGCTAGCATGAGATTCATCAATCACCATCAGAAAATCTTCCGGGAAATAATCTAAAAGTGTATAGGGCGGATTACCTGGCTTAGTACCCACCAGATGACGTGAATAATTTTCTATTCCAGAACAATAACCTAATTCCTGTAACATCTCAATATCAAATAATGTTCGCTGCTCAATCCGTTGGGCTTCTATCAATTTATTATTGTTTTCAAAATAATTCACTCGCTGTTTAAGCTCTTCTTTAATTGTTCCTATTGCCCTGTTCAAAGATGAGGAAGTAGTAATGAAATGATTTGCCGGATAAATTGGATATTCATCAACATTTTCCAGGATTTTGTTATCAAGTGGATTTATGCGGGTTATCTGCTCCAATTCATCACCAAAAAATTCCAGCCGAACGGAATGCTCCATATAAGCAGGATATATTTCTATAGTATCACCACGAACTCTAAAAGTCCCCCGTTCAAATGCTACATCATTTCTACCATAGTGTATTTTAACCAGTTGACGCAGCAATTTATCCCGCTTGATCACGTCACCCTTACGCAGACGAATAAGTGCTTCCCGATAATTCTCAGGGGTACCTAATCCATATATACAGCTTACACTGGCTACTATGATCACATCACGTCGTTCCATCAGTGACATGGTTGCCCGTAATCTTAGTTTCTCTATCTGCTTATTGATGTCAGCATCTTTTTCTATATATATATCACGACCGGGGATATAGGCTTCTGGTTGATAATAATCATAATATGAAATAAAGAATTCTACTGCGTTATCAGGAAATAATTGCATGAATTCTCCATATAGCTGGGCTGCCAGTGTCTTATTATGAGAAATTACTAAGGTAGGTTTTTGAACTTGAGCTATCACCTGGGCAATGGTGAATGTTTTCCCGGACCCTGTCACTCCCAGAAGTGTCTGATATCTTTCACCAGCCAGAATTGCGCTGGTCAATTCACGTATCGCCTCAGGCTGGTCACCTTTGGGCTGATAAGATGATACTATCTTAAATTCACCCATCAGATTATATAATTATTCTGCAAGCGGCAGAGAAATCTCAAATAATGCTCCAGAATTATGATTCCGGGCTTTGATTGATCCCTTTAGTACCTTTTCAATTATCATCTTACTAATATATAATCCCAAACCTGGTGCTTCTGATTTATCTGGTGAACTGAAATATGGTTCATAGATCCGGTCCATTATAGCTAATGAAATCCCACCCGCATTATCTAATATGCTGATTATCAAGTTGTTATCCATTATTTTTGACTTGATCTTGATCTGTGGTTTTTCTATTTTTCTCAGTAAAAATTCATCATAAGAATTTTTAATGATCTCCTGTAATGCCTGCTTAAATTCATTTGTGTTAATTGTGATCTCAAGATCTTTTTCAACCTCATTTTTCAGCTTTACATTGCTCGATTCTTCATCCTTCAGGACGACAGTCTGCAATTCTGATATCAGATCGTGAATATTAGCTTTTTTTGCTAAACTCTCCGCTTTATGATATTGATTAAAAAAATGTACTTTATCCCTCAAATACTTGATCTGATTTTCCACAGTCTGGTGTATCTGATGAAATCCCTCAGGTGTTAATTCTTCACATTCATAGGCTTCCACCCAGTTATGTATCTGAGTGCTGAGTGCATTTAAAACTTCCAGCCACTGGATCGATATATGAGATAAAAGGTCATTGATCGCCGCATATTTTGATTTCTGGATCAGGTATTTATCCTGACTGCGGATTTCAGTTAATTGCTCATTAAGCTTATCGTTAAATAATTCCTTAAGTTCCTTCAGCTCTTTTTTCACCTGCTTCAATGTCCGGGAATCATGCTTATAGTTCTTCAATTCTGTCTGATTGCATATAAATCCCTTGGAAGATAATGGCTTATGCTTTGAGCTAAACCGATTCCGGCAGATTATATGAACCTTTTTCTCCACTCCAAATCTATCTACTATCCGGTAATCTCCTTCCCAGTCCCTTTGTTCTGCCAGACTTTGATGAAATCCCTCATAAAATTCTTCCTGGTCTTTTTTATGCACCTGATTCAAAAATTCCCCAAAACTGATTGGCAGATCACTCTCAGTTATCCCTAATATTTCAACTGCTTCTGGAGTACCGGTAAATTGATCAGTTAAAAAATCATATTCCCAATAGGCTATCCCGGAGATTCTCTCTATCTCATTCAAGATTCCCTTTACCCTTTTAAGCTCATGTTTAACTTCTTTCAGATGAGTAATATCTTCCACAGTTCCGATCAGAGAAATACTGTCTTCAATTGGATCATAAAATGCTGCTCCCAGCACATGGACATATTTAACTTTGTCCCGCAGATTTATCCGATGCTCATAATCAAGATTTGAGGTCAGCTTCTCATCTGATATCTCGGATAAAACATGCTCTTTGTCATCATCATGAACGCAACTAATATAATCCTTCAATTTGATCCTTTCCGTAACGTTCATCGATCTTGGACATTCAAATATATTCAATGCCCCTTCTGTTACATATAATTCCTGGTTATAAGTATTGTATTGAAAAAATCCACTTGTGGAAATCTCTTGTGCCTTGCTGAACAGATTCTCATACCGCTTCACTCCCAGCTGATGGATCTGTTCCATTGTGATATCCTGGAGCAACACCACTAATATTTTCCCCGGCTGTGTGATAATACGGTAGGATTTGTTATTTCTCTGATGAAAATATTCACTGATCATCGGTTTTCTGTATTGATAGGAGTTTTTCAGAAATGTCAGTAACTTATCATCATTATCAGCAATAAAGCTGCTGATGGGTTTACCAATTATTTCTTTCTCGGCAAAAAATTCTCTCTCCGTCAAACCCGGGCTTGATTTTATTATAGCAAAATCTGTACATTTGTCATGACCATTAAAGATTGGCTCAAGATCAAGGGTGTCATAGTTTTGCTCTTCTAAACTATTCTCTCCAAAATGACAGGATAAATCTAAATCTGCTCGGGTAACATTGAAGCTGTGCTTTTCTAAAAAGCTGTGCATGGAATCAATATCTGCGTACAGCTTATTTATCCATTCTTTCAAATTTATATCGTACTTCACAAAATTACTGCCTTCAGACATTCACTTCCCCTGCAATTATTTCTCGCATATTCCTGATTCTATTTTTTTCTGTCAAGCATTCTATCTTATCTGCCTTTTAACTAATAAAACCTGTATCTTCCCAATATATAACGGATTACACCGTTTATCATGCACGGGCTATCCCGCTAATATTGTACCTATCTTATCTTAATATTAATAACTTACCACTTTCTTCCATACCCCTGCCTTTTAATTGGTAAAAATATATGCCGGCACTACATTTTTCTCCCTGATCATTTCTGCCAGTCCAGTAGTAGTTATTGATTCCTTCTATTAGAGTTAATTCACTGCTCTTGACCTTCTGACCCCTGATATTATAGATCCCCAGTTCCATTTCAGTATCTTCCTGGTAATTGAATAGGATCTCAAAGGTGGTGCCACTGGCTCTTGCAGAACTGCTTATAAAGGGATTTGGATAATTCCTCACACTTAGTATTTCTACTGGTGCTATCTCATCAGGTGTCTCTCCTGTGAGCTCAAAGGCAAAATCAAATTCATTGATCACATCAGCTTCCACAATAAAATCATTTGCCCACTGCTCCAGATAATCTCCCATTGTCAGTCTGATATCATAAGTCCTGGCTGGCAATTCAAGCTCAAATACTCCCCCATTCTCACTAACTGCTGAATATATCCCCATTTCCACAACTACTCCATCAACACCTTCCCCTGTTTCAGAATCTGTGATCATAGCTGATATTGTACCCATGCCCAGAACTTCGGTTTCAGATAAATATAATTCCCGCAATTCCAGATCTGATAATCCTCTATTCCATATCCGCACTTCATCCATTATTCCATATAAATAACCTTCAGCAGTCGGACTGTCAGGGGATTTGCCAATATACATATCTGTGCTGTCAGCCATCAGGGCACTGCCCAGTGCACCTTGTGCCAATACTTCACCATTAATATAAGTTTTTGCGGTTAATCCATTATTTACTATTGCCACCTGGTTCCATTCCTGCCAGTGAAATCTCCCGTTTGGTGTATTAGGAGCTCCATCATTTGTGCCACCTGACTCAGTATGAAAACGGTGATGAATATAGTCTGCATCTGCATTCAACCACGCGCATTGATTGCGTCCCGGTCTCCCGATCATTCCTCTCCAGCCTGTATTCAAAGTATCTGCATTGATCCAGAAAAGTGTTGTATAATGCAAAGCTGATTCGGTGAGTTCATCGTTGGCTGACACTGTGATATATCCCGCCCCATTAAATTCCACACCATTACCAAAAGGTGTTTCCACAATACTTGTTAACCATCCCAAACCTTGCCAGTTACTCATCATATCATTATAATCATCATCAAAGGGGAAATATGCCAGTTGCTCATATTCCAGTGAACTGCCATCTTCAAAATGTATCATCCCTGCCTCAGATAAACCCGAACTGTAATTGGCTATTATCTCTATACTGTGCTCTCCAGCATCCACTCCTGCTTCTGCAAGATCAAGTCCCGGCTCAGCCACTATCCCAAGCGGTTCCGTATCACCATCCAGATATATCTCATAATTCTCAAATTCCCGATTCTGGGGCACAGCATCCCAGCTCAGATAATAATCATATACCCCGGCAAACTGCACTCCCGGCAGAAGTTCGATTAATTCATACGCCAACTCGCTGTCAGCCAATATCTCCAATTCACTTGTCAATCCCTCATAAAATTCCAAAGCAATAGAAATCTGATAATTGCCTTTCCAGACATTATCAAGCACGATATTGCCTTCCTCGGGATAGCTTAATTCATAATTATAAGGGCTGTTCACTCCCTCCAGATTTCGCAGCGTTATCATTGCTCCGCCTGCACTGTCTCCTGAATTAGTTGTTAGATCTATACTCACCTGGGCGGTCATATATAAAGGTAATATCTGGCTGATCGTAAAATCTGAACTATAGGAAGAGTAATGTGCTGCCACTGCGTAGCGATATTCACCAGCTTCCAGGCTAAGCCATTCTTCATCTATAAAACTTGTTTCAGTAATTGGTGCTCCGGTCAATTGCACCCAGTTATCTTGATTGAATTCATCTTCGATTAGAAGACGATATACCCAGTAACCAGTAAGCGACCTGCTCATCAAACTTGATGGTGCTTCCCAGCTTACTACTGCTGCAGTTTCATCATCTCCATTCACCACCACGTTTAAAGGCGCAATTGGATCATCTGCCAGGCTGCCATCCAAAGCAACCTGTTCACCGTCTACCACTTCAATATTCTCATATCTTACTCTTTCATACAGCGGATGATCCATGATCACGGTATATTCTCCAGGATACACTTCCAGATTGTAACTGCCATCAGCACCAGTCTCGGTCACAAATGCTCCGGCCATCACTTCTGCCCCGGCAATATTTGCTCCGGTTGCAGCATCACTCACAATACCCGTAAGTGTTCCTGTTCCGCCGGTACCTTCCCAGCGGTATAATGCCACACTGCCCGTCACCCATTGCGGGTTGACAATATTATTTCCATTATCAAGCACTGCATACCAGCTGCCCATATCAGGATAAGGCATATCAAAGGCGAATATCCCGAAATCACTCTCGCTGATCGTATTAAATCCCTCAAATGGTAAGCTTGACACGTAACTGAAATACTGCACCAGATCACACATGAAAAAATTCACTGCTCCCTGCTGCTGCCTGTCATAAAACCAGGTATCTTCACTGGTGTCATCCATCACAATATTACCATATATTGCTTGACTGTCTGCCTCATATTCCACTACCAGCCGATAATCCGCTTCATCATCTTCCGGTATATCTATTTCTGTATATGCTATCTGAGGTATCTCATTATTGATCTGAAGCTCCACTTCATACACATCTCCACCTGCTGTGTTCTCCGTAACCATTTGATATTCCACACTGCCCCAGGCGGTACTCATCTGCACCCAGTATTCATGTCCATCGCCAATCGTAAAATCATATACCCCTTCATTGCCTGTCCAGCCCACCATATCACCCGTAACCTGACCATTTAATCTCAATCCGATCAATACACGAGCTCCGTCCAAAGACTGACCTGCGCTATCTGTTGCATGAACTATCATATGTGCATAATTGGGAGCATACTTTTCTGTCACACTGCGCATCACGCCATCAGATCGCACATCGATCACTGAACCAAAATTACTTCCCCAGCCATTCTCATACATATAAAAATTATTAATACTGCCACCATCCCAATGTATCCATTCTTCATCCCAGAATTCATTCCAGGTATGATCAACTGTAAAGCATACGATACTGGTCATAGGCACCAGAGCTGTTCTTCCGATTGCCACCCGCATATCCGCATGTTCTCCACATCTGCCTATATGCTTGCGATATATCCGCACCGGCTGATGAGGTCGCTCAAAATTACTCGTAAACACCAGACTCTGTCCCAGCCATTTCGTACAGGCACCTATTGCAGAATCATACCCAGTAGTAAAATCATTGGCATATTCGCACTGCACCAGATAATTTCGCAGTGAGGGATAATCATCATCAGCATAATTATACAAAAAATCACGCCAGAAATATCCCTCATCAGGTCCCACTATATTTGTGGTATGGCTCCCGTTACTCTCTACTATGTCAGGAGAAATAAATGCCGGTATCTCATCTGTTATCTTAGGATGTACTATATGCCAGTAATAAATATCCCTGGGCACTTCCACCTGATGAACAACACCATTACTACTCTTTGTCCAGTATCGCGTTGTGCTGTAATAATCATCATCCATCAATGAATTACCATAATCCACAACCTCCACATAGTTCAATTCCTGGTCATATTCATAGATCATCTCCGCATTCTGGATATATAATTCCGGATATGCCCACTCGCTGCTTAAATACACAGTAGAAGCTGTCGCTATACAAAACGCCACCTCATCCACGATGGGATCATCCACGTCAATGATCACATTAGCCCAGTATTCCTGCAATTCCTCATCAAGCGATAGTAGCGTGGTCTCCAGCTCTGCCTGGATCCATAAAGGTGCTCTATCAATTGCATCAAGCACGACTCCACTCGCTTCACTGCTCAATCCGTTTACGTTCATCTCATGAGTTATCCCCGTGTATTCCACGCTTATATGTTCTCCGGAAGGTAAAAATGTGTTAATGTTCACTGAATCTGCCAGCTCCCAGCCCTCACGGTCAATTTCATCAATTCTTTGAGTTATCTCTATTTCATCTCCCTGATACGCTGCAGCATTTACCAGGGCAGGATCGCTGGGTTCTGATAGTTCCCGGCAGGTTAATCCTCTTGCAGATTCAGCAAATAACATCATTCCACTCATTAAAATAAAAAGTATTAATAATTTCTTCATTCTTGCTCCTCAATATCTTTTGTCATTTTATTCCTTGATTCTCCATTTTCACTGAAAATTCATTTATCATGGATTCCACTTGAAATAAATTGCTTCCCCCACCAGATAATTGTCAATCAAAATAATCCCCGATCCCTCTAATAGGTCATATAAATCCTATAGTATCTATATGTCGCTTATCCCCCGCAACAACTCGTCAGCTTAGCATGATTATTTAGTTCACTAATTGATCTTATATAAAATTGTATTTTTTTGTTGACCTGAATATAAATAATTATTAGTTTATCAAACATATTGATTCTGATCTATTAATGGAGGTATAAAATTATGAAAAACTTATTTTTATTTATCATTTTATTGTTATTTTGCAGCGTAGTATCGGTCTGGGGGCAGGATATGATAGTAGTTGATAGCTATCCGGAAATTGAGGGCAGGGTCATGGATATTCAGGAAACAAATTTACCGGGAATTTCGGAATACGGCTTTACTTTTGCCATAGAAGGTATGGGAGGAGGAATTGGTTATTTTCCGCTTAATTCAGAGTTTGAAATACATTCCATAGCAGTCAATTTAGGCGCTGTATCTCTGGCTTACAGCGGTGTGATGGACAGCATAATAGTTGCTTTT
>Ga0208648_1000434_pt1 | contig 43543 bp, 34 predicted proteins | sample AntAceMetag02UKL_FD_184772 | JGI IMG/M metagenome (GOLD analysis project Ga0208648, IMG submission 184772) | Saline lake microbial communities from Ace Lake, Antarctica - Antarctic Ace Lake Metagenome 02UKL (SPAdes) (version 2) | ecosystem: Environmental > Aquatic > Non-marine Saline and...
ATATCCTTCTGCTATATTCGAAGGAATAGACACAACAGATCTTCTTATTTGTGAAGTTAGACCGTATCTTTCTTCCTTTGGAAATTTTGCTGTTATTCTATATATTTCTAAACAGAGTTTGTATGACTTTTGCCAGACTTTCAACTCTTTGTAATTCTTTAGCACTTTACTCGAATCCTTGACCCCTTGAATCCTCTGGGATCACACCTGCTCAATTGGAAATAGCCCACTTATTTTGTCTTCTCGCCAGAGGCGAGCAAGAATTAACTACAACTAATCGGGAGATGATCCCTATATATTTGTGTTCGCTGTGCTGCCTGTCTTTCTGAAAAAAATAATATATTGTTCCATCAGATTTGTGTAATTTGGTCATTTCTTTCTTTTCAAGGAGAATAAGCGACGAAAAATCTTAATGATTCAGGTCTGTTAATGTTTTTCCATTTTATGAAAATAACATATAACAATGGTTTTGCAAAGGTTTCTTAATATCTTTAACTTGATTTTTGCGCATAAAATTAATATAATCATTTTATGTCTATTCGTGAAGATTTTGAAAATCGTGAAAAAACTTTTATGTCTCCATATGGCTGCCTGAGTTCTAATTCACTGGGCCGGCTAAGAGAAGAAGAACCCTGCCCGATTCGTACCGTTTTTCAGCGGGACAGGGACCGCATTATTTATTCAAACGCCTTTAGACGGTTAAAGCATAAAACCCAGGTTTTTTTATCCCCTATGGGAGATCATTACAGAACACGCCTTACGCATACACTGGAAGTGGCGGAAATTGCAAGAACAATAGCAAGGGCCATGAGGCTAAACGAAGATTTGATCGAAGCAATTGCATTGGGACATGACCTGGGGCATACCCCATTCGGGCATGGTGGTGAAGTGGCCCTGAAAGAAATTTATTCAAAGAGTTTTTCTCACAACGAGCAGAGCATTAGAGTTGTTGATTCGCTGGAAAACAACGGCAAAGGTCTTAATCTGACCCGCGAGGTTCGTGACGGGATATTAAAACATTCAAAGGGCTACGGCCCAATGGTCTGTAATGATTCAAAAGAGTGCGCCTTAACTGTTGAGGGAAGAATATTAAGAGTTGCCGATATAATCGGATATCTAAACCATGATTTTGATGACGCAATACGCAGCGGTGTTATTAGTTCGGATCAGATTCCCGAATCATGTTTAAGGGTTATTGGAAAAACCCATTCGCAGAGAGCCAATACAATGATAAGGGATATTATTGATTCAAGCAGGGTTGTTGATGGTGAACTGAGCATACTGATAAGCGACGAGCTGTTTGCAGCAATGACAGTATTAAGAAAGTTTCTTTATGAAAAGGTATATCGCTCACCTCAGGTACATAAGGAGTTTGTTAAGGCAAAAAAAATATTGTCGGATCTTTACAACTATCTTTTAAAAAACGATCAAATACTAAAGGAGAAGCTTGCAGACATGGAAATGCTGGCCATCTATGACTTAGAACAATCTAAAGAACGTGTGGTTTGCGACTTGATTGCGAGTATGACCGATAGATATGCTCTGAAGCTTTACGAAGAAATTTTCTTCCCCATGCCTATTGTCTAACCAATATAGTGCCTGATGTTCTTACCTGTGGAAAAAATAAAATCTCAATATAATAAATATTCAGTTTTTATGGGCAAATTAAAAACACTTTACGCTGCCATGGATCAAAAATACAATGAGACTGCCGACTATTATGGATTCCATTGCAAAAGCTGTAAAGACAATTGCTGTCTTACCCGTTTTTATCACCATACTGTTTTAGAATATTTCTATATCTTATATGGTTATAATACGCTTGAATCTGACCGGCGGATTAAGGTGAAAAACATGGCGCTTGAGGTGTGCAGAAAGACTGACGAGGCTGACAAAAGAGGTGCGGCAATACGAATCATGTGCCCCCTGAATTTTGACGGTTTATGCATACTATATGATTATCGGCCCATGATATGCAGATTGCACGGCATTCCCCATGAGCTGCAAAAGGCGGATCATAGTGTGGTTTACAGCCCGGGATGTGAGAGTTTTACTCAACAGGCTGAATCAAAGAAATATTATAAATTCGACAGGACTCCTTTTTATATAAAAATGGCTGAACTTGAAAATGAGCTGAGGCATGTAGCAGGCATTAATCAAAAATTAAAAATGACTGTAGCGCAGATGCTGATTGAGGGCTTATGAAATATGTAGATACTGATGATTTTGACAAGCTGCCCGGCATACGGCTTGAAAAGAATGATATTTTTTCATTTCATTGTCATCCGGAGCTTTCCTGTTTTAATCAATGCTGCCGCAATTTAAATCTTTTTTTATATCCATATGATGTCATCAGGCTTAGGAAGCGGTTATCCATTACTTCGGATCAGTTTATTGACAGATATGTAAATATTATTTTGCGTTCCGGGAATTATTTTCCTGATGTGCTGCTGCAGATGTCAGACAACAAGGAAATGGAATGTCCTTTTTTAACCGGGTCAGGATGCTCTGTTTATCCTGATCGTCCCGATGCCTGCCGCACTTTTCCAATAGAACAGGGGCTTATGTATGATGCTGAAATAAAAAAGAAAACTCCTGTATCTTTCTTCAGGCCTCCTGATTTTTGCATGGGTCAATACGAAAGCAAAGAGTGGACAACCTCATCATGGGCAGAAGATCAGGGCGCTGTTGTTTATAATAAAATGACAGCATTATGGTCGGAGGTAAAAAGCATGTTTCAAAGTGACCCATGGGGCAGCGAAGGCATGGACAGCCCAAGAGGTAAGATGGCATTTATGGCCACTTATAATATTGATCAGTTTCGAAATTTTGTATTTAAAAGCACCTTCCTGAAAAAATACAGGATAAAACCGGAGATTCTAAGAAAAATCAAAAAAGATGACGTGGAACTTATGAAGCTGGGTTTCAAATGGGTAAAATTTTATATTTGGGGCATTAAAACCAAATATATTACTCAAAGATGACATGTATATGAAGCCTATACCACACCTTTTGGCATGGGCATGACCTTTTCACTGCCAAGAGTATAGCCGCCATCAAGTTTAAGCAGGCTGCCGGTCATAAATGGAGCATCCTTTATTATAAATTTTACAGACTTAACAACATCATCAATCCTGCCTGTCCGTTCCAGCAGGGTATGATCAATGACTGACTGCTTTTGTTCTTCTGAAAGAAGCCCCCATCCCCTTGTCTTGTCTCCATGACGTGTTTCAACTATGCCTAACATTATTTCATTAACCCTTACATCCGGCGCACCGATTCGAGCCCATGTCTCGGTTAAAAGAGATACTGCCCTGTTTGCTGCGGCATACCCATCATTGAATATATAGCTGGCAGGTCCGCATCTTCCAACGATTCCAGCAATGGAAGAAAGGTTTATAACAATGCCATTTCCTGATTTTTTAAGATAAGGAAGGGCTGAATTAAATATCCACCATTTTGCACGAAGTGTTGTGGCTATCTCCATATCCCATTGCTTTTCTATATATTGCCCGTGAACGACAGGCCATCCTCCTCGTTCGATGTTGTTTATCAGGATGTCCAGACGGCCGAAATTATCAATTACCTTTTTTATAAGTCCTTGAATTTTTGCTGTTTCCAGAAGATTTGTTTTTACAATCAGATGATCTTTTCCTGTTTTTGCAAGATCTTTTTTTAATTCATCAAGACTTTCTTCCCAGTCATAATAATTGAATACAACCTTTGCGCCTTCGTCTGCAAGAGCGAGACCTATTCCCTTCCCAATGCCTTTTATGCCTCCAAGTACAAGGGCTACCTTATTATTAATTTTCATATTATATCTTTCCTGTATTTTTATCATGAATACTGTGAAGTGAGCCGGGATAAATAAAAAACGCCTGTTTTACCCATTCCATGCCGAGTTTTAACAAGGCAACATCATCGTTTTTTACTGCATCCAGAGTGCTTGTATTAATATTAAGGCCTTTTAATATTCCTTTTTCAAATATCTGGTTTCTGAATGTATCAAGATCATAACATGCAGTGCTGAAAATCTTTTGAGCCTTTTTATCAATACTGCCAGAAATTAGACGGTTTTTTAAGCTGATAATATCCATTAGCATGTCATTCATCTTATTATATATGTCAACTCCCTGATTTTCTATCCATTCCCGAACAGTCTGTGTATGTCCACAGTTGAAACCAAGGCAGTGAGGTTCTTTTATAAGCATATATTGTTCAGCAATATCACCTGTTTCTCTGGACTTGCTTAGAATGCGGACAAGAGGGTACATTCGGCACGATGAAGGCCTGTCTTCATAAACGCTGCATCCTGAAGGAGTAACAAAAGGACATTTGTATTTTGAATCATAACGCATTTTCAGCGAAATAACCGGAAGCCCTGATTCCGGCCCTATGTGCATTGAGGTATATTTTTCCAGAAAGATATCAGATGGGATGCCGAACCGATTTTTGAGGCGCAGGATATCGTATGGAGTTAAAAACTGGTTAAGATCCCGGCAGCATTGATTGAAACATGAAACAGTTTCAGAGCATGAAAACCTGAAGGTATCATCTATCAAAAGAGGGGTCGTATATTTTGACATTTTTATTCCAATGCTTTGTTATGAAAAATTGTAACCATATAAATCAACAGATCTTCATATGGAATTAGAGTTTTATGAGGTAGCATTTTTATCTTGCATGTCAACATAAAATTTTGGTTTTTGGTTCAATTTTTTTGGTTGTAAATCCCATATATTGTATTGAGACTTTTATTGATGTCCAGATATGCTGAATTTTTTTTTCGCTGTAATTAATCGTAGTTTTTGTAATCTTGTTTATTCAAAAGTTCTTGACAAACAAAATGCTGAATGATATTAAACGTGTTTATTTCTATATAAAATATCTTGTTGATTTTATAGGATATATTTCAAATTTTCAATCTAACGACATTTTGTTTTTATTGAGAATAATTTCCGTAAATATTAATTTTTTAATACGGTCGAATGTTTGACTTTTTGAGCCGTTATCTAGAAGGGAGGTGCAAAAAAAAGCTAAAGTCATATCTAAGGAAAATTAACCGAAGTTTAATTCCAACAATACTTACAAAGCAAAATCAGGAGGTATATTAATGCCAAGTTTTGTAATTCAAGAGAAATGTGACGGTTGCAAGGGCGGGGATAAAACAGCCTGCATGTACATTTGTCCAAACGACCTTATGGTCTTGGATCCTAATGCTATGAAGGCTTATAACCAAGAGCCTAATCAGTGCTGGGAATGTTTTTCATGCGTAAAGATTTGTCCTACTCAGGCAATCGAGGTTAGAGGTTATTCCGACTTTGTGCCTCTGGGAAGCAGCGTAATGCCTATGCTGGGAACAGAGGATGTCATGTGGACATGCAAGTTCAGAAACGGACTTGTTAAACGGTTTAAATTCCCAATTCGTACTACTCCTGAAGGAACCGCTAATGCTTATACGGATCTGAAAGCAAAAGATCTCGACAGTGAACTTCTTGCGACGGAAGAGGCAGATGGGCTTGTTTATAAAGCACCGGAAACTGTTTAAATCGGGATATATATTCTTAAGAACCAGTAACTGACAAATTTATGAATTATATTTTAAGGAGGATGTAATATGGCATTACCGAATAAAGTTTTGGGTGAACTCAAAGCCGTAAGAGATCCGGAAGTTGAAGAGCGAGAAGTTGATATTCTGATCGTGGGCGGTGGAATGGCCGCGACAGGCGCTGCTTTTGAAGCAAAGAAATGGATGTCTGATGGTCAGACCGTTTTGCTGTGCGACAAAGCTGCCATGGAGCGCAGTGGTGCTGTTGCTCAGGGGCTGTCGGCAATCAATACATATATCGGCGAAAACGCAATTGAGGATTATGTTCGTATGGTCCGCAACGACCTTATGGGAATAGTCCGTGAAGACCTTATCTTTGACCTTGGAAATCACATCGATGATTCTGTCCATCTGTTTGAGGAATGGGGCCTTCCGATGTGGAAAAAATCAGCAGAAGGCAAAACCCTTAACGGCAAAAAGGGCATGTCTATGGGTACGTTAAAGTCAGGCGCTGCACCTGTTCGTACGGGTAAATGGCAGATCATGATCAACGGCGAATCTTATAAGAGAATCGTTGCCGAAGCCGCTAAACTGGCTCTTGGAGATGAAAACATTTTAGAGCGTATTTTTATTGTTGAGCTTTTACTTGACGCCAACAAAGAAAACCAGGTTGCAGGCGCGGTTGGTTTTTCCGTGCGTGAAAACAAGGTTTACATCATCAAGTGCAAGACCATGCTGGTGGCATGCGGCGGCGCAGTAAATATCTATCAGCCTCGTAGTGTTGGTGAAGGTATGGGCCGTGCATGGTATCCTGTATGGAATGCCGGCTCCACATACACCATGTGTATGAAAGTAGGTGCCGAGCTTACCATGATGGAAAACAGATTCACCCCAGCACGTTTTAAGGATGGTTACGGTCCTGTTGGCGCATGGTTCCTGTTGTTTAAGGCCAAAGCATTAAACGGACTCGGTGAAAATTTCGCCGCAAGCGATGCCGCCAAGGCAGAGCTGGCAAAATATGCTCCTTATGGAACTGCCGCGGTTACACCGACCTGTCTCAGAAACCATTTGATGCTGTTTGAGATGAAGGCAGGCCGAGGTCCGATTATGATGGACACTGTTACGGCCCTTGCCGCTCTTGCCGCTAAACTGGACAAGAAAGAGCTTAAGAGTCTTGAATCAGAGGCATGGGAAGACTTCTTAGACATGACATGCGGGCAGGCCAACCTCTGGTGCGCTCAGAACTGCGAACCTGAAAAGAAAAATTCCGAGATTATGCCGACCGAGCCGTACCTGCTTGGATCACATTCAGGCTGCTGCGGTCTCTGGACATCAGGCCCGGATCTTGACTGGGTTCCTGATTCATATAAGGTTAAAGCTGCTAACGGCAAAGTTTACAACCGCATGACCACTGTTGACGGTCTGTTTACCGCAGGCGACGGCGTCGGCGGCTCAGGACATAAGTTCTCATCTGGTTCTCATGCTGAAGGACGTATGGCTGCCAAGGCTATGGTAAAATTTGTTCGCGATAATGCTGATTTTACGCCCGCAATAAGCCAGACGAGCCAAGAGTTGGTTGATATGATTTACAAGCCGGTAAGAACGTATATGGATAATTGTGAATATACTACTGCCGTTGATATTAACCCGAATTATCTGAAACCTGAAGGAATGGCTTTCCGTCTTATGAAGGCTACCCACGAATACGGTGCCGGTACAGCTACTTTCTATCAGACCAGCACTAAATCTCTTGAGATTGTTATGGATCTGCTTCAGGTAATGCGCGAAGACTGCGATAAACTGGCAGCCGGCGATCTTCATGAGTTGATGAGATGCTGGGAAATTTTTCATCGTATCTGGACTGTTGAGTCTCATCTGCGTCACATCCAGTTCCGTAAAGAAACGCGTTATCCTGGATTCTACTATCAGAGCGATTATCCTGGCCAGGATGATGAGAACTGGTTCTGCTTTACTAATTCAAAGTATGATCCAAAAGCTGGAACATGGGATACATTTAAGAGGGATTACATCAAAATTATTCCTGATTAATCGAAAATTCGGCTGTTTTTAGTCGAAATAAGCTACCTCCAGGCGTTATAAAACGCCTGGAGGTTTTTATTAATAATAGCTTGTATTTAGGGTTAAGAGTTAAGGTTGAGTCGAAAATTGTTTTCTATTCTTAACTTTTAGTCTACGGAGGGATAGCATGGCAGAAGACAAAGCAGCCCCTGTCAGCAAAAGCATTATGGTCGTTGGAGGAGGAATAAGCGGGTTGACCACATGCTTAGAAGCTGCTGAAGTGGGGTACGAGGTGTTCCTGGTCGAAAAAAATCCTTATCTGGGCGGAAGAGTGGCACAGCTAAATCAGTATTTTCCCAAGCTTTGTCCCCCGTCCTGCGGTCTTGAGATTAATTTTAGAAGAATAAAAGACAATCCAAAAATAACTGTATTGACATTAGGAGAAGTTGAAAAAGTCGATGGTTCTCCAGGCAATTATGACGTAACAATAAAGCTGAATCCAAGATATGTTAACGAAAATTGTACAGTATGCGGAGACTGTACAGATGTCTGTCCTGTTGAAAGAAACAATGCTTTTAACTTTGATATGGACAAGACAAAAGCTATTTACAAACCCTTTGAAATGTCTTTTCCAATGCGCTTTGTTATTGATTCGTCTGTCTGCAAGGGTTCTGACTGTGGTAAATGCGTGGAAGCATGTAAATATAATGCAATTGATCTTAATGCAGATGTAAAGACTTTAAATTTAAACGTAGGAGCTATTGTCTGGGCTACAGGTTGGGAGCCTTATGATGCTGCAAAAATAGATAATCTCGGGTTTGGGAAATATGATAATATTATTACAAATATGATGCTGGAAAGGCTTGCATCACCTAACGGGCCTACAAAGGGTCAGATTTTACGTCCTTCAGACAGTAAGCAACCGGAGAGTGTTGTCTTTGTCCAGTGCGCTGGTTCAAGGGATGAAAATCACCTTACTTATTGTTCCTATGTTTGCTGTATGGCTTCACTTAAACATGTCACTTATATAAGAGAGAGGTATCCTGATGCTAAAATATATATCTTTTATATTGATATCAGGACTCCAGGCTACAGGTATGAGAAGTTTTATAAAAAAATCAAAGAGGATAAAAATGTCTTTTTTATAAAAGGCAAGGTTGCAGAAGTTAATGAAAATCCGGATTCCAAAAATATAACCGTGATTGCAGAAAATGCTGTGACAGGTGAAAAGATTAAGCAGGAAGCAGAAATGGTTGTCCTTGCAACTGGTATGCAACCGACAGCTAAAAACATCAAACTCCCGGCTGATCTTAAATACAATGAAGAAGGTTTTATTATTAACGATTTTGAAAAGGGTGGCATGTTTGCTACAGGATGTGCAAACAAGCCTGCAGACGTAGTATCATCGAATCAGAATGCAACCGGTATGGCTCTTAAAGCCATTCAAACCCTTGTGAGGAGGTAGGAATCCATGGATAAAAAGTACGGAGTATATATCTGCACAGGCTGTGGAATCGGGGATGCCCTTGACATAGAGGGTTTGTGCGGAGTGCCCAAAGAAGAGGGGCTTGGAGTTAAAACCCATCCTTTTCTCTGCGGGAAAGAAGGCGTTGAGTTAATAAAAAAAGATATTGCGGACGAAGGGATAAATACTCTCGTTATTGCGGGATGTTCACGACGTGTTAATTTTGACGTGTTTGATTTTGAAGGATGTATTGTTGACAGGGTAAATTTAAGAGAACAGGTTGTATGGTCACATCCAAGGTCAAAATATCCGGCTCTTACTGAAGAACAAAAAGACGATGGAGAGCATTTTGACAGCCTTCAAATGCTGGCAGAAGATTATATTAAAATGGGGATGGCAAAGGTTAAGAAAATCGATCTGCCGGAACCTTCCATACTTGAAACAATCAGCAAAAAAATTCTCGTTATTGGCGGTGGAATAACAGGCATAACTGCGGCCATAGATGCTGCAAAGGCCGGCTATGACGTGGCTATAGTTGAAAAGGAGGCATCACTGGGAGGATATGCGGCTAAACTCCGCAGTCAACTTCCGGTTGAAGGTCCCTTTGAAGACCTTATCCCAACAGTAATTGAAGCAAAAATAAAAGAAGCAGAATCTTACCCTAGCATCGAGATTAAAACAGACACAATAGTTGCCCGAATTGCCGGTCAGCCAGGTGAATTTACCGTGACCTTGAAGAAACCAGGCGAAAAAACCGAGTTTGATGTTCCCTTTCCACTGCCTGATGAAATGAAGGTTGATGAAAAAGGCAAAGAGCTTGATGTAGACCAGCTTGCAGAAGTTTACAAGGAATTTAACAAGGGTAAAAATGATATTTTAACCCTTGATCCCAATGGAGAAAAATTCGGAGCAGTGGTTCTTGCCGCAGGCTGGAGAGGAGATAAGCTCGAAGGCAATGCTTTTGCTCATCTGGGTTTTGGCAAACTGCCCGATGTTGTAACAAACTGCCAGTTTGAGGAAATGGCCTCAAAAGGCAGAATAACAAGACCTTCAGACGGAAGTGAAGCCAAATCAGTTGTGTTTATTCAAAGTCCCGGCAAAGGGGATGACGACAGCGATTTTGATTATACTGGTTCGATTACAAGCCTTGTATCACTTAAACAAGCAAAATATGTGCGTGAAGATTATCCTGATGACGGCAAGGCCTATATTTTTTATCAGCATATGCGGACACCCGGACTGCAGGAAAACTTTTACAAGAGTATTCAGCAGGATGTGGGTATTTTTCTGACAAAAGGAAGTGTAGTCAGTGTTTCTAAGAATGGAGATGGACTTATTGTTGAGGCAGATGACACTCTGCTTGGCGAGAAGATTCAAGTAAAAGCTGATATGGTAGTTCTGGCTTCAGGTATGGTCCCTGCAACTGCGGATGATCCTGTTGTTAATTTAGCCTACAGGCAGGGGCCTGGTTTTCGTGACAACGCGCTTTTTAACGACTATGCTGATTCAAATTTTATCTGTTTCCCATATGAAACACAGAGGACAGGTGTTTATGCTGCTGGATGCATCAGGCGCAGCATGACAATTGAAGAATCTATGGAAGATGCCACAGGCGCAGCCTTGAAAGCTATTCAGTGTCTTGAATCAGTGGATAGAGGGGTGTCCGTTCATCCAAGGTCCGGCGATATGACATTCCCAGACTTTTTCTTCCAGAGATGTACTCAATGCAAGAGGTGTACAGAAGAATGTCCCTTTGGAGCATTAGATGATGATGAAAAGGGAACGCCAAAACCTAATCCAACGCGGTGCAGGCGTTGTGGGACCTGTATGGGCGCATGCCCTGAGCGTATTATCGGTTTTGCTGACTACAACATTGACAGCATCGGTTCAATGGTCAAGGCAGTAGGAATTCCTTCTGAAGATGACTACAGCGAACCACCTTTGAGAATACTCGGGCTGGTTTGTGAAAATGATGCGTATCCTGCCCTTGATATAGCCGGTATGAACAGGCTTACCTATTCTGCCGATGTCCGGTTTATTCCAGTCAGATGCCTTGGTTCTGTTAATGTAATCTGGATAAAGGACGCTCTTTCACAGGGTATGGACGGTATTTTTCTCCTTGGCTGTAAACATGGAGATGATTACCAGTGCCATTTTGTTAAAGGCAGCGAACTTGCAAATATAAGAATGAAAAAAATAGGTGATGCACTGGCAAGTCTTGCTCTTGAAGAAGAGCGTGTGGCCCAGTTTGATATCGCAATTGACGAATATGATAAAATTCCAGGCATTATAGATTCCTTTGTGGAAGTAATTGAGGGCGTTGGTCCAAATCCTTTCAAGGGGTTCTAAGGAAACTGATCGAGTGGTCGAGTAGTCAGGCAGCTGTTAGACTAATCAACCACTCGATTACTTGACTAATTAAAAAATTAAGTTTACAAGTTCATTCATTGAAATTTGACCGTCAAATTTTCAATTTTGTTCAATTTTGATTCATAATTAAAAAGTATACTTAAGCCTGACGCTGACACAAAGTGAAGCAGCAGTGCCTAATTGAGCAAAAGGGATGTTTTGCAAAGGTCTCAAAACGGCTAATATAGAGGAGGTAGCAGTATGGCGGATAAATACCTGGTTGAGCCTGATGTTGACTTTATTAAAGAGGTGATCGGGCTTGGGGGAGATTCACTGAAGAAGTGTTTTCAATGCGCAACCTGTTCAGTGGTTTGTCCAATTTCCCCGGATAATAAGCCCTTTCCAAGGAAAGAGATGATTGCCGCATCATGGGGGTTGAAGGATAAATTGGTCGGCAGCCTTGATATCTGGTTGTGTCATAATTGCGGTGATTGTTCTACCATGTGCCCGCGTGGCGCAAATCCAGGTGATGTGCTGGGAGCCATCCGTTCTTATGCGATCTCAGAATATGCAAAGCCAAAATTCATAGCAAAAGCCGTGAATGACCCAAAGAAGTTACCTGTACTTTTGGGGATACCTGTGGTTGTTTTTCTGGTACTTGGTTTTATTACAGGTCTGCTTGATTTTACCCCGGGTGGAGATGAAATTGTTCATTCGCATTTCTTTTCTTCATGGCTTGTAGATATGATATTTGTTCCACTTTCAATATGGGTTGTTGTTATTTTTGGAATAGGTCTTAAAAGTTTTGTCAATGATATGCATAAAAATGCTGTACTCGAAGGCAAGACAGATAAGAAGACACTTGAAATTGGCGGTCTTGTCCGGGCAATGTTTACTGTTTTGCCGACAATTTTAAAACACAACAAGTTTACAGAATGTAGTGAAAATAAAGAACGGGCTACTGCTCATTTAATGGTGTTCTATTCATTTATCGGGCTTTTTATAGTAACATCCATATTTTTTGTTGTGCTTTATGTTTTTCAAATTCATGGTCCTTATTCTCAGCTTAACCCTGTTAAATGGCTTGCAAATATCAGTGGCGTTGCCCTTGTCATTGGAAGCGCTTTGATGATAAAAAGTCGTATGGCCAAAAAAGATCAGGTGAGCAGTTATAAAGACTGGTATCTGCTATGGCTTGTTTTTGGTCTTGGTGCAAGCGGTATGCTGACAGAGATGACAAGGCTGGCAAATATAGCGAGCCTTTCTTATCCCTTATATTTTATTCATCTTATTCTTATATTCAACCTGTTTATGTTTCTGCCATTTTCAAAACTGGCTCATCTTGTATACAGAACGGTTGCAATGGCATATGGTGAATATGGTAACAGGTAAATATATTTTATAATAAAAAGAAAAAATCAAATGTATTTTGATTTTAACAGTGGATTAGTAATAAAAGTGACTTAACAAAAAAAAGGAGAATAAATCAATGTCAAAATTAGTACCACCACATGGAGGAAAAGGGTTAGTTTGTTGCCTGCTTGAAGGAGCTGCACTTGAGGCAGAGAAGAAAAAAGCAAAAGGTTTAAAGACCATTCCCATTTCGGGTCGTGCAAATGGTGACCTTATTATGATGGGTATTGGTGGATTCAGTCCGTTAAACGGTTTTATGAAAAAGGCTGACTGGAAAAGCGTTTGCGAAAATTTTCTTCTCACAGACGGCACATTCTGGCCTGTACCTGTAACGCTTTCTGTTACAAAGGAAGATGCCGACAGTATTAATGAAGGTGATGAAGTTGCTCTTCAGAATAAATCCGGAGAGATCATGGCCACCATGAAGATCACTGAAAAGTATGCAGTAACTGAGGCTGATAAAAAGTGGGAATGTGAAAAAGTTTACAAGGGTACTGGCGAAGATTCTGCAGATGATAAATTCTGGGAACTTGCTCCTGAAGACCATCCCGGCGTTAAAATGGTTCTGAATCAGAAAGATTACTGCCTGGCAGGTCCTGTTAAAGTATTAAGTGAAGGTGATTTTCAGGAAAAATTTCCTGGCACTTATATGACTCCGAAGCAATCGCGAGCCATTTTTGACGAAAGGGGATGGAGCACGGTCGCAGCTCTCCAGCTCAGGAACCCTATGCATCGGTCACATGAGTATCTTGCAAAGATTGCCTGTGAGGTTTGTGACGGCGTGTTCATTCACTCCCTGATCGGTTCACTGAAGCCCGGCGATATTCCCGCGGATGTACGTATCGAATGCATCAAAAAACTTATTGATGGTTACTTTGTTAAAGATAATATCGTTCAGGGCGGGTATCCGCTTGACATGCGTTATGCAGGCCCGAGAGAAGCTCTGCTTCATGCTACTTTCAGGCAGAACTACGGCGTTAACCGGATGATTATTGGCCGCGATCACGCTGGTGTTGGTGATTTTTACGGACTGTTTGAAGCACAGGAGATCTTTGACATAATTCCAACTCCGGATGATCCCGGGAAAAGACTTCTTTGTGAACCATTAAAAATTGACTGGACTTTCTATTGCTTTAAGTGTGACGGCATGGCATCACTCAGAACCTGCCCGCATAATAAAGAAGATCGTGTTATTCTTTCAGGAACAAAGCTTCGCAAGGCGCTTTCCGAGAATGCGGAAGTCCCTGATCATTTTGGTCGTGAAGAGATATTGGTAATTCTTCGCAAATATTACGAAGGCCTTACCGAAAAAGTTGAAATTAAGATGCAGAAAGCCGCGTCTGGCGAAAAAATGAAATAAAAAATTAACCATATAAGACTTTTCTTAATAAAAAAGGAGACAGCAAATGCTGTCTCCTTTTTTAATGCTTTAAAAAACTGGCGGAGAGACAGGGATTCGAACCCTGGGTGGAACTTTCGCCCCACACTCGCTTAGCAGGCGAGCGCCTTCAGCCGACTCGGCCATCTCTCCATAAGTTTAAGTGCCTAAAGTATATTAAAATGAGCTAAAGTGCCTAAAGTTATTGTACGCCTTCGGCGTGCTAATTGATAATCCAAAGCTACAGAAGTTTGCCCCTCGTGCATTGATGGCTTAAGGAACATATAAAATGGCAGAATTCCTTAACTTTAGGCACTTTAATATACCTTAGCTCACTTTAGGCACTTTTTGCCTATGTATTCTATGGCGGAGGGAGTAGGATTTGAACCCACGGAGCTTTGACACTCAACGGTTTTCAAGACCGCCGCCTTAAACCACTCGGCCATCCCTCCTTAATTTAAGAATAAATACCATATTTAATTGTTACAGGTCAATATTTAAGTTCCCTAAAATATCATTGCTTATTGACATGCTATGTTTTTTATGATTTGAAATTTTTTTGTAGCTCTATTGAAATATTATAATAAATAGTTTTTGTTTTCTGGATGCACTTTTGTAACAATAAAAAAAACTGAAAGGTCAACAATGAAACAGGAATATTCCATTTTTAACAATAACAAAACAAACGAGTTGATAATTAGAGAATCTGTAGAAACAAGTAAAGAAATACTTTCACTTGTATGCGAAGAAAAATACAATAGTGATGACATAAAATCAGCCATTGCAAAAGGCAGTAATTATTTGATTGCTGTATTAAGAACAAAAAATATGTGTCCTGTAGAATTGTATGCAATTCAGTTGGCTGCATTAATTACAGAGATGTATAAAAATAAAAACGAACAATCTGTTAAACTTTTCTTTGATGATGCTGCATCGTTTTCAAAAGAACGGGAAGATTTTCTGAATTTAGAAGATGTTGAAGAGAAGGGGCCTGATCCTGATGAATTAATCGAGGATAATAATTTTGATAAGAGCAAAATATTAAAGAATAATTTTTCTATTAAAATAGCAGATGATGATGCGGGTGATGATGAGATTGATTTTGAAGAAGAGGTTTAGCGCTGGCAGATGGTACTTGCCGGGCCGGTTAATCCGCCTGAGGCAGATCGTCTTTCGAGACCTTTGCAAAACACCCACTTTTGCCCAATTTCTGCGTCAGGCTCAAATTTCAATCCTCGAAATATTCAATATATTCCTGTGGTTGAAATCTTCGCCTTCCTTGAACTTAAACAAAATTGAGCATTTTTCAAAGGTCTCCTTTTTTGAACTTGAACGAAATTGAGTATTTTCAAATACTTCTATGCCTGTAAATATAAAAGACAAATTTTCTTATGGCCTGAGATTTTCATAAGGTTTCCAAATAGAATCTTTAAAATAATCTATTGACATGTGTTTATTATAATATTAAATAATACCAAATAATTTTAGTTAAATAACTATTATTACTTTTTAGTTCTTAATAGTTATTTTTAGCCGGAGACATAAAAGCAAATTTATGCATAATTATAATAAGAGTTTAATCAGCCTGCCAGACATAAAGCTAATCGATAGATATAAGCGCTGTTTGAACTATTTGCGCATATCTATTACTGATCGTTGTAACCTGCGATGCATATACTGCGTTTCTGATGATTTAGACAAGCGTCTTTTTCATAAAGAAATTTTGAGATATGAAGAGATACTTCGTCTTGTAAGAATAGGTGTTCGCCTTGGTATATCCAAGATTCGAATCACTGGCGGAGAGCCGCTTATACGAAAAGGGGTTTTTGATTTCCTGAAAGAACTTGGTAACATAAAAGGTATTGAGGATATTTCCATAACGACCAACGGTGTTCTGCTGAAAGATAATGTTGAAAAGATTAAATCAGCTGGTATCAAAAGAATCAATATCAGCATGGATACATTAAGCAGAAAAAAATACAGGGAAATAACAGGCCATGACATGTTCGATCAGGTCTGGGAAGGTATAAAAGCAGCCCATGATGCAGGTTTTGACCCAATAAAAATCAATGCCGTTGTTCTAAACGGAATAAATGATGATGAGTTAATAGATATCGCAAGGTTATCTTTTTCTTATCCTTTCCATATCCGGTTTATTGAATATATGCCAATAGGGAGTCCCAGTGTTAATAACATAAGCAAACAACTGCTTACTCCTGAAATAAAAGAACGCATCAAAGAATTGGGTGAATTAATTCCTGTTAAAAGGGGTTTTAATGATGGCCCTGCCAGACGATATAAGTTTAAAGGCGCAAAAGGGGAAATTGGCTTTATTACCGCAATAAGCTGCGATTTCTGTAGTCAGTGCAACAGGTTAAGATTAACGGCAAGTGGCAAGCTGCGAGCCTGTCTTTTGTCAGATTATCAGGAGGATCTTAAAGGCCCTCTGAGGAAAGGATGTCTTGACAGCGATCTGGCTGATGTTTTTCTGAAAGTTGCAAAAAACAAACCAGCCAGTCATAACATTGCCAGCCATCAGCCGGGCGAAGTCGCAGGGCAGATGTCGGCAATTGGTGGGTAATATTTTTCAATATTAACCTAAACTTAACAAGGAGGTATGGTTTATGAACGTAACACGAAGGGAGTTTATCCAGATTACTGGTGCTTCGGCAGCCGGTCTTGCGGTAAGCAGCCTTGGGTTTGACCTTTCACCGGTCAAAGCTCATGCGCAGATGCTCAAGACAAAGTATGCCAAAGAGACCACCACGATCTGCTGCTATTGCGCGGTAGGATGCGGAGCTATTGTGCATACCAGCAAGAAAGGCGACGGTCGTGTCATCAACATCGAAGGTGATCCGGATCATGTAATCAGCAGGGGTTCGCTTTGTTCAAAAGGTGCTTCAATCTCTCAGCTTACTGAGAATGAAAACAGGCTTGTTGAACCTATGTACAGAGCACCATATGCTAAAGAGTGGAAAACGGTTTCATGGGACTGGGCACTTGGCGAGATTGCCAAAAGAGTTAAAAAGACAAGGGATGCGGCATTTGAGCACAAAAATGCCAAAGGTCAGGTGGTAAACAGAGTGGCAGAACCTATTGTTTCTGTTGGAAGTGCTGCCATGGACAACGAAGAGTGCTGGATATATCAGGCACTTATGCGTGCTTTAGGGCTTGTTTATATTGAACATCAGGCACGTATCTGACATAGCGCAACTGTTGCGGCTCTGGCAGAGTCGTTCGGACGTGGCGCAATGACCAATCACTGGATTGATATTAGAAACAGTGACTGCATACTGATTATGGGAAGTAATGCTGCAGAAAATCATCCTATATCATTTAAGTATGTTACAGAAGCACAGAGAAGAGGGGGAATAGTTATTAATGTTGACCCCAGGTTTACCAGAACATCAACAAGGGCAGACATATACACCTCTCTGCGTTCAGGCACGGATATTGCCTTTCTTGGTGGCATGATAAAGTATATAATGGACAATAAGCTCTATAATAAAGAGTATGTGGCCAATTATACAAATGGTGGTTTTGTAGTTGGAAAGGCTTTTAGTTTCAAAAACGGTCTTTTTGCCGGTTATAAGGTCAATGATATAGGGCCGTTACGTGGAAGCTATGACAAAAAGAAGTGGGCTTTTGAAATGGACGCAAATGGTGTCCCAAAGATAGACCACTCTTTAAAGAACAGCCGTTGCGTAACGAATCTTTTAAAGAAACATTACAGCAGATATAATACCAAGCTGGTTTCCAAGATTACCGGAACCCCGGAAGCTGATCTCCTTAAGGTTTACAAAGCTTATGCTGCTACCGGCGCTACAGGAAAAGCCGGTACATCCATGTACGCCATGGGATGGACACAGCATACTGTTGGAGTTCAGAATATCCGGTCAATGGCAATAATACAGCTTCTTTTAGGTAATATGGGTGTTGCAGGCGGTGGTATTAATGCTCTGCGAGGTGAATCAAATGTTCAGGGCTCCACAGATCAGTGTCTGCTCTGGCACATATGGCCAGGTTATCTCAAGAGCGCAAGGGCATCAAACACATCTCTTGCCGCATATAACAAAAAGTGGACTCCCAAAAGCAATGATCCGCTTTCAGCCAACTGGTGGCAGAATTATCCCAAGTATTCAGTCAGTCTTTTAAAATCGTTCTTTGGCGACAAGGCCACTAAAGCAAACGATTTTGGTTATGACTGGATGCCTAAGGTTGATGACGGGAAAGATTACTCCTGGTTGACCCTTTTTGATGAAATGTACAAGGGTAATGTAACAGGATTTTTTGCGTGGGGTCAGAATCCAGCCTGTAGTGGAGCTAATTCCAATAAAACACGTAAGGCCATGGAAAAAGTTGACTGGATGGTCAATGTCAATATTTTTGACAATGAGACCGGCTCATTCTGGAGAGGCCCTGGCATGAATCCTTCTACAATCAAGACTGAAGTTTTTATGCTTCCGGCATGTGTATCTGTTGAAAAGGAAGGCAGTATTACCAACAGCGGCAGATGGATGCAGTGGCGCTATCAGGGTCCGAAACCGCTTGGAAACAGCCTTTCTGACGGCGATATAATTATGGAATTAGGCAATAAGATTAAAGAGCTTTATAAAGAAGGCGGTGCATTCCCGGAACCAATATTAAATCTTAAATGGGATTATGTGACAGACGGCCTTTATGATCCTCACAAGGTAGCCAAGGAAATAAACGGCTACTACCTTGAAGGCCCAAAGAAGGGGAAATTAGTAGAGTCTTTTAGTAAACTTAAAGCTGATGGTTCAACCTCATCTGCAAACTGGCTTTACTGCAACAGCTACACGGAAAAAGGCAACATGTCCGCGAGACGCGGTCAGAAGGATGCGCCGAACAACATCGGCCTGTATCCTGAGTTTGCATGGTGCTGGCCTGTAAACAGAAGGATTATTTATAATCGTGCTTCTGTTGATCTTAAAGGACAGCCATGGGACAAAAAAGACTGGGTTATCAGATTTGCGGGCGAGGCCAAAAACGGCAAGTATGTTTCAAAGAAATGGCTTGGAGACGTACCGGACGGTGGATGGTATCCTCTTGAGAATCCTGATGGAACAAAGAGAAAAGATGCAAAGCATCCATTTATCATGAGAAAGCACGGGCATGGACAGATATTCGGTCCTGGCCGCGCAGATGGTCCATTCCCGGAACATTACGAACCGATGGAATGTCCTGTTGAAAAGAATTATATGAGTGGTCAGCGCATGAGTCCAGTAGCGCCTGTTTATTCAACAGATGCTGATGCACATATGACATGCGATCCCAGGTTCTCGATTGTTGGTACAACATACCGTGTGTCAGAACACTGGCAGACAGGTCTCATGACACGTCCACAGCCGTGGCTGCTTGAACTTCAGCCTCAGGTTTTTGTGGAAATGAGCGAAGAACTTGCGAAATTGAAGGCAATAAAGAATGGGGAACGTGTAAAAGTTTCATCTCCACGTGGAGCTCTGGAGTGTACAGCTATTGTAACAAAGCGTTTTAAACCTTTCAAGATAGGTGGAACGATTGTGCATGAAGTTGGTATTCCATGGCATTTTGGCTGGAGATGGCCTGAAAGCGGTACAGAGGAGAGCGCGAATCTGCTTACTCCGTCAACCGGTGATCCAAATACCAGGATACCTGAATCTAAAGCCTTTATGGTTAATGTAAGCAAAATGTAGAAGGAGGTGAATTATATGAGTAAAGCATTTTTTATAGATACAACTCTTTGTACTGCCTGCAGAGGATGTCAGGTAGCCTGCAAACAGTGGCACGATCTTCCAGCAGAAATAACCAAGAATCGTGGAACTTACGAGAATCCGCCGGACCTGTCCTTTAATACATATAAGGTGGTTAGAATGCGCGAACAGGTTGTTAATGGAGACCTGAAGTGGCTTTTCTTTCCTGAACAGTGCCGTCATTGTATTGAAGCGCCCTGCCTTGAAACAGCAGGAGATTCAAGCGCCATATACAGAGATGATAAGACAGGAGCGATTATTTTTACGGCAAACACCAAGAATTTGAATAATGTCGATGAAGTAATTGAATCATGTCCTTATAATATTCCACGTAAAGCAGCTGACGGCACACTTGCCAAATGCGATATGTGCATAGACAGGGTTGAAAACGGATTGCCTCCGGCATGTGTTCAGACATGTCCGGCTGGCGCTATGAATTTTGGTGACCGTGACGAAATGTTAGCTCTTGCCAAAAAGCGTCTTGCAGAGGTTAAAAAGAAAAATCCAAAGGCAATGCTGATAGATGAAGATACTGTAAGTGTTGTCTATCTTGTGGCATATCAGCCGGATCTCTACTGTGCTAATGCAATGGCTTCAAATGCCGATTTTCTCAGCATTACAAGGCATATGGCATTAAAGCGGATGATTCGCCCGTTGACAGATTTGACTTCACGTCTGCTTTAATATAGACTGAAATTTAATTATTACAAAAAGGGGAGAAGGTTTTTTTATCTTCTCCCCTTTTATTTACAGGCTTGTATAATAAAATCTTAAAGATAGATTTTTGCACTGTAATAACAATCACTTAACCAGTAAACTGTTTTACCCTTTGACTATAAGGGAACAGGAGCGTCTATGACAGAAAAAAAACAATTTACATCGGATCAGATAGAAAGGGCTGCTGAGTCTTTAATGGATCTAAGATCGGCTTATAGAGCTATTTTAGATTTTTATAAACAAATCTTTATTGCCCAGGAAAATTCTAAAAAAGATATACACATTGATCCAATACAAATTTCAGAAGAAATGCTTTCAATAAAGGCTGATGAAGAATTTCCCCTGATAAATCTATCTGAATTCGCAATTGATGTGAAAGCATCCAGACTATTGTTAATAAAGATTTGCAATATAGTAAAAGAAACAAATGAAAATATGGCATTTACTGCCAATACTATACTAAAAGCAATTGATGATGGAGAATTTGATTCTGATTCTCTGTTTTTCGGTCTCATTAAAGAGGATGACTCTGTTTTTGAAGAAACTGCTGAAAAATATAATATCAAAAAAGTTGACCTTGGTTTTATAGTTTACAACAGCATAAAACCTTCTTTATCATTATGTGCGGAGCAACTTTCAACCCATCTTGAAAAAAACCAGCCGTGGTCAAAAGGCTACTGCCCTGTTTGCGGAAGTCATCCAAGCCTTTCTATATTTGAAGGAGAAGGTGGAGCGCGGTTTCTGCTTTGCGGTTTCTGCGGGCATAAATGGTCATCTAAAAGATTGTACTGCCCATTTTGCGACAATATGGACAGCGATACACTAGGTTATTTATACAGCGAACAGGAGGGGGAATACAGGATTGATCTTTGTGAGAAATGCAAAAAATATATTAAAACCATAGATATAAGAAAAACGAATAGAATGATTTATCCTCCCTTTGAGCAGGTTGCAACCCTGCATCTTGACATTAAGGCCGCAGAAATGGGTTTTAAAAGCGGTATAGATCCATTAGTGTAATAATTTTATTCAAAAAGATCTATCCATGACTGAAATTTTGCAGCTTTATCATGGCCGTATTGAAAAAGACTTTTCTTTATTTCTTCGACAGATTTTTCCTTTGAAGTTAAATTGTGATTTTTAGAGAAAAATTTATCTGCATAACATATTATTTTTTCTTCTATGGAGAGAGGTTCCATATTGCGTTCAGGAAGCGGCAGATTGTAATATCTTATATCTTCAATTGTTATTCCAACGCCTACATGCCGCTCACATACAAGTGCAAGTTTTAGCATTCCTTTTTTTTCCAGCAAATTTCGTCCCATATACCCGTGACATATATAAGGATGCTTGCCCCTGCAGCCAAACGCAGGGGCATTTGTAAGGAAAATGCCGATGTCATGAAGCATTGCAGCATCATTTATAAATTTAAGATCAGGATTTAAATAGGGCACTTTTTTAGCTGTATCAAGGGCTTTTTGGGCAACCTGTTTGCCATGGTGTATAAGAACTTTATATGCAATGGAGGTGCGGTCATAATAGTCGCTTATTATATCAACAGGATCCATTTTATGAAAGAAGTACCCCTTCTATGAAAGGGTCGAGCCCTCCGTTTAAGACATTGTTTACGTCGCCGACCTCAAGATTTATTCTGTGGTCCTTAACCATCTGATATGGTTGTAAAACATATGATCTAATCTGGCTTCCCCAGGCTATTTCATCCTTGTTTTCGTGCAATTCATGTATTTTTTCTTCCTGCTTATGTTTTTCAAGCTGGTAAAGCCTGGCCTTTAGAACTTTCATAGCCATTTCTTTATTTCTATATTGTGATTTTTCCTGCTGGCATTGGACAACTATTTTACTTGGAAGATGAGTAATACGTACAGCACTGCTTGTTTTGTTAACGTGTTGGCCTCCGGCGCCGCTTGCCCTGAAAACATCTATACGCAGGTCTTTATCGTCAATATCAATCCTGATTTTATTGTCTAGTTCAGGATAGACAAATACAGAGGCAAAAGAAGTATGACGTTTCCCGTTTGAATTAAATGGCGAAATTCTGACCAGTCGATGAACCCCGTTTTCAGTTTTTAAGTATCCGTATGCATATTTTCCGGCGGCTGTGAAGGTAACGCTTTTAATTCCTGCCTCATCACCCGGCTGGAAATCAATCATATTGTTTTTAAATCCTTTTCGTTCAATCCATCTTGTGTACATTCTAAATAGTATTTCAACCCAGTCCTGAGCATCGGTTCCACCTGCTCCTGCGTTAATGGAAATAATGGCGTTATTCCGGTCGTCTGGAGCGTTTAAAATAAGATCAAGTGAAAATTTCTTTATTTTTTCTGCTATATCTTTGATTTGTTGATTTGCTTCTTCAACTGTATCAATATCTGATTCTTCCTGCGCAAGATCAAGAAGGATCTTGCTTTCTTCCAGATTGTCGCAGAGTTTTTTCCACTTCTCAACTTTATTGGTAATAGATGTGCGCTCTTTTAGAATAAGCTTATTTTTCTCAGGATTATCCCAAAAATCTTTTTTTACAATCAGGCTTTCGATTTCCTCGAGCCTTTTTTCTTTGCCCGCAATGTCAAAGATAGCCTTGAATTTGTTCTAATTTCAGGGAAAGTTCCTTTATTTTCTGTTCCAGTTCTATTGACATATTATTTCCTCCATAGTGTTGTATGGTTCACGGTTTACGGTTCACAGTTCACGGTTTACAGCTTACAACTTATTATTATAAACATATTTTAATACAAAGCAAATAACAGTTACAATTACGCAGGCAATGGCAAACAGATCTCCAAAACGTGTATAAAAAGATTTCATTTGTATTAAAGGGATAGAACGTGTAATTGCTGCTTCCTCAAATAGATTAGTTTTAGCAATAACTCTGCCGGCAGGATCAATAAATCCGCTTATGCCTGTATTGGCCGACCGGATAAGTGCACGCCTGTTTTCTACTGCTCTAAATATTGACATGGAAAAGTGCTGATAAGGAGCACTTGTTAAGCCAAACCATGCGTCATTAGTTATATTTACGAGTAAATTCGCATTGTTTTTTACCATAGCTCTGGAAAGACCCGGGAATATAATTTCATAACATATCTGCAGGCCCAGGCTAAAATCATTCCATTTAATGGTTTTACCTTTGACGCCGGGTTTGAAATCGCCGACTCCTTCAACTATTTTCCCTATAAACGGCAGCCACTTATTAAAAGGTATATACTCTCCAAATGGAACAAGACGCACCTTATCATATTTTCCGCATATATTTCCATCAGGACTTATCAGGTAAGCAGTATTGTAATAATCAACAACCCCTTTTTTTGAGATAAAAGAAGGGCTGCCTATAATGAAATAACAATCTGTTTTTTTAATTGCCTTAATAATCATATTTGACAGACTTGTGTTGTATCGAAAATAAAAAGGCGTGGCAGTTTCAGGCCAGACAACAAGATCAGGTTTGTCAGATTTTGATAAAATAGAAAGATCAATATATTTTTTTGTGGTTGAGTGTTGAAAATCAGGATTCCATTTTACAGCCTGGTTAATATTTCCCTGAATAACTGCAGCAAGAATTGATGGAGATGAATCTACAAGTTTGTCAATTGAATCTATTTTCCATTTTCCATAAAAAAATACAAATGCTAAAATAAGAAAAAAAACAGTTACTGATCCAAAAGCAACCTTTCTTGTTGCAGTTTTTCTTTCACAGTTTTTTTGGGTTAAACAGGAAACTGTTAAAAAAATCGTTGTATTTGATAAGGCAATTAAAAAAGAAACACCATAAACACCTGATATATCAGAAATCTGTATAAGCAATAAGTTATTGTATTGCGAATAACCCATTATCTCCCATGGAAAGCCAAGAAAAACAAGAGACCTTATGTATTCAAACGAAACCCATAAAGCAGGAATTATAAACACGCAAATCGCAGGCCTTGAGTAACAACCCGATATAATAGCTGAAAATAGTGCAAGGTAAAGAGATAGAAAGGCGGAGGCAAGAACAAGTACAAATACGCACACCAGTAAAGGAATATTACCGTATGTATTCATTGTAGGTACAAACCAGTACAAAAGTGTAATATAGTGAACAAGCCCTGTAGTAAAACCAAGGATAAAACTTTTTTTCAGGCAAAGGTCTTTTAAGGAAAACAAAAGTGGAACAAGCGCAAACCAGGCAAGCAGACTGAGGCCCATTTTAGGGAAAGAAGCGGTAAGGAGAAGCCCGCTGAGTATTGCCATAGATAATTTTAGTTTGCTGATTTTATTAGTTTGCAATTTTAAACATCTTTTCTGGTTGTGTGCTTATACATTTTTATACATGACGGCCTGCTGCGGTTAGTTCATTTAAAATAATACTCTATCATATTTTGATGAAATAGTAAAAAGCTGCATTATGTCGCTTTGCAGCACTTGAAACCAGAATAACTTTAAACAATCAGTCTTCAGTTATGATTAATTTAATTATAGATGCCTAAGTACAAGTATTCTTAAATACGATTACGTATAATTATGGGTTCATTGTCCAATTTTCAGGAAGCCTAAAGTGCCTAAAATGCCTAAAGTATATTAAAGTGCCTAAAGTTAAGGTGTCGCTTCGCTCCATTAATTTATATAAAATTAGCTGCGCCAAAGGCGCATTCATTAACTTTAGGCATTTTAGGCACTTTAGCTCACTTATAAGTCTTCAACTCATATAGGGTTAACACCTATATATTAAATACGTCACCGTATTTACGAATCAAAGCACTAAGTAAAAAGTCAAAAATGCTCAATGTCGCTTACAAATGACTTTTTACGGTGCCATCAAACTTGAGTTGACATTTATTTCGTATTTCGTTAAATTTTATTTGCAAATTATAACTATTTCAAATTATTATATCCATTTTATTGATTTTATGTATCCAACTTATTATCCTTGTTGCATTTCTCCGGCACAGGTGGAGATATAATCACTTATTAATGTTTAATTTAAGGTGAATACCATCAAAGTTATTAATAAAATACATGAAATGCAGGAGCACTCAAAGGTTATGCATAGTGCTGGCAAAACCATTGCCTTTGTTCCAACCATGGGGTTTTTACATGAGGGCCATCTGTCTTTGATAAGGGAAGGGGGCAGGCTTGCAGATTATCTCGTGGTCAGCATTTTTGTAAATCCTTTTCAGTTTTCTCCTGAAGAAGATTTTGAGTCATACCCGAGAAATTTTGACAGAGACTTTGATTTATTGCAGCAAGAGGGTGTAGATGTAATTTTTTATCCCGAAAAAAGCGAGCTTTATAAGGAAGGGTTCCAGACATATGTAAATGTGGGAAATCTTGCTAATCATCTTTGCGGTAAATCCAGACCCATATTTTTTAGAGGGGTTACAACAATTGTTGCGAAGCTTTTCAATATTGTAAAACCTGATACTGTAATATTTGGTCAAAAAGATTACCAGCAGCTTGTAATTATACGCAGTATGGCACACGACATGAATTTTGATATAAAAATTGTCGGGTTTCCAACGGCAAGAGAACAAGATGGCCTTGCTATGAGCTCAAGAAATACTTATCTTACCCCTGAACAGAGGCTTAATGCAAGTTGCCTTTTCAGGGCTCTTAAGCAATCCCAGAAATTTATTAAAAAGGGTATCAGGGATACAAAGAGGATTATCGATATAGCATCTGCTCTTATTAAATCACATCCGGAAACGAATATAGACTATGTTGCAATATGTGATCCTGAGACTCTTGTTGATGTAAAAACAATACAGGAACCTGTTTTGATGGCGCTTGCAGTAAATATAGGTAAAACACGTCTTATCGATAATATGATACTGCTGCCGGAATAATAGTTTAGATTAAATTACAAACAAATGGAGACACTTTATTATGAACAAAGAACAATTCTTTTTTACATCTGAATCTGTCACGGAAGGGCATCCTGATAAGGTGGCTGATGCTTTATCTGACTCCATACTGGACGCTATAATGGCTGAGGATAAGAACTGTAGAGTTGCCTGTGAGAGTCTGGTAACAACAGGCCTGGCTTTTATTGCCGGAGAGATTACAACCAGCTGTTATGTTGATATACCGCAAATCGTAAGAGAAACAATAAAAGATATAGGTTATCATTCTTCTCAGATGGGTTTTGACTGGCAAACCTGTTCAGTTATAACAAGCATTGACCATCAATCACCCGATATTGCCCAGGGAGTAAATTCTGGAGAAGGGCTTTTCAAGGAACAGGGGGCCGGAGATCAGGGTCTTATGTTTGGATTTGCATGTGATGAAACCCCTGAATTAATGCCTATGCCCATAATGTATGCTCATAAATTAACCAAGCGTCTTGCCAAAGTGCGGAAAAACGGCGCACTCGATTTTTTAAGGCCTGACGGCAAAGCCCAGGTAACCATAGAATATGAAAACGGTTCTCCCCGGCGTGTAGATACAATAGTAATCGCAGCACAGCACAAGCCGGATGTTACGCATGATGAATTAAAAGAGGCTATTATAAAAGAGGTAATAAAAAAGGTAATTCCAAAAGAGATGATAGATGGTGATACACGTTATTTAATAAATGCAACAGGAAAGTTTGTTATCGGCGGACCAATGGGAGATTGCGGATTAACCGGAAGAAAAATAATTGTCGATACTTACGGCGGGCAGGGGAGTCACGGTGGTGGATGCTTTTCCGGTAAAGACCCATCCAAGGTCGATAGAAGCGCATCTTACATGGGAAGGCATATTGCAAAAAATATAGTTGCCGCCGGGCTCTCAAAACAATGTGAGATACAGATCGCATATGCAATTGGAGTGGCAGAACCTGTTTCTATAATGCTGGATCTTAAAGGCACAGGAGTTGTCTCAAAGCATGAAATTAAAAAAATAATCACAGAGGTTTTTGACCTTAGACCTGCTGCAATAGTGGAATATCTTGATTTATTACGACCAATCTACAGAAAAACTTCCGCTTACGGACATTTTGGTCGCAATGAACCGGAATTTTCATGGGAACATACAAATATGGCTGATGTTATAAGGGAAAAAGCAGGATTATAATAAGGAGGATTTAATGTCCGAGGTAAAACCAGTTAAGATAAAGGGGTTTTTAGAGTTAGACTCCTCTATTCCATATAAAGTGGCTGATATTTCGCTTGCAGATTTTGGATTCAAGGAAATGCAGCTTTCAGAAAATGAAATGCCCGGTCTTATGGCAGTTCGGGAAAAATACGGGCATAAAAAGCCTTTAAAAGGAATGAAGATAATGGGCAGTCTCCACATGACCATTCAGACTGCAATGCTTATTCAAACATTAAAGGAGCTCGGGGCCGACCTTCGATGGGCTACTTGCAATATATTTTCAACACAGGATCATGCTGCTGCGGCGATTGCCAAGGCAGGGTTTGCTTCAGTATATGCATGGAAAGGCGAAACTCTTGAGGATTTCTGGTGGTGTACAGAACAGGCTCTTACATGGCCCGACGGAAGCGGACCTGATCTTATTGTTGATGATGGTGGAGACGCTACCCTGTATGTTCATGAGGGCGTAAAAATCGAAAATAATCCGGCCCTTTTAGATGAGTCTTATGAGAGTCATGACATGCAGTGTCTTATAGCGCGTTTAAAGGTAAGCTATGAAAGTGATCCCAGGCGCTGGACAAAGATTGCCTCGAAAATCAGAGGGGTTTCTGAAGAAACGACTACAGGTGTTCACAGACTTTACCATCTTGCGAAAAGCGGTGAGCTTCTTTTTCCTGCTTTTAATGTAAACGATTCAGTCACAAAATCAAAATTTGACAATCTCTACGGATGTCAGGAATCTCTGGCCGATGGAATAAAACGCGCTACAGATATTATGCTTGGAGGTAAAGTCGTTGTGGTCTGCGGGTATGGTGATGTAGGCAAGGGATGTGCAAAGTCAATGAGTGGCTACGGAGCACGTGTTCTTATTACTGAGATTGATCCCATCTGTGCGCTTCAGGCTTCAATGGAAGGGTATGAAGTTTTAACAATGGAGGCTGCTGCGCCGATTGGCGATATTTTTGTTACAGCTACAGGATGTTATCATGTGATTACAGGCGAGCATATGGAAAAGATGAAAAACGAGGCAATCGTATGCAACATAGGTCATTTTGATAATGAAATTCAGATGGCCCATCTGGATGATAATCCAGATTGTAAAAAGGAGCAGATTAAACCACAGGTTGACAAGTGGACTCTTAAATCAGGCCGTTCCATTATTGTCCTTGCTGAAGGAAGACTGGTAAACCTCGGCTGTGCAACAGGGCATCCCAGTTTTGTTATGAGTAATAGTTTTACTAACCAATGCCTTGCGCAGATTGAGCTTGCATCAAAGCAATACGAATGCCAGGTTTATACTCTTCCTAAAAAATTAGACGAGGAAGTTGCCCGGCTTCATCTGGACAGATTAGGCGTAAAACTAAGCAAACTCAACCAGTTCCAGGCCGATTACCTTGGAGTGCCGATTGACGGGCCATTTAAATCTGATATTTACAGATATTAGCGCAAATATTTTATAATTATTATTGACAACCATGAAGAATACGAAGGTTTTTTAATCTTCGCTTGCTTCGTGTTCTTCGTGGTAAAACATCTAAAAAAAACTTTTTGCAAAGTTTTATTATTATCTTTTACCTCCTGTGTTAAAGTCTGCGTTTATCCTTTAAAATGTGATTTGATATAACTATTCTCTGTATCTCTGAAGTGCCCTCGTAAATAGTAAAAACGCGAGCGTCTCTGTAAAATCTTTCCACAGGATATTCTTTAATAAAGCCATATCCTCCATGAATCTGGAGAGCCTTTGCAGTAACCCTGTTTACCATTTCAGAGGCAAAAAGTTTTGCCATGGAAGCCTGAGCTGTATAATTTATTCCACTGTCCTTCATTGATGCAGCAGAAAACATAAGTTGTTTTGCGGCTTCTATCTCTGTGGCCATATCTGCAATTATCCAGCGAATTCCCTGAAATTTGGAAATAGGCCGGCCAAACTGTTCTCTTTCTTTGGCATATTGTACAGCCGCATCCATGGCTGCCCGGGCAAGGCCAACAGACTGCGCGGCTATTCCTATACGGCCACTGTCAAGGCCTGTCATTGCGAGTTTGAAACCATCTTCTTCATTCCCAAGGATATTTTCGGCCGGCACCCGGCAGTTTTCAAATATCAGATCAGTTGTGTCTGAAGCGCGCAGCCCCATTTTGTTTTCAGTGTTTCCCACAACAAAACCGGGAGTATCTTTTTCTATTAGAAATGCGCTTATGCCTTTATGACGTTTGTTTTCATCAGTGATTGCCGTAACAATAACCACGCTGGAACTTTTGCCGGAAGTAACAAACCGTTTTGTGCCGTTTAAAATATAGCTGTCGCCGTCGCGTACAGCCTTTGTAGTCTGGTTTACAGGGTCGGAACCTGCATTTGGTTCGGTAAGAGCAAAAGCACCTATTATTTTTCCGGCTGCAAGTGGTTTTAAAAATCTCTCTTTCTGATCTTCAGTTCCGAATTTATATATACTTTCGCATACAATAGAGTTTTGCACAGACATGACAACGGCTGTTGAGGCGCATGAATATGCTATTTCTGAAAGGGCCAGTACATAGGAAATGGTATCTGTACCCGCACCATTATGCTCAGGCGGTATCATCATTCCCATGAGCCCCAGCTCGCCCATCTGTTTAAGGTTGTCAGCCGGAAATTCTTTGGTGCTGTCACGTTTCATGGCAGTTGGGCCTACAACATTTCTTGAAAAGTCTTTGACCATGTCCTGTATCATGATCTGATCTTCTGTAAGTTGAAAAGACATCGGCAAATCTCCTATTATTTATATAATGAGACCTTTGCAAAACCTCCCCTTTTGTTCAATTACTGCGTCAGGCTCAAATTTTAAGCCTCGAAATACTCTATGTATTCCTACGTTTAAAATTTTTTGCCTTCCTTGAACTCGAGCAAAATTGAACATTTTTCAAAGGTCTCATGACGCAACTTTTACAAAAAGTTTTGAATTTGAATGAACCAGATTATTTTGGCAGATCTTACGGCCCGTAGATAATGACTAAAAGCTCGGCTGTTTTTTTGCCTGTATTTTTTAACTGGTGTTTTATGCCTGAGTTAAAATGAAGCGAGTCATCCTTTTTCAGGGTGTTTATATGATCGCCTACTTTTACCTCAATTTTTCCTGACAGCACATAAACAAATTCTTCACCTTCATGCTGATAACCAACACCTTTGTGATCCTGCATTGGTTCCACGCTAACTTTAAAAGCTTTCAGATGCTTATTTTCCGTGCCTGGCGTCAAGATTTTATACGCATAATTATCTGTTCTTTTGGTATATGCTTTAATGCGCTGTTTCAGGTTTGATTTTTCTTCCTTTAAAAGAAGTCCGGAATCTATTTCAAGTGTCCTTGCGATCTGCAGAAGTGTGCCAACAGGCGGGATTGCCTTGCCTGTCTCCAGTTTTTTAAGATAATCAATAGAAAAACCGGTTTCATTGGCAACATAGTCTAAAGAGACCTTTTTCTTTGTCCTGATCTGCTTTATTTTTTTTCCTATCGGAACAATTGTATCTGCCTTTTTTTTTGGCATAATACCTCCTTATTTATAGTTATAGAAACCTTTGCCAGTTTTTCTGCCAAGCCAGCCGTTTTCTACATACTGAACAAGCAGGGGGCATGGACGATACTTTGAATCCTTGAATCCATTATATATTGTTTCCATTATTGCAAGGCAGGTATCCAGCCCGATAAGATCTGCCAGAGCCAGAGGCCCCATGGGATGATTCATGCCGAGTTTCATCACAGTATCAATATCCTCTTTTGTTCCTACACTGTGATAAAGACAAAACACAGCCTCGTTGATCATGGGCATGAGTATCCGGTTTGCAATAAAACCAGGATAATCATTAGATAGTGCCGGTGTTTTGCCAAATTTTTCTGCAAGGTTCCATGTTGTTGTAAATGTGTTATCAGAAGTTGCCAGGCCTCTTATTATTTCGACCAGCTTCATAACAGGGACCGGATTCATAAAATGCATGCCGATTATTTTATCCTGACGTTTTGTATGCGAAGCTATTCTTCCTATGGGTATGGAAGACGTGTTTGTCGCAAGGATGACTTCAGGACGGCATATATTGTCAAGATTCTGAAAAATAGAAAATTTTACAGGTTCATTTTCAGTCGCGGCCTCTACAACAAAGTCCGCATTCATCATATCATTCAGTTCAGTACTTGCACTGATGCGGCCTATTACTGCATCCTTTTCCTCTACGGTTATTCTCTGTTTATCAACATTGCGTTTTAAAACTTTTGCGATGAAATCCATGCCTTTCTTAACAAATCCAGACTTAACATCATTCAGAATAACATTGAGGCCTTTTTCTGCAGCAACCTGAGCAATGCCGCTTCCCATTTGACCTGCGCCTATAACCCCTATAGTTTTAATATCCATGGTCAGCTCCTTTATATTTAAACCGTTAACGGTTTTTACCTTTTTACAATCATTGAAACTGCTTCTCCTCCACCAAGGCAAAGAGAGGCAAGGCCGGTTTTTTTGTCCTGCTTTATCATCTCATATAAAAGCGTAACAAGCACTCTGCATCCACTGGCTCCTATGGGATGGCCAAGAGCAACGCTTCCGCCGTTAACATTAACCTTTTCAGGATCAAGTCCCAGTTCATTCAATATTGCCACTGTCGAGCCGCTGAAAGCTTCGTTGACCTCGTAAAGATCAACATCATTTTTATCAATACCCTGTTTTTTAAGGCACTTCGGTATAGCCCATATCGGAGCTACAAGAACATATTTCATGTCAAGGCCAAATGATGCCTGAGCTCCTATGGTTGCAATTATTTTACATCCAAGTTCTTTTGCCTTTTGTTTTGACATTACAACAACAGCCGCAGCGCCATCGCTTATTGTCGAAGAATTGCCGGCAGTGCCCACACCCTCTTTTTTAAATGCGCTTCTCATTTTTGCCAGCAGTTCATAAGTAGTTTCCCTGGGGCATTCATCCTGACTGAAGATCACTGGATCTCCTTTTCGCTGAGGAATTTCCACAGGCACTATTTCATCCTTGAAACGTCCGTTTTTTATTGCAACAAGTGCTTTGCGATAAGATTCTGCAGCATATCTGTCCTGATCTTCACGGCTTACGTTGTATTTTTGTGAACAAAGCTCATTTGAAATGCCCATATGAAAGTCATTTACAACATCCCACAAACCATCATGAACCATATGATCCTGAATTATCCCCGGCCCCATACGGTAACCGCTGCGGGCTTTTTCCAGATAATACGGGGCATAGCTCATGTTTTCCATTCCTCCTGCAACTATAACATCCGCATCACCTGTCTGGATAGCCTGCGCTGCAAGCATTACTGATTTTAACGCTGAACCGCAAACCTTGTTAACGCTAAGGCATTCAACGTCCCATGGCATTCCTGCCATAACCGCAGCCTGTCTTGCTGGATTCTGGCCATAACCGCACGGAAGAACAATTCCCATTATTACTTCATTTACATCCTGCTTTTTAATTCCTGCCCTGTTGACTGCCTCTTCAATTACTATGCCGCCAAGTTTTGTTGCCTTGATGTTTTTCAATGTGCCATTGAAACTTCCTAATGGTGTTCGCACAGCGCTTACAATAACCGCTTCATTCATAGGTTTACTCCTTTATTTATTATGTTTCTTTATTTGTAATTACTCAGCTACCGATCTACGCTGATTATCACGGATATTTTTTCTTTTGTTATCATATAACTATTCAGGCACAGAGAGGCAAAGGCACAGTGGCACAAAGCAAAGTAAAGATCCGGGTCCAGAGGACCAGGCTTTGGCTATCCCCAGAGGGGATTTGTTTTGCATGAAAAAGATGAACATCGAACATCGAACGCTCAACATCGAACATCGAATGTGGATATCGCTCCTGCCCGCCATCGGCTTCGCCTTCAGGCGAGGCGGGCGGGTCGCTCATTTCTTTAATAAAATTGAAACGCCGAAGGCGTACCTTAATTCGACGTTGGAAGTTCGATGTTCGATGTTCGACGTTCCTTTAGAGATTTGCAGGTCTGGCAAAAATCAATGCCCCTCTGTGCCTTTGCCCCTCTGTGCCTGAATAGTTACTGTATTTAAACCTGTCTGCGGTCATCCTCAAAAGGCGGACAAGTCTGTGTAAATCTGTGGCTGAATAGTTACCTTTATCTTACATATTCCTTCTATACTGCCCACCCACATCGTAAAGCGCCTGTGTAATCTGACCAAGGCTGCATACTCTTACGGTATTCATAAGTTCAGCAAATACATTGTCTCCTGACAGGGCTGTTTTTTGAAGACGTTCAAGAGCTACCGGCGCCTTTTTATGATTTTTCTTTTTGAATTCACCAAGCCGGACAAGCTGAGATTCTTTTTCCTTGTTTGTCGCTCTGCTGAGTTCGACACATGGCATTAAATCTTCCATGTCTGAATCTTTATCTATGAAAGTATTCACACCAATGATCGGAAATTTTCCAGCGTGTTTTAACATTTCGTAATATATGGATTCATCCTGAATCTTACCTCGCTGATAACCTGTCTCCATTGCCCCGAGAACTCCTCCGCGTCTGGTAATTCTGTCAAACTCCGCAAGCACGGCCTCTTCAACAAGTCTCGTCATTTCTTCTACCATAAAGCTGCCCTGGTTCATATTTTCATTTTTTGCAAGGCCCCATTCCCTGTTTATTATCAGCTGAATAGCCAGCGCACGCCTTACCGATTCAGAACTTGGAGTGGTAATTGCTTCATCAAAGGCGTTAGTGTGAAGGCTGTTGCAATTATCGTAAATAGCACAAAGTGCCTGCAGGGTTGTTCGGATGTCGTTAAATTGTATGTCCTGGCTGTGAAGAGACCTGCCTGAAGTCTGGATGTGATATTTAAGCATTTGAGCCCGTTTTGAGCCCTTGTATCTTTTTTGCAGTGCAATAGACCATATGCGTCTGGCTACTCTGCCTATTACAGTATATTCCGGATCCATTCCATTTGAAAAAAAGAATGATAAGTTCTGCGCAAACCGGTCAATGGGCATGCCTCGGGACAGATAATATTCAACATAGGTAAAACCATTCGCAAGCGTGAAAGCAAGCTGAGTAATCGGATTTGCTCCAGCCTCTGCTATATGATAGCCTGAAATGGAAACAGAATAAAAATTATGAACATCATTTTCAAGGAAGAATTTCTCGATATCCCCCATCATCTTTAATGCAAATTCAATGGAAAATATACAGGTGTTCTGTCCCTGATCTTCCTTTAAAATATCTGCCTGAACAGTTCCGCGTACGGCTGACAATGCAGCAGAACGGATATTTTCCCTTTGCTCATCTGAAGGTTCTTTTACGTTTTCAGCCTGAAACTTATCTATCTGCTGATCTATTGCCGCATTTAAAAACATGGCAAGTATTATAGGGGCCGGACCGTTTATTGTCATGGAAACCGAAGTATTTGAAGAACAGAGATCAAACCCGTTATAAAGCAGTTTTATATCATCAATAGTACATATGCTGACTCCGGATGTTCCCACCTTTCCGTAAATATCAGGACGCCTGTCAGGATCATATCCATAAAGAGTTACAGAATCAAATGCAGTAGAAAGTCGTTTAGCCTTATAATCCGCTGACAGAAGCTTAAATCTTTTGTTGGTTCTGTTCGGGTTTCCTTCTCCGGCAAACATGCGTGTGGGTTCTTCGTCAATCCTTTTTAACGGAAATACACCCGCTGTATATGGAAAGTGTCCGGGGATATTTTCTTCCCTCAGCCATCTGAAGATTTCTCCGGGATCACTGAAGGAGGGAAGCATAATTTTTGGTATCCTTGTACGCGCCAGCGAATCAACGTATAGAGGTACCCTGATTTCACAATCACGGACTTTATATGCCAGTTCATCCTGTTTGTAGGTTTTTTTAATATTTTCCCATTCATCAAAAAGGCGTAAAGTATCTTTGCTTATTGATTTTCTGGCTTTTGTTGCTTCTTCCCTGAGCTGGACAATAATATCCGATAAAATTTTATTTTGATTATCAGCGCTTATGTCTTTAATGGTTTCTTCCAGATGCCATGCCCTGCGAACCTCATTTGCCTGCCCGGATGTTTTTTTATGATAATCCCTCACAGTATCGGCAATTTCAGAAAGATAACGGATTCGTTCCTGAGGTATAATGGTTGTTTTGCGGCTTGATGTTCTTGTTTTTGATTTTGGAATACTGGAATTAAATTTAATACCCGTTTTTTTTGTCAGTGTTTCAAGCAGTGCGTGATACAGTGAAGTAACCCCGTCATCATTAAATCGTGAAGCAATTGTTCCGAAAACAGGCATTTCTTCAGGTGTTTTATCCCATGCGGTTTGATTCCTCTGTATTTGTTTTCGAACATCACGAAGCGCATCTTCACTGCCCTGTTTTTCATATTTGTTAACAACTATCAGATCCGCATAATCAAGCATGTCTATTTTCTCAAGCTGTGAAGCAGCTCCAAATTCGCTGGTCATAACATAAATTGAGACATCGGACATATCGGTAATTCGTGAATCTCCCTGTCCAATCCCGGCTGTTTCCGTTATTATCAGATCAAAACCAGCGGCCTTAACCAGTTCAATGGCTTCAGGTAAAGCATCCGGGATTTCCGAATCTGATTTGCGGGTTGCAAAAGAGCGCATGAAAACTCTTTGCCCTCCTATGGAATTCATGCGTATTCTATCGCCTAAAAGAGCTCCCCCGGTTTTTCTTCTCGAAGGATCGCAGCTCATTATTGCTATTTTAACTGTTTCTAAATCATGAAGAATACGCAAAACCAGTTCATCTGTAAGTGAAGATTTTCCTGATCCACCGGTTCCGGTAATACCTATTACAGGAGTTTTATGACTGGCCTTCAGCTTTGAAAGCTGAGACATAATAGAGGCCAGTTTATTGTTGTCTTTGGTTTTTGTCAGCTCTATGGCTGAAATAAGATTTGCAATCAAGAGCTTGTTGTCGGTTGACAGTTCTTTAAAATCAAAGGCTTGATCTTTGACCGCGGGGCAATCCATCTTTTCAACCATATGGTTAATCATGCCCTGCAGGCCCATGCTTGCACCGTCTTTTGGTGAATATATTTTGGTAACGCCGTAGGCTTCCAGCTCTTTGATTTCTTCCGGCACAATAACGCCTCCGCCTCCGCCAAAAACCTTGATATCAGAAGCGCCTTTTTCTTTTAAAAGATCAACAATATATTTAAAATATTCCAAATGCCCCCCCTGATAACAGGATACGGCAATACCCTGGGCATTTTCTTCTATTGCTGCTTCCACAACATCCTGAACCGACCGGTTAATTCCAAGATGAATAACTTCTACACCTGTATCCTGAAGCAGTCTTCGTATTATATTTATCGATGCATCATGACCATCAAAAAGCGATGTGGCTGTGACAACCCTTATATTATTTTCAGGCATGTATAAATCAGCGTTCATTCTAACTCCTTTGATTTTTAAAAGAGACCTGATTGCTTATATTAATACTTTGAAATTAATGCTGTTTTTTCTTATCTTTGGCATAAAATATCCCAAGAATAAATTCAGTCTGAAGCTCAATATAATCCTCAATGGTGTAATATCTGGATAAAAACCAGCGCCGGAAAGTCCACATATGTCCTAAAACCGAAATATTATGCGCTACAAGCTCAATTGATTTGTTGTCTAACCAGGGCAAATCGCCGGATTCGATCAGTTGTGCGAGAACATCAACAAAAAGACCAGTAATGCGAAGCTCATTTTCAAGTACCTTTTTTCGCCACTGGGATGGCAGTGATTTTGTTTCTCTATACATGAGCAAGATAAAATCGCTCATTCTGTTGCAAACCAGAAAATATTCATGGATAACCTCGGCCAGGGCGTTCTTTCCTCCGGTTGATCTGTCCATGGCCTCAGACATACCTTTTGCAACTTCAGCATGTATGGAACTGCATACAAGGTAAAGAACATCCTCTTTTGAAGTTATGTATTCATATAGTGAACCTATGGAAAGTCCGGCAGCGCTTGCTATTTGCCTGGTAGTAGTCTTGTGAAAACCATTTTTAATAAAAAGCTGCACAGCAGCATCAATAATTTGGCGTCGTCTCCGACTGACAAGATCCGGATTTTTTACCTGAGTTGGAATGTCCTGTGATTCTAATAGATTATGCATAATATCTGTCCTGATTAACAGAAACCATTTCTGAACGAGCGTTCATATTAAATAACATGTAAATGGCTCCTTTGTCAAGCAGCAGGCTCTTACAGAGATACCTTTGAATATTTCGAGGATTTATCAGCCTTAGGCTGATTGGAATTTGAGCCTGACGCAGACACTTTAGTGAAGCAACAGCGCTCAATTGGTCAAAAGGGGGGTTTTATGAATTTTGATGGCCTCGTAAAAAGTCATTTGCAAGCGACATTGAGCAGTTTTGGAAAAAGATTGAAGCTAAAAAGCTTCCCGGTAAGGAAAACAATCAGTTTTGGGCCGGTCAGATTGAGCCTGGCGTTAAAAATTGCAAGCTGTTTGAGGGCGTTAGCCCGAGTTCTTGCAATTTAGCCGGGATTAATTTGAATCCCAAAAATGCTCATAGAGCGAACAAATCTTACTTTTTACGAATTCATCAATTTTGAACATTCTCTATTTCAGAATATCGGACATTTTGAATATCTCGGCAAACCGCTTGCCATGGCGGCTGTTGTCCTTGTAAAATTTAATACATCGCCGGACAAGATCAACGACCTCATCTTCACTGTAAATTCCCGGCAATTCCTTTGCCAGTTGCGGATGACGGCCAAGCTTGCCACCCAGTTGCACGCGGAACCCTTTTTTATTCAGGGAAATGGTTCCGGTGGGACAAACATCTATGCATTTGCCGCAGGCAAGGCAGCGTTCATAATCTATTTCCACCCCTTCCTTTTCTTCATCGATCAATACAGCCGCTTCCCTGCACTGATCGACACATGCATTGCAGAGCGTACAGGATTCATCCGTAATCATGGGCATAGCAGCGCCGATAATGCCGACATCCTTTATCTGCACCTGAGAGCAGGCATTGGGACAATCCGCCATCGCGATCCTGAATTCATGGTGAAATTTAAGCTCGCCATTGACTGTAGACTTTAAAAAGGATAGCAGATCTTCGGCTTTGAGCAGGGCCTCTATTTTTTTGTTGAGGGTGTCACTGACCACGCTGCGGTTAGGGCAGCCAGAAGGTCCGAAACAGGTATCCAGTTGATATCCTTTTACCTCGGATGACATATTAGTCAAGTATCGGGCCTTAACCGCCTTTAACTCGGCCAGGGTCACGGTTTTTCTACCGGCGTCATCTACAGCTTTTTCCACACGGGCCCGCACTTTTTTTCGAACAAAAAAAGGTACTTTTTTAATAGCCGCTTCAGCCTCGTCTGTCCATCGCATTTATATGTTCTCCAATAAATTATTTTATTTGTTTTTAATTTCTTTCTGCCCTGTCACCGGACAGGCGTTTTTCATTCATGTTGAAAGAGCACTTTTGCATGTCAATACCGATATAATGCATACGGCTAAAAAAAAGTGATGATAGAAGATTTTTGCAAAGCCTTTTCATGATTTTTTATAGCATAAAAATGCTGAATCTAAAAATAATTTGACGATTATTGCTTATATGAGCATAATATAAAGATTGAAATTTTACTCGATATACAGCAAACTCAATCTTTTAGTTTCTGAAAGGTGCTCATAATAAGCGGTAAAGGAGTCAAAATAAATTTTTAAAGCGAAATGATTTATCTGTTTTTTTTAATCAGCACTCCACGACTTGTGCCAAGAACAGGCACAAAGAATATATAACTTACTCCACTCATATGTGGTTTCAAGCATTGTCTTAATGCTTGTTATTGGTGCCGTTATCAAAGCTTAAATTATAATATTTCGCTTTAAAAATTTATTTTGACCCTTACCGTCTAACGATTTCGAGAAATAACAGGGTGCGAAACTTGAGTATTTACAATAATTATAGCATGCAGAAGGATTAATGAAGTTTTAAGCTGAAAAAAGAGAAACTGTTATGTTAAACCCCGCAAAGGACATGGCCCGTGAATTAATCCCAAGCGAAATACGAAAAGATCCTCTTACAGGGAAAAATACGCGAATCTGTCATTTTATGAAGCTTAAATGGGAAAAACCGGATTTTGACAAGATTGTTAGCGGAACTGAAAAAAACTGTCCTTTTTGTCCGGATAAGGTAATGAAGGTAACCCCTTGCTTTCCGAAAGAAATAGTTCCAAAAGGCCGAATGGTTTCAGATGATATGGTTCTTTTTCCTAATCATGCCCCTTATGACAGCCTCGGAGCAGTAGCAACACTTGGCAGCCGCCACTATATTCCCATGACAGAAATCAAGCCTGAACAAATAACAGGGGGGTTCAGACTTGCCAGGGATTTTTTCAGGAGAATCCACGACATCGGGCATCCTGAAGCAGTTTATCGCCTTATTAACTGAAATTACACGCCTCCTTCGGGAAGCTCCCTGATTCATGCCCATCTTCAGGTTTTTTCCACATCTTTTGCGCCAAATCTTATGAAGCAGGAGCTTGAAGCCACAAAAATATATATGGAAAAAAACCAGACAAACTACTGGGATGACTTTGTAAAAACAGAAGAGGCAGGGGAAAAGAGGTTTTTAGGGAGGATTGGCCGATTTTCCTGGTTCACCGCATTTGCGCCTATGGGAGTTGCCGGAGATGTTCTGGCAGTAGTAGATGGCGTCAGATCTACACTTGGGTTCACGGATGATAATCTTTCAGACTTATCCAATGGCCTTGTCAGAGCAATGGCGGCCTATGATAAGATGGGTTTCACAGCTTTAACATGAGTTTTTTACAGGCAGACAAAACGATGATTTTTCACGATTTCATCTGCTGTTTTCTCCCAGGACTTTTTTTAACCAGGCGCTTTGCACTTCTGATGTTGGCGCAATAAGAAATCTTTTTAACGAAACCCTTTGCATTGCTTTCCAGGAAGATATAAACAAGATGCTTAAGCTGTATTTTTCGTGATAATGATTAAATTTAAATTCAATTGACAGCAGTGAAACAGATACCCCAACAATCTTTGAGCCTTTTGCAGAAATACATGAAACCAAATTGCATACACTATATATTGTATAGAGTCATGGATTATGGCACATTATGTAGCCCTGCTCTGTCAATTGGCGTTGTTTCTGCAAGAGGCTCCTTTTTTACAGATTTTCTTGGAAATCGCTGTGAATAGCAAAATCAGCAAAAAAAATGCGGTGCCTTACCAATCCCAGCTCGGTTTGGATAAGGATCCCTTTTCACTTCACGAAAACAACAACACGTTTTTCTATGGCTGTCCCCCGCTTTTACAAAATCTATCCATCATTAAGAAACTTATTCAGGGAAGAGATTCCCTGATTCTAGTTGTTGGCGAGCGGGGTAGCGGCAAAACCACAATGCTCAACCAATTTCTGGCGACATCCAACGAGAGCTGGCGCGCCTGTCATATCAGGATCCGAAACAGAACAGATGGTGGTAGACAAACAGATCTGAAACATCTTGACGGACGTCTCGCATATATGCTGAAAAATGATCGGTTGCCGGTAATCATATTAGACGATGCCCATGAACTGAATACCGCCGAATTGCATTTCCTTTTTCAATTTGCAGGACTATCCGGTGATGCACGAAAGATCAAGCAAATGGTCCTGTTCTGTGAACCCCAGATCAAGACCACACTGGCCCGGATTCTCAGGGGGATCCCCCGGATTTCTATAAACAGGCTTTATATGCCTTCTTTGACCGAAGAACAAACGACTGCATACATCCTCCATCGGCTTGAAGCAGCGGGATTTAAGGGGAAAAACCCCTTTACAGTCTCACATGTCAGGGCCATAAACAAGTCCTCAAAAGGCCTTCCCGGCCTTATCAGTGAAGATATCCGCATGCTCTTGATGGATAAGTTTTCCAAGAAAAATCATGAATCCCGTTTATTTTTTTCAGGCCTTGGCCTTAATGTGCGATCATCCCATCTGATGATAGGCGGGATGGCAGCACTTATCCTTTTAGTTTTTCTGCTTTTCCAGAATCTCACCGTGTCGTTTTTCCCCCTAAGATATGGATTCAGTACGGCCGTCAAAACAACACCCCTTTCATATTCTCCCAAGCCAAGAAAAAGGGAAGCGAAAATCTGTCGTGAAGAATGGATCCTGGCACAAGACCCATCTCACTATACTCTGCAAATCATGGGTGTTCGAAAGGAGACGACGGTCCTTCAATTCATTGAAAAGTACCGACTCCAAGGCAGGGTTTCTTATTACCATACCTATTACAAGTCCGGCGATTGGTACCCACTTCTCTACGGTAGCTATTCCACCCGCGAGCTAGCATTGGCGAAAATAAATGAATTGCATGAAGAGATCAGTAAATCTTTACCCTGGGTTCGCAGACTGTCATCAGTTCATGGGGAGATCCAAAAGGGAATGTAGTTTTTTTCATTTAAATACTTATTGTAATAAAAGGGATTTTGTGAAACTTGAGTTTTTGGGGCAGTACCCATAATTTCTAATAATCGGATATCATAAAAAAATGTTGTTCTTATTAAGGCCACTGTATATTGATTTAGGGATTGACCTTGGCACTGCTAATACGATCGTTTGGGCCAAGAAGAGAGGTTTCATTATCAATCAGGCCTCATATATCACACTCAATCAAAAATACCAAATGGTAGCGTTAGGAAATGCGGCAAAAGAGATGATGGGGAAAACCGCTTCTTTCCTAAAGGTAATTAGGCCTCTGGCGGATGGCGTAATAACTGATTTTGAGGCGGGAAGTTCGCTGATCAGAGGATTTATTGGCTCTGCTAAAATATCGAGATTTAGAATCGGCAGGGTTGTGATGGGAGTGCCTACGGGAATCAACCAAGTAGAAAAAAGGGCGATGATCGAAGCGGCAAAGAGTGCGGGTTCAAAAGAGGTTTTTCTCATTGCTGAGCCCATGGCAGCCGCAATCGGGTTAGGTTTAGACGTGAAGGGCAAAGAAGCAAATATGATTGTTGATATTGGTGGTGGAACCACGGATATAGCAGTCATAAATTATGGCGGGATTGTTGTAGATAATACAATTGGTATTGCAGGGGATGAATTGGATATAGCCATCATGGCCTATTTGCGAAGGGAATATAATCTTAAGATTGGGGAAATCACAGCAGAGAAACTGAAAATACAATTTGCTTCCTTATTGGAAAAAATTGATAGCAAGGTTTTCCATTTGAAGACACTGGATTATATCTCGGGCTCAGCTAAAAAAGTTGAATTTCCTGTTGTTCTTTTTAAAAACGTTTTAGGACAAATCATCGGGAGAATCATATCAGCAATACTTCATGTGCTGGAAATTTTACCGGCAGAGCTATCTTCCGATATTATTGAGCGCGGTATCATTTTAACAGGTGGAGGAGCACTTTTGCCAGGATTAGATGCCTTGATCCAGAAAAAGACAAATTTGCATGTAACGGTGCCTGACAATCCTTTGTATACTGTAGCCATGGGTACAAGAGAGGTACTTTCTGATTTTAATTATTACGAAGAGATTCTCATGAAAAATACTTCCGGGTTTCGTTTTAAGACCGGTCGTTTAGCTAAGCACACCTTTTTCAATCGTTTTCGTCGTTTTGTGGGGTAGTCTATTTTTTTCAGAACCTACTCAAACAAACCATTATATTTTGCTTCAAAAGAATTTTCTGCATAGAATATGCGGGACGAGAATATGCGGGACGCCATAAATAAGTAAATAACTTGTTAAAGCAATTGATATTTATGCTCTTTAACAATCTTTTCTCCCCTGTTTACAGCATATCCTACCCCCGGCTGACTCATCTTTAACTTTTT